>MTKW01004725.1_pt1 | contig 10886 bp, 11 predicted proteins | sample 1042761 | NCBI WGS metagenome assembly MTKW01 (sample SAMN06205366, study PRJNA360243) | anaerobic digester metagenome | biome: Wastewater treatment plant; feature: Anaerobic digester sludge; material: sludge; isolation source: anaerobic digester fed with sludge from wastewater treatment plant ...
GAAAGGGTCGCTTCTGGTGCAGAGCCTATCCAAACACAGGGAACAGCAGTTGCAGGATTTGTGGGTATCGCCAGAAGGGGCGAAATCGGGGAGGCAACACTTGTAACAAGTTGGACAGAATTTACCGAGAAGTTTTCCAAAGGATTAGATACACCATTTATGGCAGACTCGGACTTGGCTTATGCGGTTTACGGGTATTTCCAAAATGGTGGTGGAACAGCATTTATAGTAAGGACAGCATCAGAAACAGCAGAAAGAGCAAGTGTCTTAATTCCTGCGGAAAATGGAACGGAAAATGGAACGGAAAATGGAACGGAAAATGGAATAAAGATTTATGCTAAAGACGAAGGGACTTGGGGAAATAAGTTATCAATGAAAGTTACTTCTACACAAGAGAATGAAGTAGATATATTTACTGTAGAGGTGTCTTTAGATGATGAAGTAGTAGAAACCTTTGAAGGATTGAAAAACGATACTACAGACGAGAATTACTACCTACCGATAATCAATAGTGATAGTAAGTTTATCACAGTTCCAGTAGGAGGATTACAAGTAGGAGAGGGAGCATTTAGCGAAGGTAAAGACGGTATAGCTGATATTACAGACGCAGAATTTATAGGAGAAAGAGGATTAAAAGCACTCGATAAAGCCGAGGCAGTAACGATAGTAGCAATCCCAGGGCAAACTTCAATGGCAGTCCAGAAAGGGATATTAGATTACTGTTCTGGAAGAAAAGATTGCTTTGGAATAGTGGATATTGGATTAGGAAGGACACCTACAGAGGCATTGGCAGATAAAGCCGAAATTGGCGGAAGTTATGGGGCAGTATATTATCCTTGGGGTAAAGTAGTAGACCCAATAGGCAGAGGAAAATTAAGATTAACTCCACCAAGCGGACACATAGCAGGAGTTTACGCAAGAACAGATAGCGAAAGAGGGGTATATAAAGCACCTGCAGGAACAGAGGCAGTAGTAAAAGGTTTTGTTGAAGTGGAGAGAGGTCTATCAAACGGTGAAGTGGAATTATTGAACGCAAAAGCCGTGAATTGCATTATGCCCAAACCCAATAAAGGAATTGTGGTATGGGGTGCAAGAATGGCAACACCAGATAAAGATAGATTTTATGTTTCAGATATGCGTTTAGATATTATGATTGAAGGTAGCTTGTATGAAGGAACACAATGGTCTATCTTTGAGCCAAACGATGAAAAACTTTGGGGTAGCTTAACAGCACAGGTAAAAGCGTTCCTTTATAACTTATGGGTTGACGGTGCTTTATTCGGAACAACACCAGAGGAAGCATACTTTGTAAAATGTGATGAAGAACTGAACTCCCAAGAAGTTAGGGACGCAGGGAAGGTAATAATTGAAGTAGGATATGCGAAGAAAAAGCCTGCCGAGTTTACGATTATTCGTATCACTCAAAAGGCTAATAATTAAGGAGGGAAGATAAATGGCAAGGACTTATGCTAATGACCCGTTACAAATGTTTAAGTTTAGGGTATCAATGCCTGGACTTCCTGCAGGAATGGGTTTCCAAAAGGTTAGTGGATTGGCAAGAGAAATCGGCGTAGTGGAATATGACGAAGGTGGATATTCCCATACGCATAAATTAACAGGGAAAGAACAAGGCGGAGAGGTAACGCTTGAAAAAGGTATGTTTGCTAACGCAGACTTGGAAGAAATATATAAGCGTTCTCTTAACAGCCCAGATTACAGAACTACAGTTATTATTGAGCATTTAGATAAGTTTGATAAAGTTGCAAGAAGTTGGACTTTAGCAGAGGCGTGGGTTTCCAGATGGGAAGGGTCAGAACTTGATGCAACTTCGGAAGATGTGGCGATAGAGTCAATTACAATTCAGTTTGAGTATTATCTGTAAAAAATGAGAGGGGTGTAAAAGCCCCTCTAAAAGTATTATATTAGGAGGAAATAAAATGGCAGAGAAAAATAATGTGGTAATTCAGGACTTTGGCGAAGAAACATTTGAATTTTTGGCAGGTTATAAGGATAAAGAGGGAAATGTTATAAAGGAATTTGCAATAAGGGAAATCACAGGTGTTGAGGAAGAAGCAATATCTAAAGCAGGTGTTAGGGAAAATGGCGGAAAAGTAGTAAGAACAATACTTGAAAAATGTATCACCAGAATAGGGGATATAACACCGAAGGTAGGTCAAGGAGAATGGAGAGAGATTATTCAAAGTCTATCCATAGCAGACCAAGATTATGCCCTTCTTAAAATAAGAGAAGAAACATTAGGGTCAGAAATAGAGATGGAACATAAATGTCCTCATTGTAGTGCAAATCTAAAGTCAATTATTGATATTGATGAATTGACTATACTACCTTTTGGTGGAGAGGAAATTTTGGATTTTGAATTGCCGAAAGGATATAGAGATAAACAAGGGACAGTTCATAGATTAGGAAAATTAAGATACCCTAATGGGTTTGATAGAGAAGTATTAGATACCATAGCGAGAAAGAATATAGGAACAGCTAATACTATGCTTTTAACAAGATGTATCGTTGAATTAGGAGATGTAAAAATTCACGATGCAATTATAAGAGGATTGAGCATAAGGGATAGAGAGTATCTCTTAAATGTGTTAAGGGAAAATGCCTACGGGGTGGAACTGGAAACAGATATTACTTGTTCATCTTGTGGGGAGGAATTTAGGTCTACTCTTAATATGGTAAATTTTTTATAACTACCTTCTTTGACGCAGACTTTTCGCAGAATTGCAATATAGAAATAGCCAGAGCCGAAATGCACATATTAGCTTATGTGTATCATTGGGATAGGAACACACTTTGGACTTTGCCTTATAAGGAAAGGAAAATGTGGGTTAATGAGATATACAAGCAAAAGGAGGCAGAAGCAAAAAGCATAAAGAAGGGTAGCAAAGGTTAGGAGGTAGTCAATGGAAAATTTATTTGGCATAGGCATACTATTAGACTACCAAGATAAAGCCTCGGCGAATATGCTGAAAACCCAAAGGATTTTCGGTCAAACACAGCAGACAGCAGAACAGTTGGCGGAGTCCGTTGAAAAGAATAATGAGAAATTTAAGAAACTCGCAGGAATAAGTGCAGGAGTAGCATTAGCAGGTGCAGGATTAAAAGCAAGTGGAGGAAAGCTATTAGGTGTATTAGGTAAGGCAGTAGAAGAAACAAAGTCCTTTGAAACAGCCTTGGTAAACCTAAAGATTGTATCAGGCGAAACAGAGGAAGGAATGGAAAGGCTAAAGAAGATAGCGATTGATACAGGTATGGCTACGATGTTTAGTCCACAGGAAACAGTAGATGCCTTGACCAATTTAGCGGCGGCGGGACTTGATGTAGAGAGTTCTTTGACAGCATTAAGACCGACACTTGATTTGGTTTCGATAGCGGCGGGAAAAATTGAGTTGGGCGAAGGTGCATCGTTAATAGCTTCTTCCTTAAATAAGTTTAACCTTGAAGCATCAGAGTCAGTAAGACTTGTAGATATGTTCGTAAAGGTTTCAAACTTGACTAACTTCCAATTAGAGGATATGTCAGCGTTTATAAACTCTTTAGGAACAGCACCAGCGAAACTTGGTAGACCAATGGAAGAATTATTGGCTATGGGTGGACTTTTAAGGAACATCGGACAGCAATCCGCCCAAGCAGGTGCTACAGTAAGAGGATTTGGTAGACAGCTAATTATGATAACACAGCAATTAGAACGAGGAAAAGGAATGAAGGTTGACGCACTAAAAGAATTAGGAATTTCAGCAGACGACTTTTGGGATGCCGAAGGTAAAATGAAAAGTATGATGGAGATATTTGAGAGGTTTACAGAAGCAAGTGCAAACCTAACAGATGAGAAGAAGGCAACGCTTTTCCAAAGAATATTCGGCGACCAAGCAGGAAATATGTTAAATGCGGTAATGAGTTCGACAGAAGCCTTTATGAAACTTGATGAAGCTACAGGTCAATATGTATCAACTTCCACAGATGGAAAGAGGGCGTTCCAAGACATAGTAGATGGGTTAAAGGACTCTGTAGGGGTTTCAAAACAAGCAAGTGAAGATATTTTAGATACATTGTGGGGAATACAGAAAATCAATGAGGGTATTAAGCAAACATACCAAGTCCTTTTAGGTCAAACAGTAATACCAATAATAGGAAAAGTAACAAAGTTCTTTAGTAACCTACTTTCAAAAATAGTAGAGTTTGGATATGCACACCCAGTATTTATGAAAACATTAGGTTTCGGATTAGGGTTAGCAGGATTAGTATTAACAGCAGTAGGAACTCTACTCGTATTAGGTGGAGCATTAGGAGGGGCTATTGCAGGACTTGGGTTACTTCAAGGAAAAGTGGCGACTTTAGCAACTTCTTGGTTAGGGCTTAATGCCAATATGTTGACAGGGACTGGAATAATGAACGCACTTTGGCTAAAAATGCGACCATTATTAACACAAATGGGGGCAATCGCAGTAACACTTGGGGCTTTATACTTGGCGTGGAAATTCGATTTTGGCGGAATAAGAACAGTAATAACAGACTTCATAGATAATACAAGACACGCATTTACAGAGGCAAGGCGGATAATAGGATTAAATACAGATGAAATGCTAACAGCAGTAAGGAGATTAGAACAAAAAGACGACTTCTTTAGTAAACTGACATTAGCGATAATAAAAGTAGACACTCTATGGAAAGGGCTAACAGAGGCGTGGAGTGATTATACTCTATCCGAAGATACTTTTATTAGGTTGAGGGAATTAGGATTACTTCCGATAGTAGAAACAATCCTTGATTTGAAAATGAGATTTGAAGCCTTTTGGGAAGGATTAAGGATTGGGTTTGAAGGAGTATCGACAGTAGTATCGACAGTATTTGGAACAGTTATAGGGTGGATAGAAAAAGCTATAAAATTCTTGAAGGATTTACTGTTTCCAACACAGGAACTAAAAGATGAAGTAGCAGAAGTAAACGATGTAGTTGGCGGTATAAACACGGAGGGTTGGAAAAACTTCGGTAAAGCGGTAGGCATAGTCGGAGGACTTCTTTTAACCTATAAAATAGCGAGTATAGTATGGGGAATAGTAACAGCTTTAGGGTCTTTTGGTAAAACTCTTATAACTGAAACTATACCGAATATATGGAAGTTTGTCGCAGGTATGGGAGCAAAAACGAAAGCTATGCTTATTGATAAAGCAGAAACGATTTACCTAATGGGACTATATGCCAAAGAGGGTATAGCGAAAGGATTACTAACAGCAAAGACTTGGTTACTCACAGGGGCAACAAAGGCACTTGGGGTAGCACAAGGAGCAGTGAACGCTTTATTCGTTGCAAGTCCGATAGGGTGGATTATACTCGGCATCGTTGCATTAGTAGGGGTAATATACCTTCTTATCAAACATTGGGATAAAGTTAAAGAGGCAGTATTAGGGTTTGTAGAAAGTTCGACTAAATGGCTTAAAGGTTTGTGGGAAGGGATAAAGACGATATTTGCACCAGTAGGGGACTTTTTCAAAAGGTTATGGCAAGGTGCAGTTGATATAATAAAAGGTATTTGGAACAGGTTAGTAGAGATATTCACAGGAGTATTTGAAATCATAGTAGGGATAATCCAGATATATATTGCAATATGGACAGGAATATTCAAATTAGCATTTATGGCGGTAGAGGCAATATGGAATGGATTAGTAACAGTATTTACTCTAATATGGGGTAAGGTTACAGACGGAATTAAGTTTGTATGGAATGGGATAATATCCTTCTTTAATATAGTAGTAAGTGTCGTAACAGCAATATGGACACCGATAGCACAGTTCTTTAGCACCCTTTGGGGAGGAATAAAGAATGTAGTAATAGCAGTATGGAATGGCATATTAGGATTTATCTCAACGATAATTGGCGGAATACAGAATGTAATGACAGCTTTAAAGAATTTCATAACAGGAATATGGAATGGAATAAAAGCAACAGCGAGCAGTATTTGGAACGGAATACTTGCGATAATAACAGGGGTAGTTGGTGGAGTAAAGGCAGTATGGAGTAGCATAACAGGTTTCTTTAGTGGATTATGGTCAGGAATAAAAAATACAGCAAAAGTATTCTTTGATTGGATAGAACAGAAATTTGGTTGGGTATTGAATATATCAGATAAAGTAAAAGGCGTATTTAGTGGAATAGCAGATGGAGTGAAGTCTGGCGTAGGGAAAGTAGTAGGCGGGGCAAAGAAGTTAGTAGGACTTTCCACAGGTGGATATGTAAAAGAACAAGGGATAGCAGTATTGCACCCTAACGAGGTAGTGGTAAACGATAAAATTACTGAAATGCTAAAGACTTTCCTTTTAAGAAATAAAGAAGGGGAGATTAGCCAACCAGTAGTAGTAAATAATATTCAAGCACCAGAGCCACAAGTAATATCCCAAGTTAATATGCCACAAAGAGAACAGATAGCACCGATTACAGGGTCAAACTATAGTTCACAAGATGATAATTCAGTAGTATTTGAAAAAGGGGCAATTCAAATAACAGTAGAAAAGGGGACAGAAGAAGATGCAGAAAGATTTGCCGAAATGATAATGAAGAAGATAGAAAAGAAGAAACAACTACAAAGAACAATGAATTACGGAATACAACCAGTATAGGAGGGATTGTATGGGTAGAGGAGCAAGAACTAAAGGGTATATTAAAAACCTTGATACAGGAACTTTGCGTCAATTCCTGTATAATCCCTCGTCTTTTCAAACAGCGAGGGGTGCAAGTTTCAGCGAGTTAACAGCCCCAGGAATGTCTTATCCAAAGTATCAATATGTAAGCGGAGAAGCTAAAGGATTATCAGTTCAGCTTTTCCTTTACAGTAATGTAGGAAGGGTATCAAGGGAAATAGACTTTTTAGAGGGGCTTTTGCCAGTAGAAGATAGTGGGTTTGAGTTTAATCCACCACCACAAGTTTTATTCGGGTTTGGAAACTTCATTCAAAAATGTATTGTGGATAATTTGAACATAGAGTATATTGAGTTTCACGAAAACCTTGAGCCAAAAATAGCAGTAGCAAGTATAAGTTTTAAGGTGGTGGGATAATGGCGATATATAGAGGGTCGAGATATACGAAAACACCGCTTTATAATGACGGAGAGAGAAATATATTCGAGATAAGGAAAAGGGAAGATTTCTCTTTAGACGGTGCAACAGTTCATATATTCATAGAGGGAGATACATTAGACGGGTTAGCTTATAAGTATTACGGAGATAGCCAATTATGGTGGGTAATACTTGAAGCGAATAACAAATACAGGTCTGAATTAGATATAGGATATGGGGAAGAACTTGTTATACCTAACTACAAGGAAGTGGTGAGTGTCTATGGTTAAGTCTATGTATTACGAATTAAGCATAGGCGGTAAGCCCTTGAATGAGCAGAGAATGTCAATGATTGACGAGATTACAGTAGAAGAAAATATGACAGGGTCGGATATGTTGACGATAATAGTAAATGACCCAGACTTCGTATTCATAAACGATAAGATATTCGTGGAAGAACAGCCAGTCGCTTTCAAAGGCGGTTGGAGTAATAATAGGGCGGTGGAATTTGAAGGGTATATTAGTGTAATTGATATTGACTTCCCAGATACAGGCTCACCAAGACTAATGATACATTGTATGGATAACACTCACTTAATGAATAGAAAGAAAAATAAAAAGACTTGGAATAACAAGAAAGCCTCTGATGTAGCAAAGGAAATATTTATGAAATATNNCAGGTTGATATAGACGATACAGGAAAGGTTGAAGAAACAATATCCCAAAGTAACACAACAGATATTCAATTCCTAATAGATTTAGCCCAGAAACAGAAAGACGATTTTATAGTATATGTAGAAGGGGACAAAGGGTTTTTCAAAAAGGTTAAATTGTTACAAGAGCCACAGACTACACTTTATTATAGAGAAAAGCCCTTTGATATAAAGAATTTCAATCCAAGGATAAACAAAGAAATTATACAAGAAGAAGTTTCTCACTCTGATGTAAACGATAAGACAAAGGCAGTAGAAACAGCAACAGTAGCAAATGACGCAAATAGAGATGTTCAAGGTCAACCGATAAAGAGTGCAAGTGGGAAAGCGGAAAGTCAAATGAAGTATCTGGGCGGAGGTCAATGGGAAAAGAGGTGATATAGTTGGCAAAGAAATATTTAGGTGGCGGTCAATGGACAGAAGTAATAGATAAAGATAGCAGTAACAGAGATAGAAGTCAGGTTTCTAAAGATACGCCAATGGAGAGTAGTGCAAAAACAAATGTCGGAGATAATGCAGTATCAGTAAGTGCAGAAAAAGAATTTAGGGAAATAGAGAAAAATTCATTAGTTGGTGATGTATCTATGAGAGAGGCAAAGCCAACTATAAAGGCAAAACAGACGATAAAACTTGAAGGATTTGGAAAGATTATTTCAGGATTGTTTTTAGTAGAGAAGGTTACAAATAGGTTTTCAGCGTCAGATGGCTATACCCAGACCATAGGGGTAAGAAGAACAGGGTTTGGGGACTCGGTTAAAAAGGCTATGGTTGTTATACCACCACCACCAAAACCGCCAGAGCCTCCAAGAAAACCACCAGTAGCACCGCCAGTTACGAAGAAAACATATACTGTAGTAAAAGGAGATAACTTATCGAANNACAGTAGCACCGCCAGTTACGAAGAAAACATATACTGTAGTAAAAGGAGATAACTTATCGAAGATAGCAAGTAAATATGGAACGACTTGGCAAAAACTTTATGAGGCAAACAAGTCAGTAATAGGAAGCAATCCGAATTTAATCTACCCAGGGCAAGTATTGACGATACCGTAGGGGTGAAAATATGAATAAATTTTATGGAAAGTATAGGGCTATAGTATCAGAAGTCCACGATACAGAATTTAGGGGAAGGATAAAAGTCAGATGTCCTAAAGTATATGGAGAGTTTGAAAGTCCTTGGTGTTTACCTTGTGTGCCATTTGCCTTTGACAAGGGCGGAATATTTATGATACCGCATTTGAACGAGGTGGTATGGATAGAATTTGAGGAAGGAAATCCAGAGTTCCCAATATGGACTGGGAGTTGGTGGGCGGAAGAAAAAGCACCATTGGATAAAGCATTATATCCTTCCCAAACGAATATAAACAAGATATTTAAGTCAAGGTCAGGACATTTACTTCAATTCGTGGATTGGGAGGGAAATGAGCAGTTAATAATCAGACATAGTTCAGGTAGTGAAATAATATTTGAGGCAAACGGTGAGATAAAAATAAAAGGAAAGAAAATAAAGTTTGTGGAGGGATAACACGGGCGGGAGTAGCGGTATTAGGAAGTTTGATAAAAGGAATGACGAGCGGAGAGCATAACGGACATATTGCACCGCACCCGCCTTGTGAAATCACAGGGAAAATAGTAGGGAAATGTTCCTCTTTTGTATCAGTAAACGGAGTTCCAATAGCATTAGTGGGGTCAACAACAGAGGAAGAAGATTGTTGCTGTTCTGGGAAAATGTCGGGGAAAGTTAAAACGGGGAGCAGTTTTATTACAGTAGGAGGAATACCAGTAGCAAGGATAGGGGACGATATTCAACCGCATAACGGGACAGCAAAAATAACCACGGGGAGTTCATTTGTTGTAGAGGGGTAGGTGATTAAATGAGAAGGGGATATACAGGAATAAGTTTTCCCTTTAGGATAGGGAATAGAGGTGGGGTAGTATTAAGCACCACAGATAGATACAGCGTTCCGCATATCGAGGAAAGCATACAACAGATTTTAGGCACAATGTTCGGGGAAAGGGTAATGGAATTTGATTTTGGGTGTGATTTAGATACAAAAGTGTTTGAGCCAAACGAGCCAGTAACGCATAACCTATTAAAATATCAGATAGTAGAAGCCTTGAAAACATTTGAGAAACGCATAGCAGTAGAGAGAGAAGATATTGATATTATAGCCCAAGGGGAAAAGATACTTGCTAATATTCACTTCACAGTAATAAGCTATCAATCTGAACATAATGTAGCAGTAATATTGGGAGGTGAACAAGATGGAAATTAGAAGGGAAATAGATTATAGCACGAGGGATTACGAGGGATTTAGGAATGATATGATAGAAATGTTAAAGAAGAAAATCCCAGAATACTCGGATTTTAGTCAATCAGACGCAGGGATAGTATTGATAGAATTATTAGCCCACGGATTAGATATTTTGAGTTTCTATAATGATGTGGTAGCAAACGAAGTATTCTTGCCGACAGCAAGGGAGAGGGAAAGTATAATGAAGTTAGTGGGATATATAGGCTACAATTTAAGATACAGCACTCCTGCTAAATTCAAACAGGTATTCGAGATAGAGCCACAGCCTACGCCTTATACCATACCAAAAGGTTTAAAAGTAATGACTAAAAGAGATGATGTAGAGCCTCTAATAACCTTTGAGTTAGACGAGGATTTAGTAATACCTGCGGGGGAAACGGGATTGGAAACTGATGATAACGGAGAATATTTGTATTCAGTTGGAATAACACAAGGGGAAACTATTACAAGGGAAGTGGTAGGAACGAGTAGAAATGTTCCAGACCAAGAATTTAAGTTGGGTTATAAGCCTGTAATAATCGACAGCATTGAGTTATATGTAGATGAAGGTGCAGGACTTGTTAGGTGGAACAGGGTGGAAAGTTTCGTTGATAGTGATGTAGATAAGAGGGACTTTGTAGTAAAGGTTAATGAGCAAGACGAAGCCTTTATACAGTTCGGTAATGGGGTATCAGGAAGAATACCAGAAAGAATAGTGAACGGTATTCAAGCCACATACAGAATTGGCGGAGGTCAGATTGGAAATGTTGCGTCTAATGCAATAACCGAATTATCAAATAAACCCGCAGTA
>MTKW01037764.1_pt1 | contig 10886 bp, 11 predicted proteins | sample 1042761 | NCBI WGS metagenome assembly MTKW01 (sample SAMN06205366, study PRJNA360243) | anaerobic digester metagenome | biome: Wastewater treatment plant; feature: Anaerobic digester sludge; material: sludge; isolation source: anaerobic digester fed with sludge from wastewater treatment plant ...
GAAGCGATCAGAGTTTTCGCCGACCGCTTGACCGGTCTAATAACGAGTAAAGGCGCGATCCGCCTGCCGCTCGATCAGCCACTCGACCTATTGTTGGTTAGGGATATCGTACGTTGGCGTGTGGCAAAAGTGAGCGGGGAAGAGTGATCATGTGTTGGCTGTACATGTGAAAATAAGCTTGTCGAAATGACATGCCTTGTTTTGAGCGATAAAGGCAGCAGATGTATGGACTGTACTTGCAGTCATGTCAGCAGAAAATGAAGAAAACCCTTGCATGCCCGAGTGGTTTTGTTAAGAAGAGGTATATATGGTCTGGTACTTTAGTGCGACGGGCAATAGTGAACATGTAGCCAAGACGCTGGCAGAACAGCTTGGCGAGGAAATTGCGCCGATCGAGGCGTCGACCTTGATTGACACGCGCCACGGCGAACGCACCGTTGTTGTGACTCCTGTCTATTATTTTTCAGCACCTGAGATCGTACTGAATTGTTTGCGACGTTCTACGTTCCAAAGCGATGACGTATTGCATGTTGTCTTCACGTCCGGAAGAATGGCCGGTGGCGCAGATCATACGGTACGTGAAGCGGCTTCGAATGCAACCGTGCTGACTCATCATATATCTATGCTAACGAATTACATCGTGTTCTATAAAATGCCGAAACAGGCGGAAGTCGATAAATTGCTGGCCGGTGCTGATCAGGCATTCGAGCAAATCATTGAAAGTATAGTTTCAAATGTCGGGACTTATGCAAGTGAGTCCTGGTGGAAGTATGTTGGCATTCTTGCACGTTGGCTTTATCAGATGCATACCAAGACACGTCGCTTCACTGCGACCAATCGATGTAACAGTTGCGGTATATGCGTTAAAGGATGCCCAGTCGGTGCGATTCGGCTGATTGATGGACATCCACAATGGGTGAAAGATAGATGCGAGCACTGCCTGAAGTGCCTGCACCGCTGTCCGACGCTGGCGATCGAATATGGTAAGAGCACGCGTGGGAAGGATCGTTATGTCTATCCTCGTGTAATGTCGAACCGGTAACATTTGGAGTGTGGTTTCCATGAAGATTATCTTAATTAACGGCAGTCCCAACCAGAAGGGATGCACTTATACAGCTTTGTCTGAGGTGGCTTTTGCGCTTGAAAAAGAGGGTGTAGAAAGCGAAATCATATGGCTCGGTAAGCGAGGTGTTCCTGACTGCACGGATTGCGGTTATTGCGAAAGAGAAGAAACGTGTGTTTTTGACGATGAGGTGAACCGACTGCTTTTGAGCGCAGATGAATGGGATGGGCTCGTTGTCGGCTCTCCCGTCTATTACGCTGGTCCATCGGGTGCCATAACGTCGTTTTTGAATCGTCTGTTTTTTGCAGGCGGTCGTAAGATGGTAGGAAAGGTGGGAGCAGCAGTCGTGTCTTGCAGACGCGGTGGTGCAACAGCCGCTTTTGATCGTCTGAACAAATACTTTTCGATCAGCAACATGATCATTGCGACTTCACAGTACTGGAATCAGGTGCACGGAAGCACAGCGGAAGAAGTGAAGAGGGATCTGGAAGGCATGCAGACGATGCGTCGGCTCGGTGCGAATATCGCCTATTTGTTGAAACTTCAGAAGGCCGGCGAAAAGGCTGGTATCTCGTTGCCGGAACCGGAGCCCCGGGAGTGGACGAACTTCATTCGCTAGTTCGCCATAATTGACCGCAAAACGTAACGTATACGCAACAAAAAACGCCGCAAATCGGTCTTTTGTGTCCTCTGCGACGGTTGTTAGCAACCGTAACATTTGCTATTCTGTGTAACAATACCTGAATGAAGTGAGGGTTTATGAAAAGAATCTGCGACATCCTTGGCTCGACCGCCTTGTTGGAGGGGTTGACGCATGAGTTGTATCACGACTTTTGTAGCACTACCAACATTAGGACGGTCTGGAAAGGTGAAGTGATAGCGGAGGAAGGAAGTACGGCGCGCGGCGTTTATGTGATCTTGGAAGGTCAGATCGCCGAGCAAAAGCATTCCAGCTCCGGAGAATTTACCACTATTAATTTATACGGCCCACTTGAGATGTTTGGTGAAGATCTCGTCTTTGCAACGAGAAAAAAATACCAGACGACGTTCGAAGCGGTAACCAATTCCAAACTCGTGTTTTTATCGAGAGAGCAGCTGCTGGCCATGATCTCGAAAAGCGCACAGCTGTTACATAATTTCATGCGTGTGCTCTCGGATCGCCTGACGGCTCAGAAAAGACGCATTAATCTTTTGTCCCAGAAAAGTCTGAGACAAAAGATTGCAAGCTATCTGCTCGATCTTTTGCACGATCAGCTTGAACAAAATGGCCAGACATTCGAAGAAGCGTCGCGCGTCATCTCTACGCACGCCGTTGAATTACCTGTTTCGAAAGAAGTCGTCTCAAGACTTCTCGCGATGCCGCGTCCGTCGTTTTCCAGAGAATTGATCTCGATGGAAAGAGACGGATTGATCAGGGTGAGTGGTCGTGTGATCTGGCTGATGGACGTTGAAAGTCTTGCCAAAGGCCTGATAGAAGGATTTATAACGGCATAATATAGCGCTGACATGGCCGTACAGTATGTCGACCGTGAATGTTAAACGCAAAGAAATACGGAGGATAATGGCTTTATGGAAGAAGTCAGATACTTAATAGAGGAAGTAGCCAAGTTTTTGGACCGTCCGGCAGGTGTAATCAATCGTGACGGTATGGTCGTGGTCAGCACGGAAAAGAGTCAGGAAGGCAAAAAGGATGAGCACTTTACCGAACTCGGTGAAGTCGGTGAACTCCTGATCTCGGCCGGCAATAGAACGTATGCGATGCTTGAACATGCGGAGGCAGGTCCTTTTGCTGCCTACATCGACGGCACCGATGAGACGAGCCGCAACTATCTGGAGCTCATCTTGCGCTATCTGAAGTCGGAGTTGAAGGAACGCGATTCCGAAGCAGGAAGGCTCGCTTTCTTGAAGAACGTCCTTTTGGAAAACGAATTGCCTGGGGATATCCCGCTCAAAGCGAGAGAGCATAAAGTCCTCTATTCGACGCGTCGTCAGGCCTTCTTGATTCAGTTTGAAGACGGCAATGCTCAGTCGTATGTCGATACGCTGAAAGAAGCGCTGGAAAGCTGGGGCAAGGATTATATCCTGCCGATGGATGAAGAAAATATCGTCGTCTTGCTCGAACTTGACGAAAGCGAGGATCAGGGCGAGTCGGTCGATCAGCTGGCGCAGCGCATCTTCGATACATTGAATGACGAAGAGATGCCGAAGGTCTATATCGGCATCGGCTTGCCTGCCGAGACCTTGAAAGAGACAGCGAAGAGCTACCGCGAAGCATCACTTGCGTTGACGGTCGGCAGCATCTTCGAGAGTGAATCTTATATCATGCGCTATGACAAACTGGGTCTTGGCCGTCTGATTTATCAGTTGCCGCCGACCCTGTGTCACATGTTTTTGTCCGAAGTCTTCCGTCCTGGTGCCTATGAAGCACTCGACAACGAGACGCTCCTGACGATTCAAAAATTCTTTGAAAACAACCTGAACGGCAGTGAAACGAGCCGTCAGTTGTTTGTCCACAGAAACACACTCGTCTATCGTCTCGACAAGGTTCAGAAAATCACCGGTCTCGACCTTAGAAACTTTGACGATGCCGTCTTGTTTAAACTGGCGGCGATGGTTAGAAAATACCTGGAAAAACAAGGTACCGCCTTTTCCGGCGGCGGAAAGTGGTAAAAGGCGGCTGAACGAAGCCGCTCACACACATGGCTGACAGTATTAATTTCGTCCGCGTGTCGAAACGATACGCGAATGGCGTCGTCGCATTAAGAGATGTCTCTTTTTCGATTGCGGACGGCGAGTTCGTGTTCGTCATCGGTGAAAGCGGAGCAGGCAAGTCGACGATCGTCAAATTGTTGACGCGCGAAGAAAAGACGTCTTCCGGTAAGATCCTGCTCAATAACTTCGACATCACCGGACTTTACGAAAAACACGTGCCCTATATGCGGCGCAAGATCGGCATGATCTTTCAAGACTACCGTCTGATCGATACGAAGACCGTTTACGAGAACGTGGCCTTTGCCATGGAAATTGTCGGTGCACCACCGCGCGTGATCGCGCGTCGTGTCCCGATCGTCTTGCGTATGGTCGGTCTAAAGCATCGTTCGAATGCGTACCCGACCCAATTGTCGGGTGGCGAGGCGCAACGCGTCGGCATCGCCAGAGCGGTCGTCAACAATCCGCGCATCATTCTGGCCGATGAACCGACCGGCAACCTTGATCCGGCGAACGGTGAGTCGATCATGGCGGCGCTCAATAAGGTAAATAAGGAAGGAACGACGGTTCTTTGTTGCACCCACGATATCGAACTGGTGCGGCGCATGAACCATCGTGTTCTCGAGTTCAAAGACGGCCACTTGATCTCCGATACAGGAGGCGGTTATACGTCTTTGCCTTTGCCACCACGTCATGAGATGGCTGAAGTGCAGCCAAACATGGATCTCGAACGCATTCTGCGACGACGTCAGGAACCGGTCAGAGAAGAGCCTGTCGTCTCGGCTTCAACGATTCAGGATGATATCGAGAGAATTCTTAGTCGCTTGCCGCGGCGTGAAGCTACTGAAGCCGATGAGACGTTGGAGACAGTCGAGGCGCCCGAACTCGATACTGAAACGGAAGAAGACACATCGGTAGAAGAGGTGCTGACTGTCGAGAACGAAGAAGAGGTTTCTGATGATGAGAGCGATGGGCTCGCTGAAACAGAGGCTGAAACGGCGAAAGACACGTCGGAAACCGATGCTGACGATAATATTGATGACGATTCAGCCAAGCTTGAATCGGAAGATCAGGCGGCGGTGTAACGGCTATGAGAAAGTATGAAGTTCGTTATTCACTACGCGACAGCTGGCAAAACATCGTGCGACACCCGCTCGTGCTTATTGCCTCGGTCACAACCGTCGCCCTGATGCTCCTCCTGATGAGCTTTTATGTCGCTTTCAGCCTAAACGCGGCGCATCTTGTCGAAGTTGCTTCAAAGCAGCCGCCGATTCAATTGACCATGAACACCGACATCGATGAACAGCAATTGATCGAAATGGATCAGTTCTTGGCTAGTGATGAACGGGTCATGGAGTTTCAACGATTTTCTCCCGAAGAAAACCTCGAGAACTTCAAAGTAGACATGGGCAAGGAAGAGCTCTTTGAAGAAGAGTCTTTGCTTCACGTATTTCCTTATACGTATAGTATCCGCTTGAACGATGCTGCATTCAGTGAGGAATTCAGTGAAGACGTCGAGATCATGCCGGGCGTATTTAAGGTCAAGCTGCAACTCGCAATCATGGAATGGCTCGATAGTCTGACCAGAACCGTCAATCAGGTGGGTATCGCAGCGTTTGCGGTGCTGGCCATCATTTCGATTCTCGTCGTGGCGAACATGGTGCGTGTTTCCGTCCTCTCACGTGCGACGGAGATCGGCATCATGAAATATGTCGGGGCCACCAACCTCTATGTGCGTATCCCGTTTATCGTCGAAGGCATGTTCGCCGGATTCATCGGCGCCTTTGTCGCGACTCTCGTATCAGGGCTTGTCTATAGCGGTCTGACTTCGGCAAGTGGAGGTCAGGCGGATAACGTATTAGGCCGTATGGCAGAGGAGTTTGCCTTATTACCAACTTCTCAAATCGTGCTCACCGTGCTAATATTGAATATTGTAATTGGCTTGAGCCTCTGTGTGCTCGCCAGTTTAATGTCGGTCAAACGGCATATAAACGTGTAGAAGCCTGCACGGACCTTGAAAGGAATGTCATGTTGAAGACTGTACGTCCGTTTCGCTTGTTGGTCGCGCTGGCCATGATGCTGGCCTTATTCGCGACACCGGTTACGGCTTCGTCGTCACAAACGGCACGCGAAATAGAGAGCGCAAAAGCAACAAGAGATCGATATAATCAGCGCCTCGCTGAAGCCCGAGCTAATCAAAATGCCCTGCAAAATCAAACGAATCAGTTGTCCTCGGATTTGGCTTGGATTCAAAGCCGAAATGAGGAACAGCGGGAACTTTGCGAGCTTCTTTTGCAACAAAAAAATGACGCGCTCATGGTGATGGCGCAGACGGCGAACGATTATGCTGATGCGGTTGAAGCGCTGGAAGAAAAAAAGGGACAGTATGCGGCGAGACTGCGCATCATGTTCGACTATACAGGACAATCGATGTTCGACGCTTTCCTCGAAGCCGATTCGCTTCAGGGGTTTTTCACTACCGTTGAATTCATGAAACTGATCTCGGACTCCGACGAGCAGATGATCGAGGAGTTGACGGCGGCGCGCGAAGAATGTGATCTGAGAAAAGCCGACGCTGAAGCGGCCGCCACCGAGATGGAGCGTCTGGTCGAAGAAGCCGATGCCGCACTCGCTGAATTGCAAAGTAACGAGATGATGGCGAATTCACGCATGTACGATCTCAAAAATGAATTGTCCGCTGCCAATAATGAAGCGGCCGCCTGGGCGGCTGAATCTGCCGCGATCAATAATGAGATCGCGAATTTGACTGCCCAATATAACTCACAGATTGAAGCCGAACGTCGTGCTGAAGCCGCCAGACAAGAAGCGGCCAGGCAGGAAGCGGCAAGACAAGAGGCAGCCAGACGGGAAGCGGCACGATTGGAAGCTGAACGTCAGGCGAGCCAGACTCAGACCAAGCCGGCTCAACCTGCGACACCACCGGCGGCTCCACCTCCGTCTTCGGGTGGCGGCTACGCCTGGCCTGTGCCGGGGCATTATCGCGTGTCGTCTTATTTTGGCTATCGTAATTTGTTCGGCGGCACATATCACTCGGGAATCGATGTACCTGCACCGAGCGGTACACCGATTGTCGCAGCAAAAAGCGGCGTCGTCTTGCTGACAGGTTTCCGTGGCAATTACGGCCGCCTGATCACGATCGCGCATAGCGACGGTACACAGACGTATTACGCACACTGTTCCGGTTTCGCTGTGTCGCCGGGACAGACCGTGAGTCGTGGTCAGACGATCGGCTACGTCGGAAATACGGGACGATCGACCGGGCCACATTTACACTTTGAAATTAGAAATGCCAAGGGAACCGCCGTCAATCCGATGAGCTATTATTAGCGGGAGGTTTACATGAGAGAATCAAGATACGAGCACAGTCAGACACGTTACGAGTCGCAGCCGACCACCGTGTACGGCGACCATCGAAACGGTAACCGTTGCTTTTGGAAGATACTGTTCGCGATTATCCTGACCGCGGCGATCACTTTCGCGCTGACGGCAGGTGCTGCGTATATGATCTATCTACGTCAATTGAATCCTCCTGCAACGGAAAGTCAGCGAGACCCGGCAAATGGTGCGCTGCTATCGGCGAAAGCCGCCAGCGATGTCGGCCTACAGTTTTCCGATGATCCGGAGACGGTGGCCGCCCTGCAAAAACTGGTCGATGTCTACAACATTTTGAAAGACAACTACTATGAGGATCTGAGCGAAGCTGAAATGCTCGAGAAGATGGCCGAAGGACTCGCAAATACGATGGGCAGCAAGTTCACTTTCTATCTGACCAAGGAAGCGAACGAACAGATCGAGCAGTCCATGAGCGGCGAATACACCGGTATCGGTGCTGTGGTTAGCGAAGATGACGGTCCGATCTTTAGAATTACCGATCTTATCGCGGACTCTCCGGCCGTTGAAGCCGGTCTGCTCATCGGTGACATTATTGAGTCGGTAGACGGCACGCCGGCAAGCGAATTTGAGAATGTCACGCATTTGGCGAGTGTGATCCGCGGTGAAGAGGGAAGTGAAGTTGTGCTCGGTATCTACCGCAGTTCAGACAGTTCGCAATTCGAAGTCACTTTGGCTAGAAGAAAAATACTCACAGCCAACACGCGCTCGCGCATGATTACCGATGAAATCGGCTACGTCCAGGTCACCGAGTTTTCGCATAATGTCAGCGTGAACTTCATCGAGGCCGTCGACAACTTAGTCAAGAAAGGCGCGAAACGTCTTATTTTCGATCTAAGAAATAACGGCGGCGGACTGGCTGATGAGACGGTGAAGATGGTCGACTACCTGACCGATGACCAGATTGTAGCCAGTATCAAGGGGAGACGAGAAGGCAAAGAATTCAGTCATGAATGGCGTAGTGACGCGAAAGTCGGCGTACCGGACGATATGAGCTACGTGATCCTGGTAAACAGAAACTCGGCGAGTAGCAGTGAGCTGTTCTCCGGCGCTTTGCGCGATTACGGCAAAGCGACGCTGGTTGGCGAACAGACCTACGGTAAAGGGGTCGGCACGTTGACCTATGTTCTGAAAGACGGTTCGGCGGTACAGGTAACGAACTTCGAGTATTTCCTGCCGAATGGCAAGAGTATTCAAGGTATTGGCCTAGAGCCCGATGTCGAAGTGACGTTGCCGGATGAGACGGCAGGTCTGCCGATCTCGATGCTCGAGAAGGATATGGATACGCAAATGCAAAAAGCGATCGAGATCCTTGAGGATTCGTTAAAGAACGACTGAGCATTGGCGGTGGCTTGTGAGCAGACGATGGATTCTCCTGATTCTGGTGCTTGTGTTGGTGCTTTCTGCCTGCGCAAAGCCTTCACCCACAGTAGAGACGGAAATGGAGAGGAACGATCACGTGGTTGAACTGCCGGCTCCGGATAAGATCACGCCACGGAACGTCCGTGCATACCTGAATCGTGACGACTCGCTCTATATCGATATCCGAAATTACGAAGAGTACGTGCAGGGGCATCTAAGAAACTTTGAGTTGATCCCGTTTTCCGCCTTGATCTATGCATATCAGGCGGAGACGGAACCAAACAGTGTCCAGCTATACGGTGGTTTTCCGGAAGCACCGATCCCGGTCTTCCAAGAATCGGATGAAGTGCTTGAAAAGCTCTTTCCGAAAGACAAAAACCTATTCATCATCTGCCGAAGCGGTAACCGAAGTGCGGCGATGGTGCATCTGCTCATAGAAAGAGGCTGGGACAAAGAAAATCTCTATGATATCGGCGGTATTCTCGATTACGAGCGTAATCCAGAGTATCAGGATCTCCTTGTATCCTGGCCGATGTTTCGTAGCATCGCTAACTACGCGGTGCAGGGATTAACTAGAATCGAGCGTTAAATCAACAAACAACGTGCCAGATTACAGTCTCAGAGCCAGCTGCACGAGAGCAGCGGCTCCCGTCTTGAAGTGCGATTCGTCGACATCGAATTTCGCGTTGTGATGCGGATGCAGGCGTCCGTCGATCTCTCCCGGGTTACTCAAAAATAAGAAAAGCCCGGGAACTTCTTTCAGATAAAAGGCAAAATCTTCGCCACCCATCGTCAGCTTCTCAAGCTTTTTAACACGCTCACCGAACAACTCTGTGAGGGCTGGTACGGCACGGTCGACCGTTGCCTTGTCGTTGATTAAGGGTGGATAGAGATACTCATAATCGACAGTCGCTTCACAGCCGAGTCCACGTGCAATATTTGTCGCGATCAGATCGATTCGCGCTGCGATCTTCTTCTGCGTGCTTTCACGAAGAGCGCGAACTGTCCCTTCTATCTCCGCCTTCTCAGGGATAATATTCTGATTGAATCCGCTCTCTATTCGCGTCACTGACAAGACGGCTGGTTCGAGACCGCTTATGTTTCTGCTTCTAATATTCTGCAGTGCCATGACGATCTGACAGGCAGCGATAACAGGATCTTCGGAGCCGTGAGGGGAGGCACCGTGTGCACCTTTCCCTTTCACATCGATGTGAAAGCGATCCATCGAAGCCATCATCTTATCGTCGGTCCAGTAGATAGATCCAGGTTCCAAACCACCGACGATCTGCCCGGAATGTAAACCGGCGATAACCGACACTCCATGATCTCTTAACGCACCTTCTTCAATCATCGGCTTGGCACCACCGGGGTACTCCTCGCCCGGCTGAAAGATGAGAGCGACGTGATTAGGCAAGAGATCACGCCGATCATTCAACACCTTGGCGGCTCCGAGCAGCATGGCCATATGCGCGTCATGACCGCAGGCATGCATATTGCCATTTCTAGAAGCGAACGAAAGCCCCGTCTCTTCGGCAATAGGTAGCGCGTCCATATCGGCTCTAAGACCGACGGTCTTCACCTGATCATTGTGTTGACTTCTAATAAATCCGACGATCGCGTTGCTGTCCAGATAGCGTTTGAATGGTATCTTCATCGCTTCAAGTTCTGACGCTATAAAGGCGGATGTTTGAGGAAGACTAAGTCCAATCTCAGGCATTTGATGCAACGTGCGTCGCCAGCCAATAATCTCTTTTTCTATTTCTTTGACGGCTTTTTTTACATCAAAAGGCGCGTTCACTTTATGATTCATGCTAAGTATCCTCCACCTTAATGAACATCGATTCACTGAGCTCAGATTACTACGAATGTGTGTAGGTTGATAGATTCTCAAAATTGACAAAGGTTAATGACTGTACGACAATTTATACAATAGCCTGAAAAATTATACGACATTAAATATGAATAGCTGAGGTATGAGTATGTTGCCGCGTTTTATTGAGTAAGAAGCACACCTAATCGAATTGATGAGCCAGCCGGATGATGTATTGATTGAATTCTTTAAAACGCTGCAGGGCGATTTAATGATTCTCGGCATCGGCGGTAAGATTGGAACCGAGCTGGGATTCTTGCTGTTAATGCAATCAAAGCATCCGGAGTGGATCGAAGAGTATATGGCGTGTCGCGTTTCTCACGTGATGGATCGGATGCCTTTCTAAAAGAAAATGGTATTGAGACAATTCGTTGCGATTTACAAGATAGAGAACAAGTAGAGGCCCTGCCGGATTGTGTCCCGATAATGGTGTAAAAGTAAAAAGGTGAGTCATCTCACTATCTCCGTTAA
>MTKW01001116.1_pt1 | contig 10885 bp, 9 predicted proteins | sample 1042761 | NCBI WGS metagenome assembly MTKW01 (sample SAMN06205366, study PRJNA360243) | anaerobic digester metagenome | biome: Wastewater treatment plant; feature: Anaerobic digester sludge; material: sludge; isolation source: anaerobic digester fed with sludge from wastewater treatment plant ...
AGTAGACTGGGTACAGGACGGTACCATCACGGTAATAGGTACCACCAGGTCAGTGACCTTTGCCGGTCAGGATGAGAATCTGTACAACAAAAATGGCACTACCATTGTAGGCCTGCGTTACCTGGCCGAAAGCATGGGCTGGATTGTAGACTGGGTACCAGATTACCGGGCAGTCACGGTACAGGAATAAGGAGTGTGTGAAATGATAAAGAGGATTAGTTACTTATTAATAGCTCTTTTTATTCTGTCGTTAGCCATCCCCTCCCTTCTCAATTCAGGAAACACTGCCTTAGCCCAGGAAACGCTGAGGGTAGCTAAGATCCTGGAAACTCAGGGAGAGGTAAAAGTCTTTTGCAGCATACAAGGGCATGGGCTTGACCCAGGGTGACACCATCAAGACCGGTTCCAACGGTAAAGTCACCCTGGAAGTAAATGAAGATAAGGAAATGAAGATCGGTGCCAACACTCAGCTGATGATCAGTGAATTAGTACAGTCGCTGCGCAATAATGCCGATAAATCATCCTTTAATCTGAAAGCAGGACAGGTTTATACCCGGGTCAAGAACCAACTGGCCCCGGGAGCTAAATATGAGATCCGCACCCCTACTGCTGTAATGGGTGTCAGGGGAACCCAATTCTTCGTCTCCCTGTCCAACGGTGTGGCTGAGGTAGTAACCCTGGAAGGCCAGGTAGTAGTTACTGTTTCCCAGCCGGTGACAGGCCCGGACGGCACAGTTACCATGCAACCAATACAGATCCAAGTGGAGCCCAATCAGATCTTTGTGCAATCTCCCGATGCAGCCGATCCGACTCAGTATAACCTGGCAACCCTGACCAGTAACGAGAATCTGAGCCTCTTTGTACTGGAAACCTTACAGGAAATAAATGAGCAGCAACCCGGTCTGATCGATCCCCAGCTCTTGGAAAACCTGACCGAACAGATCGAGCAGGCCCGGCAGGAGCAGGAGCAACAGCAACAACCACAAGCCCGGGGAGACAGTTCCAGTTCTGCCTCCGGTAGTGACTCGGGCACGGTAGACCCTGGCGCCAATGAACAAACAATAACTATAAGCCCAATAGGTGCTCTGAACTTAGCCGTTAATGATGAAGAAACGGTACAGATCCACACTGATCCGGAAGATGTAGAATTGTCTGTGGTGAATGGGAATGAGGGAGTTGCCGAAGTTAGTCTGGATGGTGGCTTCGTTGCCATACGCGGACTGTCCCCAGGCAGTACAATCGTTAGCATCACAGCTGCAAAAGCAGGCTATATATCTGCGACAAAGTATTTCACAGTGACGGTCTATGAAGGTGGGGACTGGCAGAAGAGCATTATTGAAGAATATGAAGGAACGGTAAGCCATACCGACATAGCTCTTGATAGCCAGGGAATGCCTCACATTATATATGATGCTGGTTCAGTAAAGTACCAACATTGGAATGGTAGTGGCTGGCAAGAGGAAGAGCCTCAGATCGGTAGTCGCCAAGGGGCCTTAGCGATCGATGAAATCGATGAAAATGACTATTCCTTTGTCTCTTATAATTACTCTAATAGATTGGGGTGCGACAGGTTTAACGGGGAGAATTGGGCACATGAAACAATCGCCCATGAAGACGTGATAGTAAATACCTCCAGCATTGCTACCACCGTTTTTAACGACCAGCATGTTACGGGAATCAGCTATTATGATGCGTATAACGGGAATTTGTACTTCAGGTGTAAAATCGGGGATACCTGGAGTGATCCGATGATTGTAGCCGGGGAAAACAGTGATACCGGAGCATCTTCTTCCTTGGCGTTCGATGAGGAGGGGCAGGCGTATATTGCCTACTATGATTATAGTAACGATAGGCAGACCGGCTCCCTGAAGCTGGCTGTAATCACTGATCCAGAGAACCCTGAACTTATTGGTGTAATTGAAATTGATAGCCAGGTAGGATATGGCGATGGCCAATACGTTTCTTTGGCTGTAGACTATGATTATTTGATTCATTTGGCTTATTATGACGCTGTCAATAAAAAGCTTAAGTACGCATTGGGGCATTTGGGTAGTGACGCGGAATGGATTATTGATGCGGAATGGATTATTGATATCGTAGATAACAGTGCAGGCGATATAGGCAAATATGCCTCCTTGGCCCTCGATAATGCGGGTCATCCTCATATCAGTTACTATACCCAGGATGACTCCGGAGAAACGCTTAAATACGCCCGCCTTGATCCTGAACAAGAGGAAGAATGGTTAATAGAAGTTGTGGAACAGGGTGAGGGAGTAGGGCGGTACAGTTCTATAGCCTATGACAGCACCATTTCAGTACCTCATATTGCCTACACCGCCGAAACTAATGAAGGCTGGGCAGTGAAGCATGCTACCCGTCCAGGTATGCCTTATTAGTATGGCGGCAGGGAGAGAATAAATGAGTCCAAACAACTTCACCATTACCTTCTGGGGAGTGAGGGGGTCTCGGCCGGTGCCGGGATCCCAGACAGTTGTATATGGCGGGAACACCTCCTGTGTGGAAGTCCGGATAGGCTCCAGGTTGATTATCCTGGATGCTGGAACGGGCATTGTTAATCTGGGTGCCAGACTGGCTCAGGAGTCGGGAAAGCTTAGCGGGGATATCCTGATAACTCATGCTCATTGGGATCATATCCAGGGCTTTCCTTTCTTTGCGCCCGCCTATAATAAGCAAAACCGCTTCCGCATCTATGGGGTGAAAGAAGGCGAACGCTCCTTTGAAAGCCTGCTGAAAAGTACCATGGCTGCGCCGCATTTCCCTATTCCACTGGAGAAGATGGGGGCAGATATCCGTTTTCAGGAACTGTCCCCAGCCCAGGGCATAGACCTGGGTGATGGGATCACTGTCCAGACAGCGGCCAATAATCATCCTGACGGGGGAATATCTTACCGCATCCAGTATGGTAATAAGTCTTGCTGTTATATGACCGACACCGAACACGGCAGCCCAGCGGATCAGGGACTACGGGAGCTGTGCCGGGGTGCTGATCTGGTTATCTATGATGCTCATTTTACTGATGAGGAATATGATCGGCACCGGGGTTGGGGCCACTCTACCTGGCAGGAAGGGCTCAATCTGGTTCAGGAAGCCGATGCGGGCCGCTTGCTTCTTTTCCATCATAATCCTGAGCGGAACGACCAACAAATGGCCCAGCTGGAGGAAATGCTCAGCTGTGATTACCCGCAAATAAGCGTGGCCAGGGAAGGTATGGTGATTGAGTTATGAAAGAGACCCCTTTTAGGGCAGAGGAACATCTGGAGGAATTACTCAATATAGGCATTGCCCTGTCTGCGGAAAAGGATCATACCAAGCTACTGGAACGCATCCTCACGGAAGCCCGCAAGATCACCGGCGCAGATGCCGGGACCCTCTACCTCTGTGGCGATGAGGGACTGTTATTTAAGATCATCCAGAATGATACTATGGGAGTATACCAGGGTGGGCAAGGAGAACCGGTTGATTTACCCCCGGTACCTTTAAACCCTGATAATATTCACAATGTTTCTTCCTGGGTCGCTTTGAATAAGAAGAGTGTCAACATCCCCGATGTCTATACTGCCGAGGATTTTGATTTCTCAGGCCCCAAGAAATATGATGCTCTAACTAATTATCGCACCAAATCTATGTTGGTCGTGCCTCTGGAAAACTATGAGGGTGAAGTCATTGGCGTCTTGCAGCTTATTAATGCCAAAAATGATCAGGGAGAGATCGTTCCTTTCGCCACTGAGATGGAAAAGATCATCTTCTCTCTGGCCTCACAGGCAGCAGTTTCTTTGACCAATATGCAGTATANNGCTATCCCTTTAAGTGTCATGGATAAACCCAGTCGTCTGGGCAAACGCCGTGAGATCGTGGATATGAAACTGGAATTGGCAGCCGTCCAGCTCAAGTATGAATTATCCCAGGCGAAAGCCCAAGACGATGACCCCGCGGTGGAGGCTGATTTTGAGCAAAAGCTGGCTTACTTGGATCATGTTGCAGAACTTATAGCCAAAGTCGATCTTCCCTCTACTTTCGTAGACAAAGAACTGGCCGAAGAATTAAACAAAATTGCTCGCTGGGAGTATCTGCCTGGACAATATCTCCTCACCGATGAGGAACTGAAAGACTTATGCATCCCACGGGGAACATTGAACGATGAAGAGCGTAAAATCATGGAAAACCATGTTGCGGTGGCTCAACGGATGCTGGATAAGATCCCCTTTAACAGTCGCTTAAAAGATGTGCCAGCCTGGGCCTTGAGCCATCATGAATTATTGGATGGTACCGGTTACCCCCTGGGCCTCCGGGGAGAGGAGATTCCCTTGGAAGCGCGACTTCTTACTATTCTAGATGTCTATGATGCTCTGACCGCTACGGATCGTCCCTATAAGAAGCCTATGTCTCCCCAGGCAGCACTGAATATTCTGGACAAGATGGCTGAGGAAGGCAAGCTGGATAGCCTGTTATTGGATGCATTTAAGAAAAGCCGTGTTTGGGCCGGCGAAGGGGGTAACGACCATTAAGGACTGGCGCAATTATCAAAAACATGTAGCGATTGCCTTATTATTTCTCATCTTCTGCTTATTGGCCTATTTGGATTCCTTTGCAACCCTGGAGAATAAGCTAGAGGATCGTTTTCTTCAAAAAAGCGGCCCGGTTGATACTGATATCATAATCATCGGCATAGATGATCAGAGCCTGGAGGATTTGGGAAGATTCCCCTGGTCCAGATACGTTCATGCCGACTTGTTTAATATTCTGGCCTCAGCGCAGCCTGCTGCCATAGGTATGGATGTGATTTTTAGTGAACCTTCTGTTGACCCGGGAGAAGATTTGGCTATGGTGGAGGCCATTCGAGAAGCCGGCAACGTGGTTCTGCCGGTCTATGGTAATTTCCAGGACTATGCCGATGGTCAGGGGGCTATTACTACGGAGGATCTGGTCGAGCCCTTTCCGGATTTTCCTGATCAATTCATTACCGGACATATCAACACCTTTCCAGATCCCGACGGTATTATCCGCAAAACTGCTCTTTATCTTGACCATAACGGGGAGATGGTACCCAGCTTCGCCTGGCGGCTCTACGAGCAGTATTGCCAGGCTAGGGGTTTAGAAAAACCTGAACTCAGCAATGTTCCTCTCGACCCCATCAAGAGAATGGAGATCGCCTATACCGGAGTACCGGGCGATTATGAACAGGTCAGTTACTCACAGGTATTAAGCGGTGAGATTCCCACCGAAGTATTTAGGGATCGTATTGTGCTGGTGGGTATCTACACTGTGGGCATAGGTGATTATTATTTCACACCTCTGGCTGCGGAAGCCCCCATGTTTGGGGTGGAGGTACATGCCAATATTCTCCAAAACCTGTTGCAGGGCAATTATAAAGAAAGAGTTCCTTTAGCGGCAACCCTGCTGATAATGCTGCTATTGGCAATTGTGGCGGCCTTGGTCTTTACCAGATTTAGCCCGGTAAAAGGCCTGGCTGTTTGGGCGGTATTGGTGCTAGGTTATCTGCTGGTTGCCCGGCAAATGTATGACAAAGGATATCTGCTGGATCTGCTCTACCCGCTTCTTTTTGTCTCGCTGGCCTATCTGGTGGCTTTGGCGGCCAGCTATATCTCTGAAATGTTGGAGCGCCGCCGGATCACGGGAGTTTTTAACCGTTATGTGGCTCCCCAGGTAGTAAACAAGATCCTGGAAGGAGGAGAAAGCGCCCTGCAATTAGGGGGCACCAGACGGGAGATCACCGTGCTCTTTGTGGACATCCGGGGCTTCACACCCCTTTCCGAAGCAACTGCTCCCGAGGAAGTGGTGGAGATCCTCAATGAATATCTGACCCTGGTAGCCCAGTCCATTTTCCAGTTTGGCGGCACCCTGGATAAATTTATCGGGGATGCGGCTATGGCTATCTATAATGCCCCCTTGGATCTGGAGGATCACTGCTTCAAAGCGGTTCAATCTGCCTGGGCTATGAAGGAGGGTGCTGTTCCGCTACAAGAAAGGCTTTTAGAAAAATTCGGGCGTAATGTCCAATTTGGAATCGGAGTCAATACCGGCCCTGCCGTTATCGGCAATATTGGGGCCAGCTTCCGGATGGATTACACCGCCATCGGTGATACAGTCAATACCTCAGCTCGGCTGGAGAGTAATGCTCAAGCCGGACAGATCCTGATTTCCCAAGCAGTGTATGAGCAGGTGCAAGATCGGGTCGAGGTCACCAGCCTGGGAGAAATAAGTGTCAAGGGCAAGACCCAGGGAATAAATGTCTACCAGGTGGACGGTATCAAAGCCTAATAGGAGCGAAAGATGCAAGCGGATGCAAGCGGGGACGGTTCTTTCGGTCATTTGCATAAGGCAGGGGTAGGCTAAAACAGCTAACCTAAAATGACAGAAAGAACCGTCCCCGCTTGCATCCTGCTACAGGATGTGACCACCGCCCAGTACCAAATCCTTCTGGTAGAACACTACCGATTGTCCGGGCGTGATAGCCCTCTGGGGATCCTGGAAGCGAACTAAGACTCGGTCATGACTCTGGTTTTCGATGGTTGCCTTTGCAGGGCGGGCGGTGGAACGTATTTTAGCCTCAACAGTAAGGGCCTTTTCCAGTCTATCGATGCCGATCCAATTATTAGCGGCAGAAACCAGTTCCTGACTAAATAGATGGTGTTCATCATCGACTATCAGTCGATTTTTGTTAATATCCATTCCCAGCACAAAGGCAGGTTTACCAACATTTATCCCCAGCCCCTTCCGCTGACCAATGGTATAAAAAGCCAAACCGCGATGACGTCCCAACACCTCCCCTTTAAGGTTCACTATCTCCCCAGGCTGTAATGCCAATCCCTGTCCTTCCAAGAACTCCCGGTAATCACCAGCTATAAAACAGATTTCCTGGCTGTCCGGTTCCTGAGCCACTGCTAAGCCGTGTTGGCCAGCCAGTTGCCTTACCTGATCTTTGGTCATTTCCCCCAGAGGGAATAAAGTATGGGCTAACTGCTCCTGGGTCAGCTGATACAAGAAGTAGCTCTGGTCTTTGCTGTGGTCAGTTCCTTTGAGCAGATGGTAACGGCCACTGGGTTCGTGGTACTCGATGCGGGCATAATGACCGGTGGCCACCCGATCGTAGCCCTCCTCTAAAGCGATCTGCAGCAGGGCGCCAAACTTGATCCAGCGATTGCATTCTACACAGGGATTGGGAGTATGGGCCTGTGCATAAGTGGAACAGAAGTATTCGATGACATGCTCTTGGAATTGTTTACGAAGATCTACCACATGATGCTTGATACCCAGACCTTCTGCCGCCAGAGCTGCCTTTTGAGCCACGGCAGGATCCCAGTTTATCATGGTGAGTCCTTCCACCTGGTAGCCTTGCTCCCGAAGCAGCAGGCAAGCCATAGTGCTGTCGATCCCACCGCTCATTAATACGGCTACTTTCAAGGTAATACGCCTCCTATTCCCAAAAGCAAAATTACTCCCCATGCTGTCATCCTGAGGGAGGAACGACCGAAGGATCTTATCCTCTACTACTGGTAAAGATTCTTCGGCGACGCCTCAGAATTACAGCCTCTTTCAGCGGTAACTGATCGTATTGTTCCCTTCTTTATACCACCACCACCGGCGGCTGGCAAGCGACTGGTATACTCGGTTAAGTTGAATTATAATTACAGCAAACCATCGAGAGGATCAATCACCGTGAATCTATTTGACTATAGTGCCTCTGCATCCAATAAGAAACACGCTCCTCTGGCCTATCGCATGCGACCCAGAAATCTGGACGAAGTTATCGGCCAGGGCAAGGTGGTAGGTAAGGGATCACCTCTGCGCCTAGCTATTGAACGTGATGAACTTCATTCCCTGGTCTTATATGGGCCTCCCGGAACCGGAAAAACCAGCATCGCCCAGATCATATCGGCCATGACACATTCGAATTTTGTCCAGATGCAGGCGGTTACAGCCGGAGTGGGAGATATCCGCAAAGCTGCCGCCGAGGCTGGGGATCGTCTCAAGTATTATCAACAGAGGACTATCCTCTTCGTGGATGAAATTCACCGCTTTAACAAAAGTCAGCAAGATGTGCTGCTGCCATTCGTTGAAGAAGGGACCCTGATTCTAGTAGGTGCAACCACCGAGAATCCCCTCTACGAGATAAATAATGCACTCCTTTCCAGAGTTAAACTATACATACTGGAGGCTTTGGAGGCCGAGGACATCAAAACTATCGTTGAGCAAGCTGTGGCTGACCCGGAACGAGGCCTGGGACAGCTGGATATCACCTTTTCGCCCGAGTCACTGGATCTCTTGACAGCTGCCAGCAAGGGCGATGCTCGTATGGCTCTTAATATTCTGGAGACACTAGTGAATTCATTTCAGGAAAACGGTGCTTTGCAGGTGGATGCCGAGCTGATAAGAAAGGTGATAGGCCAGCCTATTCTAAAATATGACCGCAGCGGCGACTATCATTATGACACCATATCGGCTTTTATCAAAAGCATTCGCGGCTCTGATCCGGATGCGGCTGTTTTCTGGCTGGCTGTAATGTTGGAAGGTGGTGAGGATCCTCGTTTTATCGCCCGTCGCCTCATCATACACGCGGCGGAGGACATTGGCATGGCCGATCCGCGGGCATTGCTGATGGCCAGTGCCGCTGCTCAGGCGGTCGATTATGTAGGATTGCCGGAAGCGCGCATACCTCTCACTGAGGCCACCGTATACCTGGCCACGGCTCCCAAAAGCAATTCCAGCGTCGTGGCCATCGATAAGGCCATATCCGCGGTCAGACAGCTAAACAAGATAACTGTCCCCGCTCATCTGGCTGACAGTTCGCACTCCCAGGCTTCCGCTCTATTGGGCAGAGGCCAGGGATATAAATACCCTCACAGCTATGGGGGGTATGTAGGCCAAACCTATCTTCCTGCGGAAGTATCTGGCATCAAGCTGTATCACCCTGGTGAAAATGGCTATGAAATAAAGATCCGCCAATTCCTGCAGCAGTTGCCGCTTGCCAAAAACCAACCACCACAAAAATAATCCGACCCTCCTGGCTACATTCGGCCTAGGAGGGTCGATAAGCACCTATATAAGAGTTTAGATTTATCTAAAGAATCTGATCGATCAGTTTCTGCAGCTGGGCTTTATTTTGGGCACCCACTACACGCTGAACTTCATTGCCATCCTTGAATACAGCTAGAGTCGGGATACCGCGAATACCAAACTTTGCCGCTAGTTCTTTGTTCTCATCCACATTGATTTTGCCAACCTTCAATTTCCCATCATTATCGGCTGCCAGGCTTTCTACTACCGGGCCTACCATTTTACAGGGGCCACACCAGGGTGCCCAAAAATCTACCAGTACCGGAAGTGTTGACTGTACAACTTCCTGCTCAAAATTATCTTTGGTAATAGTTTTCACATCAGCCATAAAAAAATCCTCCTTTAATCAATCCTTGCAGCTAGCGGATCAAACGCCCCATCATGGTTACGATTTCCTTAAGGTTTGCTTCATCTGAACCATTCTGGCTTGCCGACCGCAAACAATCCTGGGCATGGTTTTCAAAAACCAGTAACCCTACCTGATTGACTGCAGACCTGATAGCCGCCACCTGGTTTAATACTTCACCACAATCAGATCCTTCTTCGATCATCCTCTGGACACCTCGTACCTGACCTTCGATGCGGCGTAGCCTCATAATAATACTTTTGCGAGGATCTTCCTCACTCATCTTCTATACCCCCTCTGGGTATGTTTAAGTGTAGTATATAGAGATTCGTAGATAAAGTCAACTATAATTTGCGTTCATCCATAGCATAGTATACCTGCATAGGGGAGACAAAAAATTAGAGGTGGCCGATACCGACCACCTCTCTAACCTTACTAAGCTTATACTAAAAGCAAATAATAGACCGCAACTCCCGCACCCATAGCTAGCAGTGCCCAGAGCAGTGTCCTCAGCATTTCAAATTTGACCTGCTTGACAAGTTCCTCCAATGTTTAAAGCCTCCTTCTAAAAAGCTGCTATCTCTTTCAGGTTTTTTCTATTATAACACAGCAGCGATAGTATGTAGATTATTTGTTCTGAGTAATGGTCTTATCCGAACTACCCACCGGGCGGGGAGTACCAACTGGAGCAAGTTCTCCCAAGAGCTGGGTATCCTGAAGCTTATGGTCTATGAATTCATGGCGATACAAATTGGGCGGGACTTGCCTCTCCTCCACAGCCTTTGGTGATGTAAGAAAAGGACTATAGGTCTTTGAAATTGCCACCTTTTTACCACCGGAGTGGGGTTGTCCGTAAATCCTGATCAGCCATTGATCACTCCCTGGGTATTGGTTTATGAATAAGGCAACCACATCTTGGGTAGGATTGTACAATTGCTGATCAACAGCTTCGTAAATCAAGCCGGCTTCAGAGGCAGCCAGCTTCAAGGCTTCTTGCCATTGCACCGCCTTGGTCAGTCCCTTCTCTCCATAAGCATCGATGCTGATGGCTACTGATTGTCCAGGTAGTATAACTTTTCCGGGAATGGCCCAACCTGTAACTGGAGTGACCGGGTACTCACTGCTGACGGGAACAGCCTGAACTGAAAGGAGTTCGGTGATAGAGCTGATTTCCTGTCTGGTTATGCGGGGTGCAATGGTCGTTTCCGGCCATATCACTTTTAACTGACCTTCCTTCAATAATTTGCTGGTAAGGCTAACAGCCAGTTCAGCATCGATCTGCCTGCCCTGCTGTTCAGGATAATAGAGCAACTGTTCACCATGAAGCATTATCCGTGCATCTACCGCCTCCCTCTTCTGGGCAAGAGTCAGGTTATAGATTCTCTGGCGCAGTTTATCATGGTCATATTTCCAAACAGGAGTCACCACCTGTTTCATCCCTCT
>MTKW01002715.1_pt1 | contig 10885 bp, 10 predicted proteins | sample 1042761 | NCBI WGS metagenome assembly MTKW01 (sample SAMN06205366, study PRJNA360243) | anaerobic digester metagenome | biome: Wastewater treatment plant; feature: Anaerobic digester sludge; material: sludge; isolation source: anaerobic digester fed with sludge from wastewater treatment plant ...
GCAGGCACATCCATTTCGCCAGCGGGATCACCACCCTCAACCGGGGCCACATCCATGAGTTCTTCTTTGCCACCCTCATTGACGATCCCCTGCGGCGTTAAAGCACGAAAAAATCCCTGGCAGTGCTCTGCTTGGGATTTTTCCCGTTCGGCCTGGTGCCAATCCCCAGTTTCACTCAAGGTTATGGAAGGAGTTCCCTCTCCCCTAGTGGAATATTTAGCATAACTAACGATTTTCTTACCCAGGTCGCTGGGGAAATTTGTCAAGAAAGGACGGACCACGGCTTATGGGACAACGCTTTGAGGGAACAGCATTCCGTTATGTGGCCGGTGCGCTGCTGATCATCGCGCTGCTCGCCAGCGGCTACTTGTTGGGCGTGACGCAGTTCAAACCTCCAGAACCGGAGCCAGCCCTGGCCGAAACCCAGGAGTGGCACAGGTTGATGGAAGTAGTCCAGTCCATGGATGGAACCATGGCCGCCCTAACTGAACAGGTGGCCCAACTCCATGTGGACGTCGCTGACCTGCAGGAACGCCTTGCTGAGCAGGGAACCGCCGTGGAAGCCCTTTCCGGCACCTTTCTCACCTTTTCCAGCGAGATGACCGGGCAGGTGGAAGCTACCACAGCCCAGCTGCAAGTCCTGGTCGCCGCGGCGGAAAGCGGCGAGCTGGAAGCACTGCTGACGGCGGTGGAGACCACCGATCAGTCGGTGGCGGATCTGGCTCAGCAGGTGGCCCAGCTCCAGCAGGAGCTAGCAGCCCTGCAGAGCACCACGGCGGAACAGAACACGGAGGTGCAAAGCCTAGCCGCTGCCCTGGAGACGCTTTCCAGCCAGGTGGCTGAGCACGCCAAGGAGGCCGCTCAACAGCTGCAGGTCCTCACGGCGGCAGCGGAAAGGGATGAGCTGGAGCCAGTTCTAAATGCGGTGGAGTCCCTGGATACCAGCATCGCCGGGCTAGGGGAGCAGCTGGCTAAGCTCCAAGTGGAACTGGAAGCCCTCCAGAGCCGCAGCGCTGAACAGGACCGTGACATGGAGGCCCTGGCCACTTCCTTGAGTGCGCTATCCGTGGAAGTAACCGGACAAGCGGAAAACACCCAAGCCAAGCTGCAGGAGCTGGCGGCGGCCGTGGAAAGCACAGGCAGCCAACTGCAGACCCTGGCAGCTTCAATGGATAGCACTGAGCAGGACGCTGTGCTCACAACCCTTGAGTCCCTCGATGCATCCGTGGCAGGTCTTAGTGCAGGCTTGGCCCAGCTCCAAGAGGAGTTAACTGGCCTGAAGACCTCCAGCACCCAGCAGAGCCAAGAAGTGCAGACCTTAGCCGTGGCTGTTAGCACCCTCGCTCAGCAGGTGGCTGAGGAGGCCCAAAGCACTACCGCCCGCCTGGAGACCCTGGAAGCTGTTTCCGCAGGCGCAGAACTGCAGTCCCTGGTCACAGAGCTGCGTTCCATAGATCGGTCCCTGGCCAACCTGGCCGAGCAGGTGACCCAGCTCCACTTGGAGCTGGCCAGTCTCCAGACCGCCAGCAGCCAGCAGGGGCAGGAGGTGCAGTCCCTCGCCGCGGCCCTGGCCACCTTGGCAGATGATCTGGCCGAGCAGAGGGAATCCACAGCGGCCCAGCTGCAGGCCCTCACCGAAGCGGTGGCAGTGCAGGCTGTCGCTCCCGCCAAGGGCTTTGGGGACGCGATGAGCGAACACGAGGCCGAAGAGCGGCCGGAGGCACCCCAAGCCCCCGCAGTGAGCCTAGAAGTGGGTGGAGATCTGCCGGTCCTATCTGCCCTTGCTGAAGAGCTGATCAAGAAAAACCAGGCCATGATCTTGACCATCAAGCCCCGGGACACCATTTGGGGCATCGCCAATCGCTTTCAATCGCCCCCTAGCGAGAAGTTCATCAACCAGATCATCGAACTCAACCAGGTGGATCCCTACAGGCTGAGAATCGGCCAAGACCTGCTGATTCCTCTGAACGAGGAGATCTTTAGACTGGTGGAAGTGGAGTGATGGGCATGGCGAACCCCGAGCCAACCAGGCCTAAGCTATTTAGTTTTGAGGCCCTTGTCGTTTTCTTCTCCCTCTTCGTCCTGGCCCTGTCCCTGCTGGTGGTGTCCATCCGCCTGCTTCAGCAGCCCGTGGAAGGCATGCACCCCAGCGCTTTGCTGGTCCTGTCCATAGTGGGGATGATCGGAAGTCTCGCGGGGATGCTGGTAAGTGCCCGGGGGCGCAGCCAGGAGCTTCCTCCGCCGCCGGTGGAGGTGAGTCCGCCGCCCGCGGCTGCTCCAGAGGCAGGGGAAGTTCAGGAACCCAACGTGGCCAAGGTGCGCCTGGGCAAGTACATGCAGACCCTGGAGGAGCAGGTCCAGAGCCTGCGCAAGGAAAGGGATACCTACGCCAAGGGGAACGCGCAGTTCAGGGAAGAGATCACCGAGTGGCGGCAACGCAGCCTGGAGATGCTGCGCTTCCTGGACAAACAGCGCCAAAGCGCAGCCCCAGAAGATCAGGGGCAGCTTGAGGCCATCTTGAGCGCCAAAAAGCACTTCGCCCAGCTGGTGGCTCCCTTGGGCATAGGCCTCATTGAACCTGAGCCGGGGGATCGTTTCGACGGGAAACTGCACCAGGCAGATAACCTAGAGGAACCCCCCACCGCAGAGCTGATCATCGTGGAATGCCTGGAGTGTGGCTACACCCTCAACGGACAGGTGCAGATACCAGCCAAGGTAACTGTGGCGGCGGCCGAATAGGCGCCGCTTTTTTTATCCCTTCAGGGCGCCAGCCAGAAGCCCCCGGACAAAATAACGCCCCAGCAGAACATAGACGATGGTGGTGGGCAGGGCCGCCAGGACCGAGCCCGCCATGGGCAGATTCCAGGAAACCGCCTGACCCCCGGCGAGATTGGCCAGGGCCACGGTGATGGGCTGGGAACTGGGCTTGGTCAAGGTGACTGCGAAGAGGAATTCGTTCCAGATCTGGGTGAACTGCCAGATGCAGACCACCAAAAAGGGCGGGCCCGATAGGGGCAAGATCAGGTGACGGAAGATGCCCCAGAATCCTGCACCGTCAATGCTGCTGGCATCCACCAGCTCATCCGGTATTTCCTGATAAAAACTGCGAAAAAGCAGGGTAGTTATGGGCAGCCCGTAGACCACGTGCACCAGGATCAAACCGGGTAGGCCCCCGTAGAGTCTGGTCTGCTGCATGAACCTGAAGAGGGGAACCAGTACGCTCTGGTAGGGGATGAACATACCAAAGACAATCAGGGGCAAGGCCACTTTCCCCCCGGGAATCCGGTATTTACTCAGCACATAGCCATTCAGGGAGCCCATTATGGCGGAAAGCAAAGTGGCGCTGATGGCCAGAACGAAGCTGTTCTGCAGATTCGGGGCGAATCTTTCCCAAGCCACCCCGTAGCTAGCCCAATGTGCCTTGGAGGGAAGCGCCCAGGCCGTCATCACGTTGATTTCCGCAGGTGCCTTCAAGCTCGTGATCAGGGTCATGTAAATGGGCACTAGATAGACCATGGCCAGAAGCACCGCCAGGATCTGAGCCAACACTCTGATCGTTTTTCCCGAGGACATGGGCTTTACTCCTCCCTCCTAAAGGAAACTATGAGGTAAGGTACGATCAACAACGAAACGATGAAAAAGAGGATCACGCCGATGGCCGAACCCACCGCCAGTTCATTGCCGCGGAAAGCTTTCAAGAACATAGTTACCGCCGGCATGGACGTCGGGTAGTGGTCAGGGCTGGAAATGGCAAAGATCAGGTCGAAAATCTTCAGGGCGATGTGGCCCAGAATCACGATGGCACTTGCGGTAATGGGCTTCAGTAGGGGCAGGTCCACATAGCGGTAGATCTGCAGTTCACTGCCGCCATCAACCCGCGCCGCCTCCCGCAGTTCGCTGGGTATGGTGCGCAACCCCGCCAGATAAAGCGCCATGGTGTACCCGGACATCTGCCAGACCGCAGCGATGACCACACCCCAGAGCGCGTCGTTGAAACCGTGCATCTCCGGGTAAGGCAGAAGCCTAAGGCGGGTGAGGACCCGACTGGCGATCAGGCCCGCCAAAACCCCGCAGATAACCAGGTGCCAAGCTAGGCGCCCCTTTTTCCCCTGCCGCCACTGGCTGTAGGCGCTGATGGCCAAAACGACCAGTAATACCCAACAGGCGTAGTGCAAGAGATGGGACCAGTCAAAGACTAGACGCTGATCCCGGCTGGAAAGCCACAGGAACTTCCCTGGGGGCAGGCCGATCAATGTGGGCAGGACATTGATCCCTCCCCTGGGCTGCAGGATCCAGCGCCAAATGGTACCGGTGACCACCATGGAAAGGGACATGGGATAGAGAAACACTGTGCGGAAAAACGTTTCCCCCCAGAAAAGCTGGTCGATGATGGTGGCCAAAACCAGTCCCACCAGCAGCGAGAGTCCCACAAAGAGCAGGGTAAAGAAAAACATGTTCACCAAGTCCTGCCGGAAGCGGACGTTCAAAAAACCGGTGAACAGATCGCGGTAGTTGTCCAGACCGACGCTCTCGATCTGGGGATCCAAAGACATGGCGGCTGTTTGTCCCCAATCGGTGGTGGACATGTAGATGGAGTTGGCGATAAAACCGTAGACGAAAATGCCCAGCAGGATGATGGACGGCAGTATAGTCACAATAGCCGCCAAGTGCTCGCGGCGGGTGTGCATAGCCCTCAGTCCTTTCTCCAGATCTTGCCCTTTGTGAAAGCCCGCCACCTTGCGGTGACGGGCTTGTGGCTGTGCGCCCTACTTAACCAGCCCGGACTGGATGGCCACCGCCTGGGCAGCGTAGGCTGCGGCCTGGGGATCCTTGTTGGCCAAGAAGATGTCCATGACTGTGGCGAAGTCGTTCATAAACCGTTCGTTGGCCACTGTGCCGTGGGCCAAGGAACCCACGATGCGATTGGACTGATAATCCCTGGCTGCACTCTGGAGGTAGACATCATACTTGGAGAGATCGGAGTCAATNNAGCCCACAGGCAGTCCAAACGAGTCGGAGAGGGCCATAAACACGCCCTCCGTGCCCGGGCTTGGAGCCCAGCCGTAGCCCTCCTCTGGCTTTACGCCTAAGGTTACGGACATGTAACCGGAAGCCCAGTCACCCATGATGTTGAAGGCCGCCTGCCCCGCCACCACCATATCGGTGGCCTGCTGCCAGGAGAGCGACGGGGCATCGGGATTGGTATACTCCAAGATCCGGCCGAAGAGCTCCCACACCCCGACCACCTCAGGACTGGTCCAGGAGAGTTTGCCTTCCCACAGATCGTCATACTTGTCCGGTCCCAGGTAGCTCAGGGCCACACTCTCCCAAAGGTGGATCGCTGTCCAGTTTTCCCCCAGGGAGAGGGGGATTACGCCCTGCTCCTGAAGGCTCGGGGCGATGGCCAAGAACTCATCCCAGGTCTTGGGCGGCTCCACACCCCATTTTTTCAGGTTTTCGGGGATGTAATACATAACGTTGGAGCGGTGGATGTTCACTGGCACGGACCAGATGCCTTCATCCGTACTGATCAGGGCCAAGAGGTCCTCGGGGAAGACCTCGAACCAGCCCTCTTCCTGGAAGAGCCAGGTCAGGTCTTCCATGCGCTGGGCCACAACCCACGTTCCGATGAGCTCCTGACCGGCATGGACCTGGAAGGAATCGGGCGGATCTCCACCAAGCATCCTGGTTTTCAACACGGCCTTCGCATGCACTCCCGCGCCGCCTGTGACCGTAGCGTTGATTACGGTGACTTCCGGATACTTGGCTTCGTAGAGCGCAATCAAAGCTTCCAGAGCCGGACCTTCATCGCCGGCCCACCAGGAAAAGATCTCCAGCTTTCCCTGGGGAGCAGCAGCTGCTGCCACGGCCAGGGTTGCCACCAAAACCACACAAAAAGCGGCTGTCAGCAGGCAAAACCTCTTCATGCTCTATCCCTCCATCCTTTTTTGGGCTTTTCCACATAAACGCGCAAAAACTCCGCCGCACCACCTCCCCTACCGTCTTGGAGTGGAGTATGTTGAAGCAGAAGTTCTAGGTTGTTCACTGTGGCTAAGCTCAATCCCCTCCCGGATGTGGATAGCCTATGCTGCCGCATCTATGAGGTTAATGATATACTTCTGTGAAAAAAAGATAAATCCTGCAAAGATTGCCAAGAGCGCCACAAGACCGGAAACCCTCCCCCAGTAGGCCTAGATGAAAAAACGCACCTCCCAAAGCTTTCCGCAGCCTGGGAGGTGCACTTTTTTTCGAAACTAATCTGCGCTGTAAACCAGCCGTTCGCCGCCCTCTTCCACCACGAAGAGCTTTTCGATCTCGGCGGTGATCAGGCTGCTTAGGTCTAGGTCTGTGGAAAACCAGGCGGCGATGCCGCAGTCTGAGCTCAAGCGGCGCGGCACGGGCAGAAGCTCCGCCTCCACACCCAATCTTCCCATGTACCTTCTATACTTCACCGCACCGGAGTGGGTAAAAAATGTAGCGATGTAATCCATAACCTCACCTGGTGATGATCAGCAGGAAGTCTTCCCCCTCTTCCCTGATCTCCGCTTTGTAGCCCCTGGCTTCGGCAAAACGCCGGACGTTTTCCCGGGATGTGCTGTTACCCACCAACACCTGTACGCCTTCTGGGGACGCTGCCAGCGCCTTCTTGGTCAAAAGGACCGGCTCCGGACACGCCCTGCCCCTGGCATCAACTGATCTAAGAGCCAACTTGCACCTCTCCCTTCACACTCACTTCAGCCCGTTCTGTGTTCAAAAGGCCAACCGCCGCCACCACAATCAGCCCGATGATGGTGGCAAGCTTGCCGTTGGCAGTGGCACCGGCCCCAGAGGCGGCCAGCCCGAAGTTATGGGCAAAGGCTGCACCCACCAGCATCCCCAGCACGGTGATCACGGAATCCGCATTTCCTTCCGCCCCCAGTACAATCTGCCGCAAGGGGCAGCCGCCCAGGAGCACGGAACCGAGCCCCGCGAGGAGCATGCCTAGGAAGTTCCACAGCCAATCGGTGTGGGCCACGGGCTGTCCGCTGAAGCCCAGCCTGAAGTTGCCTGTGACCAGGTTGCCCACCAGGGCTACCAAGAAAATGGCCAGAAAGCCTGAAATCAAGTGGGAGTCCTTAAACAGCACCAGGTCTCTAATGCCGCCCACCATGCAGAGCCGGCTCCTTTGGGCACCGGCACCCACGATCAGGCCGGCAAGGAGGGAAACCAAGATCGGTGCATGGAGTGAGCCAGGCCCCTCGCTGCTGAAAAAGATGAAGGCAGGCCCCGCCACCAGGAGGATCAAGAGCACCACCTGCACAGCCGGGAAGAGGTAACCTTCCCCTTTAGGCAGCGAGTAGGTCCTCCCCAGGGTGAACCCCCTGTTCAAGAAGGCTACGCCGACCAAGATACCGGCTGTAAAGCCCAGAAGGCCAAAGACAGCTGTGAGATCCCCTCCAGCCAGCCTCAGCACCATCCTTAGGGGGCAGCCTAAGAACATCAAAGCCCCCACCACAACAAAAAAGCCCAGGATGAAACGGGTAAAGGGAGCCGAGCCGCCCCGGACCCGGAAGTCCCCGCCCCTCAAGGACATGAGCCAAGCACCCAGGGCTATACCGATGATCTCCGGCCGGATATACTGCACCACTGGAGCTCGGTGCAGCCCCAGGGCCCCTGCAGTATCCCTGATAAAGCAGACAATGCAGATACCCATGTTCACGGGGTTGCCAAAGGCCACCAAAGCCACGGCCAAGGCACCCACCAGGGCTCCCACTAAGGCAATGCCTTTTTTGCCGCCCACACACATACCTCCCTGAGTTCATTGAGATTTTTTTGTCAAACCCCTTTTCATTATAGTAAATCGCCCCTTGCCTTGTACAATAAGAACTGCCTATACCTCTTCCCCACCAATAAGCAAACTCTATACAGACCAGGCTGCCGCCGGTATAAAATGGATGGGGAGGCCAACTGACATGAAGAGAATCTATGTTGATAATGCAGCCACATCCTATCCCAAAGCCCCGGGGGTGAGCAGCGCGGTGAAGCGCTGCCTCGATGAAGTGAGCGGGAGCGTGAACCGCAGCTCCTTCGCCAATTTCCCCGAGGCCCAGGAGGTGGTGTGGGAAACCCGGGAAAAAATCGCTGCCCTCTTCAACGTCCCGGCAGCGGAAAACGTCGTCTTCACCATGAATGTGACGCAGGCCCTCAACTTCCTGCTTAAAGGTCTGCTGCGGCCCGGGGACCACATCCTTGTCTCCTCCCTGGAACACAATGCCCTGATGCGGCCCCTTTTGCAGCTGCAAAAGCAGGGTGTGGAGTTTTCCCGGGTTAGGGGCGACCGGGAAGGACGGGTGCGCCTTGCCGATTTTGAAGCTCAAATCAGGCCCAACACCAAGATGGTGGCGGTCACCCACGCCTCCAATGTCTGCGGCACCATCCTGCCTGTGGAAGAAATCGGTGAACTCTGCGCCCGGCGCGGCCTGCTGTTCATCCTGGACGCCGCCCAAACCGCGGGGATCCTGGAGATCGACTTCCAGAAAATCCAAGCCCACGCCCTGGCCTTTACAGGACACAAGGGGCTGTTGGCGCCCCAGGGCATAGGCGGGTTTGTCATCGATAGTGAACTGGCTGAACAGATGGAACCCTTGATCAGCGGCGGCACGGGAAGTCTTTCCGAGCAGGAGGAGGTTCCCCCCTACCTCCCGGACAAATTCGAAGCGGGGACCTTGAATCTCCCTGGAATTTACGGGCTCCATGCCGCCCTGAACTACTTGGAAAACACGGGCCTGGAGGCGATCCGGGCCAAAGAACAGGCCCTGGCCAGGATCCTGATGGAAGGGTTTACCAACATGGAAGGTGTAGTGCTCGTGGGGCCAGCTTCGCTGGAAGATCGGGTCGCAGTTATCTCCGTGGATTTCCCCGATCGCGATAACGGAGAAGTAACGTACAAATTGGAGAAGTTCTACGGCATCCAAACCAGATGCGGTCTGCACTGCGCGCCGGCCGCCCATAAAACGCTGGGCACCTTCCCACGGGGCACTGTGCGCTTTTCCCCTGGTTGGTTCAACACGAAAGGGGAAATGCAGGCGGTTCTAGCCGCTGTGCAGGAGATTTTGGCAGACTCCTAGCATATTCCAGGGTGAACTCTTGAAAGGCCCGGGCCACTGGGGAGAGCACCCTGTTTTTGTGTACCACGAAGTAAAAGCGCTGGGTCAAATCGAGCTCCTTAAGGTAGAAGGCCTTGAGCAGGCCCAGGCGCAGTTCTTCCTGCACAGAAAGTTCCGAAACCACCGCAATGCCCAAACCTGCCATCACGCACTGTTTGATGGTATCGGGGTTTTCCACGGTGGCAATGACCTTTAGATCTTTTATGTCCAAGCCCTTCGCGGCCAGACCCTCCAGGAAAACGCTCCTGCTGCCTGAACCCGCTTCCCTCAGGATAAACCGCTCATCCTTCAGCTCATCCCAGGCAAGACTTTTCTCCTCCAAATCCGCATACCTGCCGGCGTTGGGTGTGATCACCACCAAACGGCCGCGGCAGAGCTCCACCGCCTCCAGCTCATTCCCGCAGACGGGGGTCCCCACGAAACCGAAGTCCACGGCACTGGATGCGATGGCCTGGACCACCCCTTTGCTGTCGTGCTGGTTCAGCCTGAAGCTGACCCGGGGATAGCGCTGGTTAAAGGCGGCCAAAAGGCGCGGCAGAATGTGGCGTTGGGGAACGGTGCTGGCAGCTATGGCCAGCTCCCCCTCGAGCTTCCCTTCGTACTGGGCCAAAGCATACCTCGCGAGTTCCCTGGAGTTGAGGATATTCACCGCATACCTATAGAGGATCTCCCCCGCCTCAGTCAGGGTGACCGTCTTGCCGCAGCGATTGAGGAGCACTGTACCCAGCTCGTTTTCTAGAGACTGAATATGCCCGGTTAAGGTGGGCTGGGTAAGAAACAGCCCTTCCGCCGCTTTGGTAAAGCTGCCGTGCTTGACAATGGCTACAAAAGACTCAAGCTGTCTGAAGTCCATGGTGTCTTCCCTTCTAACTCAGAGAAATGGCGGGCTGTTTGCGGGACAAGCCTTATTCTTCGGTGAGCTGCAGCCCTTCCTTCTGCTCTTCCTCCTGGGGCACTGAGGGGTCAGCCTCTCCCGTCGCTGCATACACTGGGGAACCGGATTCAGCTGTACTCATATCCCCATCATCACCGGGGAGTTTACCCCTCTCCCCGCGCTCTCCTGTCCGGGCGCCGTCAAAGAAAACATGATCCTCAAACTGTGTGAAGGACACGGGTTGATCCAATCCGCCGTTACTCACCTGTTCCTCATCGGGGAGTTCTGGTAGTTCGGCTGACTCAAGTGCTAAGGATGCGTCTGTTTCCGGCGGTTCTGCATCGTCTTGGGCCTGCAGCGCCGTTGATACCCTATCGCTCCGCTTTCGCCCTGGACTGTCGGCTTCAGGGCGGCTTCCGAGCCTGGATAACAAGTTCCGGACAAACCCGATGATCCCTGAAGTGGCAGCCGGTGCGCCCTGTCCGCCCTGCATCTCCGGGGCTCCTTCGACCCGCTCCTGCACCGCTGGTGGCAGCTCGTCCTCAACCACACCTTCAGCCACATCCGGCTCCATAGGAGAACCTCCATCATCGCCTGGAAATACGTCCTCGTCGGCAACTCCTAGCTCCCTGGCAGATGAACCTTCGATCATCGGCCCTTCAGACTGAGAAAAGAGTACCAGAGGGGCCGACCGATCAGTCTCGCTTTCCTTTTTTGCAACAGGCTCCTTGGCGGTAGGAAACTCCACGTCCTTAGAATCTGTTTCTTCCTGATGGGGCCGACGGCCGGAAACAGGAACGCGGTTTTCCCGCTGATGAACTGCTGTAAGGACAGTTTCACCCTCACGAATCCGCGTTTGACAGCT
>MTKW01001274.1_pt1 | contig 10884 bp, 10 predicted proteins | sample 1042761 | NCBI WGS metagenome assembly MTKW01 (sample SAMN06205366, study PRJNA360243) | anaerobic digester metagenome | biome: Wastewater treatment plant; feature: Anaerobic digester sludge; material: sludge; isolation source: anaerobic digester fed with sludge from wastewater treatment plant ...
GCGAGGGGATTTGGCGCATTCACCACACTTGCATGGTGGTGGCTTGTGCCGCCGGGGCTGGCCATTACATTCTTGAGCCTTGCCTTTGTGTTCATTGGCAACACAGTCAATGAGATCCTCAATCCAAGGTATAGGGAGAGATCATAACCATGGCTCTACTTGAAGTGCGAGACCTCAAGATGTATTATAAGACCCTTCGCGGTCATGTGAAGGCAGTTGACTCTGTGAGCTTTGATATTGAGAGAGGGAAAGCCTTAGGCATAGCAGGCGAGTCCGGATGCGGAAAGACAAGTATGGCTGTTACAGTGCTCAGGCTGCTTCCCAGTAACGGCAAGATTCACGGAGGATCCGTTAAGCTGGACGGTGTCGACATCGTCAAGTTGGATGACGAAGAGTTCAGGAAGGCAGTCCGCTGGAAGAAGATATCTATGGTGTTCCAAGGGGCAATGAACGCCCTTAACCCTGTGCATCGAGTGGGCGACCAAATCGTTGAGGCAATATTGGCTCACGAGGACGTATCGCACCAGGAGGCGGTGACACGGGCTGAAGAGCTCCTCGACATGGTAGGCATCAATCCAAAGAGGTATAAAGAGTATCCACATGAATTCAGTGGAGGTATGAAACAGAGGGTTGTTATAGCTATGGCCCTTGCTTGTAATCCTGATGTCATCATTGCTGATGAGCCTACCACTGCACTGGATGTGATGGTACAGTCACAGGTTCTGAAAGCTATGGAAGACTTAAGGAAGAGACTGGACCTTTCCATGATGCTCATCACCCATGACTTGTCAGTGATTGCTCAGACATGTGATAATATCGCTATTATGTATGCAGGAAAAATTGTAGAATATGGTAATGTTATTGACGTTTTCGATCATCCCACACATCCATATGGTATGGGGCTTGTAAAATCGTTCCCCAATATCAAAGCCGAGAGAACTCGCGTGCGGTCACTGCCGGGATTTCCGCCTAACTTGTTAGCGCCCCCCAAAGGCTGTAGATTCCATCCCAGATGTCCGTTGGCCGGAGATATCTGTATGGAGGAGGAACCTGAACTCATCGAGATCGGTTCAAACAGTCATAAGGTTGCTTGTCACAAGGTAGATATGCTTGAGAGGGGGGTCGACATATGGGAGCAGTAAGAGCAACTGACCAGGAGAGAAGCATGGGGCACGGTGAAGTCATTCTGGATGTGGAGAAGCTTGTAAAGTATTTCCCACTGCGTCGTGGAATAGGGCAGTCCCTACGAGGAGAGTCCGATCGGGCTGTAAAGGCTGTTGACGGAGTCAGCTTCAACGTGAAGAAAGGCGAGCTCTTCGGCGTTGTCGGTGAGTCAGGTTGTGGAAAGACCACCATGGGCAGGACGATACTCAGGTTGCTTGAGCCTACAGATGGAAGAGTCACCTTTGAAGACATAGAGGTAACTGCTCTTGGTGCTGAGCAGTTGAAGCAGCTCAGGACGAGAATGCAAATCATATTCCAGGACCCTTATGAGTCAATGAACCCGCGCCTGGATGTTCACAGGATTATCGCAGAGCCTTTGAGAATACAAGGAATGGTAAGCAATTCAAGAGATGCTATACCTTACATCGAGAAGGCGCTTGAAGACGTGGAAATGACACCCCCTGAAGAGTATCTCTACAGATATCCACACGAACTGTCAGGTGGCCAGAGACAGAGGATTGCCGTGGCAAGAGCCCTTGTATTGGACCCTGAATTCATAGTGGCTGATGAGCCTGTGTCAATGCTTGATGTATCCATTCGCGGTGAGATCCTCAATTTGATGCTGAACTTGTCCCGTGAAAGAGGAGTGACGTTCCTCTATATTACTCACGACTTGGCTACTGCTCGTCATATTTGTGATCGAATAGCGGTAATGTATTTAGGGAAGATGGTTGAGAAGGGTCCCACTGACAATCTGGTCAAGCATCCTCTACATCCATATACCAGGGCTCTGATAGGCGCTGTGTTTGTTCCGGATCCCAAGAGAAAGGGCTTCGGAAAAGTCCTGAAGGGCGAAGTCCCCAGCCCGGTTGATCCCCCGAGCGGGTGCAGACTTCACCCCAGATGTCCTATTGCTCAGGATATCTGTAAGGAAGTAGAACCTGAATTGGTTGCGGCTGATGACAGTCACATGGTAGCATGTCATTTCGCTCTCGGGTGATACTGAGGTGAGGAGTCTTCCAGGGGCGATTCACTCCTGCCTGGACGTGAGCGTGTTCATCGTGTTCTCTTGTGGGACGATGGAAAAGGCCGTAAACAGGAGGCTCTATGAAAGGGAATAACAGGCGTGCCCGTACGAATAACATGGTCTTTGCTATCATGGGCATCTTAGCAGTCTGCTCAATAGGGTTGACATGGGCAACTGTCAAGAACTATCTTGGGGCGTCAACAGCAGCTGCCAACTTTCGAAGTACAATTTCTGCGGTAACATGCAGGCAGGAAGATTCTAAGTATACGATTGAGATAGACTTAAACCTCGAGAACCGGAGCCAATGGAATTTGTCTATTACCGCTGTGCGACCCACGGTATATCTTGACGGGCAATATGTATGGGGACGTAGCTACGATTGGCTGGGTAATCCTTTAGAGCTGCCCAGAGGAACCGAAAAAGACGTAGTTCTTGAAATAGAGGTGCCTGATACCAAGACAGAAGTTGTGGCCGGGGGCAAAGAGGCATGGTCTATAAGGGTATCAGGCCTTCTCGACATGCCGCGTTTGGGGACCAAGCTCTTTGTCACGAGGGCCGTAATACCGCTGGAAAGAGGCAACGAGTAATGGATCGGACAAGAACAGTCGCAGGCGTTGCCCTGATGGGGATATTCATGTGCGGGCTCTTCACTTGCCAGGCCCTTCCGCTCCTTGCGCCTTTTCAGGCTGCCCAGGAATACGGTACCGCGCTTTTGTTCCTCGGAGCACTGGCTACAGGGTTTCTCTTCGGCATGTTGAGCTCTTCAATAGCCTACGGGGTATTTGCCGGGTTCGCCAGTATCGTATTGGGCCTTGTTTTAGCCGGGTTTATGCTGGCTTTACCGGCATTACTGGGTATAGCGGGTCAGTTAAGCATTATGTCAGAGGTGGCTTTTGAACGCGCCCTAATCCTTGGGATCATGCTTACTCCGATTTCGGCTGTAGGCACGTTTATAGGGGTTTTGGCGCAAAACCATAGCCTTTAGATTGTCTATTTATAGTCATATACTATTTTTGATATGTGGGCAATTCTGGCAAAGCCCTCATCAACATCAGATATGCCCTTGGATAAGACGACTAAGATGTAGGGCTTGTCTTGAAAGACTATGCCTACATCATTGGCGATCCCCGAAACGTCACCTTCCTTATGGGCCACAACCACCCTATCCGGCAGACTGCCGGGAATCCCCACATGATATATGGGATGTGACATGTCGTCTAAGAGTCGCGATCCCAAATCAGGGTAGGCTTTAGCAAAGTCCATGACTGCCTCGAGGTATGTGCCCATATCCCGGGCGCATGTAATATTCTTGCCTTCAGGGAACACGATTTTGCCACCAAGACCTTCCATGAAATCGATAATGTTTTCCCTGCCGAGATGGCGTGTGAGCATCTTGTATGCAATGTTGTCGCTTATTGTGATTGCCAGGTTCGCCAAGACGCGCAGTGAAAACGCGTCTCCGTCTCTTGCCGTAAACTGCAGTATCCCGGCGCCGTCCTGCCAATCCACATTGCTGTTGTATGTGACCCTGTCATTCCAATCCAATTTGCCTTCTGCTACGAGCGTATTAAGATACAGCACGACAGGGAGTTTGACGGTGCTGGCAGCAGTAATAGGCTCGTTCTCATTTATGCCGAAAGACTCGCCTGACTCAATATCTTCAAAGAATATGCCATAAGTCGCATCGTCCCACTCTTCGAGCGCACTTTCAAGCTCGCCTTTGAGCGCTGCATAATCCAAAGGCGCTCGAGACGTGGCGCTTGTTGCGGTATTTGAATCGCCCAGCCACTGTGTGCTTCCTCTTGGGCCACAGTACAGAACTGATGCGAAAATTGCTGCCAAGGTTATGAAGCCTGCGAGCAAAGACTTCTGTTTCTTCCGTGTCATAGATAATACCTCCTTTCGACACATGTAATACGTCATTATATAGACTTAGCTTCTGGGTCTCCAGGGTAAATACTGCATGCCTACCCAGGGCGATCCAAGGTGAGTCAGGGTGAATTAGTCGGGCCGTTTCTGCAATTGATGGCTATCTATGTCCCATCCTTGAGCATAATACCCATAGAACGGTAATGTCTAATGACATGACCATGATTGGGGGCGTATGACGGTGACTGATAATCGTAGGAAAACCTTAACGTGGATTGGCATAGGACTTCTTGCCGTAATTGTCGTAGTCCTGGGAATTTCAAGATCAAGACGGGTCGCTCTTGGGAAGGAGCCTACTATCAGGGTGTACATTGACGCTGAGAAGCGGGTTCTGGACCTACCGATGGAGGAGTATGTCGCCGCAGTGGTAGGAGGAGAGATGAAAAACTACTGGCCTCACGAAGCCCTTGCCGCCCAGGCTATAGTGGCAAGGACATTTGCCCTCAAAGCACTGGAGGAAAAGCCGGGGTCAGGCCCTATGGGCTCAGATATACAGGCCGGGTTCAAAGAGGCCCAGGAATACAAACCGGAAAACGTCAACGAGGCAATAAGGACAGCGGTCAAAGAGACCAGGGGGAAAGTGCTGACAGAAGGCGGAAACCTTATCAATGCATGGTTTCATTCGAACGCAGGCGGGAAAACAGCCTTAGCCAAGGAAGGCCTGAATTTTGCCGGCGCGGAACCCACGTATACCGTTGTTCGGGACAGTCCGGATGATACGGAAGACGTGCCTCTTTCAGATCGCAGGTGGAAGGCGGAGTTCTCTACCGCGGAAATCGAGACTGCCCTCGCCAAAGTCGGGCTACAAGTAAAAGGCATCGGGAATGTGACCATAGCCAAGCGAGGGCCCTCAGGGCGTGCGGAGACAATAGCCATTCACCACTCAGGCGGTGTGACTACAATAGGCGGGAATGATCTCCGAGTCGCTCTGGATCCCATGCGCATGAGGTCGAATTTCCTGACGAAACTTGAGGTCAAGGACGGCAGGGTTGCCATGGAAGGTAAGGGGTTCGGCCACGGGGTCGGGCTGTCTCAATGGGGTGCGCATAATATGGCGAAAACGGGAAAACGTCATGAGCAAATCTGTCAATACTACTTCAAAAACGTCAAGGTGGAAAAGCGCTGGGCGTGAAAACCATAGAAGCAACGGAAATATAAAGGATTTTACGAGCTTCTAGAGAAAATTAACCTAATATTATATGGTCGAGATGAACGTGGGAAGGAGGAATCGTATGCCGTGATCGAGGTAAGGAATCTTACTAAGAGATATGGCAAGGCCAGGGGAATCGAGGAACTCACCTTTACCGTTGATAAAGGCGAGATCCTCGGGTTTCTGGGGCCAAACGGCGCAGGGAAAACCACCACTATGCGTATTATCACCGGATACCTTGCAGCCACCTCAGGCACGGTCAAGGTAGACGGTTTCGACGTGTTTGAGGATGCGATGGAAACCAGACGGAGAATCGGGTACCTACCTGAAAACCCTCCGCTTTACCGGGAGATGACAGTCGGCGGCTACCTGCGGTTTGTGAGTGAATTAAAAGGCATTCCGAAAGCGAAGAGGAATGCTGCTACAAGTTCTGCGGCCGAGGCTGCGGGCGTAGACGCTGTATATAACCGCGTCATCGCTAATCTCTCCAGAGGTTACAGGCAGAGAGTTGGGTTAGCTCAAGCCCTCCTAGGGAATCCGGAGGTCCTGATACTGGATGAACCTACCGTAGGCCTTGATCCGAGACAGATCATTGAGATTCGCAAGCTTATTCACAGTCTGGGAGAGAGACACACGATCATTCTCAGCTCTCATATTCTACCTGAGGTCAGTATGATTTGTAACCGGGTAGTAATCATCAATAACGGTAGGCTCGTAGCTTCAGACACCCCGCAAGGACTCTCCGGAAGACTCGAGGGACGGGGACGTATAGCAGTGCGTGTTCGGGGGCCCCAAGATGAAGCTCCGAAACTGATCAGGGGGCTTACCGGTGTTGCTTCCGTTTCTGTTGAAACACATGATTTGGTAACTGAGAATGGGGAAGTCCTTCTCATCGTAGAAACAGATGACGCATCTGACGTGCGGGAAGACATATTTTTCGCTATGGCAGGGCGCGGCTGGCCTATTGTTGAGATGAAGACAATCGACATGAGCTTGGAAGATGTATTCTTGCAGCTTACCACAGAAGAAAGACTGGAAGACGAAGCGGAGGTGGCGCCCGGTGCGTGATGTGTGGTCCATTCTTAAGAGGGAGGTCGCCGCTTATTTCATATCCCCTATGGCGTATGTAATGGGGGCAGTGTTTCTTATGCTCTCAGGTTATTTCTTTTCCGTTATTCTGTTAGCGACTCATAGTGCGAGTATGCAGGGGGTATTAGGAAACATGGCAGTGATTTTCCTCTTTATCGCCCCTGTCCTTACCATGCGCTTGCTGGCAGAAGAGCGAAAACTCGGCACAGACGAACTTATCATGACATCGCCTGTGAGTACAACTTCGATAGTGTTGGGTAAGTATCTTGCGGCTGTTTGCACATATGTGGTCTATCTTGTCATAACCATGATCTACCCTGCTATTCTTATCAAGTACGGAAGCCCGGATATGGGTCCTATATACTCCGGTTATCTGGGAATGTTTCTTTTCGGGGCCGGGTGCCTCGCTGTAGGAACATTCTCATCATCGCTTACTGACAATCAGATGGTAGCCGGTGTAGTTGGGTTTGGACTGCTTCTCATTTTGTGGATTCTTGGATGGGCAGGAGCGGTCGTTACAGGGCCTATTGGAGATGCTTTAGCCAATTTCTCCCTCCTCAAGCGCTTTGACGATTTTCAGAAGGGGATCATAGACCTGTCCAGTGTGCTGTATTACGTCAGCTTCATCTCTATCTTTATCTTCCTTGCTGTCAGAGTCATAGACTCAAGGAGGTGGAGCTGATGAGGCCTCAGACGTCCAAAACAGGTAAGTTGCGTACGATTTTGACCGGCCGAAAAATGCGCTATGGAACAAATGCCGTAGTCCTGACCATCGCTGTAGTGGCAATTGTATTAATGGTAAACGTGCTCGCAGGGAGGCATTCCCGGAAGCTCGACCTAACCAAAGACCGTTTTTACACTCTGTCGGAAGCCACTTGCGAGTTTCTCCGGGGATTGGACCAACGAGTGAAGATTACGGCGTTCTTCCCCGAGGACGACGCTATGGGTGAAGTAGTCCGAGATTTACTGCAAGAGTATACCCGGATTTCCCCGAAGATTGAAGTTGAGTTCGTTGACCCTGACAAGATGCCATCTGTGGCAAAGCAGTATGATATCACTGCATATGGCACTTCCGTTGTGGAAGCAGGGTTGCAATCCCGCAAAGTAATGGAGTATGAACTCATTGATTACGAGACTACCGGTGATATGGTTAACTTCTCAGGGGAGCAGGCATTCACCAGAGCATTAGTGAGCCTATTCATGGAGGATACGAGGCAAATCTATTTCTCCACCGGTCATGATGAGCGAACCCTCACCGGGGATTACCTGCAGGCTAAGGCATTCCTGGAAGGTGAAGGATATGTTACCCGAACTCGGAACCTTTCAACAGAAGGACGAGTCCCGGAGGATGCGGCTGTTCTTGTGATAGCAGGGCCGGCGAGAGACTTCACACAAGAAGAAGCTGATGCGGTTCAGGCCTATTTGAAAGAGGGAGGTAAGGTAGTTGTTGCCCTAGATCCCCCGGGACAAAAAGGCGATCTTATGAATCTTAAAGGAATTCTCAGAACCTGGGGTATAGGTGTCAACGACGACTTGGTGATAGACCCGGGCAGTCATTATTTTCTGGATATGGCAGGCCTGATACCCGAGATACAGCCTCACCCAATAACAGAGAAGCTTATCACGAAAGACCTCTCGATATTTCTGCCAAGGAGCAGGAGTCTGTATTACTCGGAAGAAGGGAAGGTTCAAGGTATTACTGTAGAACCTATTCTTAATACCACTAGCAAGGCGTGGGGCGAGACTGATTTCACCAATGAGGCGGTGTTCGATCCTAACACTGATATAGAGGGCCCTTTGACTCTGGCGTATGCAGCTTCTATGCAAGACTCTGACTCAGTCCTTATTGTAGTGGGAAATGCAAGTCTTCTTGACAATGATATAGTGACTTTCCAGGGGAACATAGACTTCTTCATGAATGCTGTAGGCTGGATGGTAGGCAAAGAAGACTCCATATCCATAAGGGCTAAGGCGCCTAGTTTTGAACAAATATACCTTTCAGACCGGCAGGCGAAGTCTGTATTCTATGGGACAGTCATGGTGATACCTATGTGTTTTGCGCTTCTCGGTGTCGGTGTGTGGGTAAGGAGGCGTAACCTGTGAAGAAATTCCGAGCAACTTTTGTCGCGCTTGCAATTGTCCTGGTCCTTGCAGCCTACATGGTATTCACAGGACGCGAAAATCCTACTACAGACATGGATGACCCTATGATTTTCGGTGTGAATTCCGACGCTATACGGAGGATTCACATTGCCCATGGTGATAACGAGGTGACTGTGGAGAAGGATAATGACAGAACCTGGGTTGTCGATGCGCCCGAAACTTATGAAATAAGTCAGGAAGCAGTCAATGCCCTTGTCATGGCAATTGCTGATGCAAAATTCGAAAAAGAAATTGAAGATGACCCTCGTGATCTTGAAGCATTCGGACTCTCCTCCCCGGATACCCGCATAGTGGTGGAGGGTGACAGGAGAGGCAAGAAGGCCTTGCTTGTAGGTTCTGTTACACCTGTTGGGTCAGGGTACTATGTAAAAGCTGAAGATGATACCAGAGTATGGGTCATCCCTGCTGCCATGGCTGATGCCCTCATAAAAACCGTTGATGATCTTAGGGAGAAGAAGATAGTCAAGGCTTCCTCGGAGTCTTGTGACGGCATCCGGATTGTCAGGCGTATGGAAGATGACATAACAGACGTTATCTGCCAGAGGCAGGGTGAAGACTGGTATCTCACACGCCCCATTATTGACAAAGCTGACAAGGGATTAATTGACGGACTCCTTGCGGACATAACCGGGCTTACCGTAGATAGTTTTGTTGACGACGAAGGCTCCGACCTGTCCCGCTTCGGGCTTGATCGGCCCAGATTGAGGATAGACCTGACAGTGGCAGGGAGAGGAACAGCACTCCAAGTATTCGTAGGTGACCCGGGCCCGAACGAAGAAGGTTTCTATGTCAAGACCGGAGACTCACCTGCCGTCTATTTGGTTAAACCCTTGAATTTCTCCGCTCTTTGGCTTACACCGCCGGATTTGGTTGACAGTCAACTGGCTAAATGGGATCACGGTAAAGCCGCTACAACAGCCACTTGGACGCTTGGCGATAAACCCTTCCCGCCTGTATCTTCTGGTTTAGATACACTCCTTGCTACGCTGCAAGATATCTGGATTACCGGGGTCGGTGAGAGTCTGGAGTATGATGTTGACCTTGACTCCTTCGGGTTTCGTAATCCTCGTATTTATGTGCAATTGGATTTCGGAGACGGGAACATATTCGAGGTCAAAGTTGGGAAGGAGATTGAAGAGGGATTCTATGCAATCGTAACAGGCAGAAACTTCGTGTATCTTGTGGCTAAAGACGGTATAAAAGCCTTGGATGAGACTCTAAGAGAGCTGTCTCCCTAAGCGGGTTGCCTTGACAAAATCCGGCCCGTAGGCTAGTGGCCGAATTTTGACATCTCTCGTTGCAATCACCGGTAACCCGAGGCCTCGGAAAACGAGCGAAAACTAATGAACTCATACTTGGTCTTTGACGACCTTGAAGTAGCCTGCTCATTAAAGAAGTGGAAATCACCCCACTACAAACAGGAGGTGGAGGTTTTGCAGAACCTGCTACAGTCAGTTGTAGCAAACATAGATGAATACGTTGAGATACGATATCACAAGCGTATCGAGACAATTATTGATGCACGCAACGGCGTTCTCAGGAAGGTGGAGAGAAGAACCCTGGCGGGAGCCGGCGTGAGGAGCCTGGTGGATGGGTGTTGGGGATTCGTCTCTACGACGGATGTAAGCAAAGAAGGATTGCAGAATGCAGTCAGCGAGGCCTTGCAGGCCGCTAAAGCCGGGGCCCCGCTTCGGGATGAGAAGGTAAACCTTGCCCCCGCACGCTTCGGCAGAGGGAAATTCACCTACTATGATGACAGCCGCGAGCCTGATATTTCAGAGAAGATACGGTATATCCTTGCCGCGGAAAAGCGCATGCGTGAAGCTTCTCCTCTCGTGGAAGGCACTATTGTCCATTACCTGCAGTATGAAGATGAGAAAACCATTGTCACATCACACGGTGCGTCTGTGCGCATAAAGGATAACAAGCCTAGTTTTCGGGTAACAGCAACAGTTCTCAGAGACGGAAAGCGTGAAACAGCTACGAAATCATCAGGAGTCACCGGCGGTTGGGATGACCTGATAGCGAAAAGAGCTCTCAATGAGTTAGTGGATACTGCAGTGGAAGTGGCTATAAAGAAGCTTGACGCAGACTATGCCAAAGGCGGCCAGTACACAGTCATCCTCGATCCGAAGCTTGTAGGTATCCTGTCCCATGAAGCGATAGGACACACCGTTGAAGCTGACTTTGTGCTCAGCGGGTCAATTGTCCGGGATAAACTCGGCCAGAAGGTGGCGTCAGATCTCGTGACTCTTGTTGATGACGGGCAAGTGGAAGGCGCAGCAGGTATGGTCCTTGTGGACGATGAAGGCGTGCTCGGAGAGCGTACGGTTATCATTGATAAGGGAGTACTGAAGAGCTA
>MTKW01037377.1_pt1 | contig 10884 bp, 8 predicted proteins | sample 1042761 | NCBI WGS metagenome assembly MTKW01 (sample SAMN06205366, study PRJNA360243) | anaerobic digester metagenome | biome: Wastewater treatment plant; feature: Anaerobic digester sludge; material: sludge; isolation source: anaerobic digester fed with sludge from wastewater treatment plant ...
TGCCGGCATGAAGTTTGCATGATGGGTGCGTGAAACTTTCCTACAATTACTTGACTCGATCAATGCGTAAAAAACACTTGTCCAAAAGCGTTGAATATGATATCTTACTTGGTGCGCGTTTCGCGCAGACAGGAGGTGGTAGAATGGCTAAATGTGAGGTTTGCCAAAAAGACTTGTTTTTTGGAAGAAAGATCAAGATCACGCGTTCGCAGATTTCTCGCCGCGCGTTGACGAAGCAACATGCGAACATCAAGCGTGTGCGCGTTGTCGTGGACGGCACGCCGAAGACCATGAATGTCTGCACAAGGTGTCTCCGTTCGAACGCGGTGACTCGCGCATAATTTCAGAAACAAAGTTTACGGCGACGGGCGGCATACATCGGTGTGTCGTCCGTTTTTTTAAGGAGTAGATAGACGTATGGAATTGGATCGTTTGCTTTCGCCCTTGAACGTAAGGGTTGATCAAAAGAGGAAAGATATCGTTGACCTTTTAGGTAACAAAGAAGTGTTGGGGATTGCTTATGACTCCAGAAAAGTAAAACCTGGATTCATCTTCGTGGCGATCAAAGGCGGCATCACGGATGGCCATCTCTATCTCGGTCAGGCCAAGGATAACGGCGCGATGCTGGCCTTGGTGGAGACACCGAATCCGGATGTCGATCTGCCGCAGCTCGAAGTGGAAAGCAGCCGCCGCGCCTTGTCGCATCTCACCTCCACCTGGTTCTCCCATCCGTCCAAGGAAATGCTGATGACCGGCATCACCGGTTCGAACGGCAAGACGACGACCGCCATGATGCTCGATCATGTGTTGATCGAAAACGGCATCACCCCCGGCATGATCGGCACGATCTTCTACCGACTTGGAGATCGCCTCGAACCGTCCGATCTGACGACGCCGGAAAGTCTTGAACTCCAGGGTTTTTTACGAGAACAAGCCGACTACGGTTTCACACACTGTGTAATGGAGGTCTCCTCGATCTCGATCGAACAGTGCAGAGAGGCTGACATCACCTACGACGTGATGGCTTTCAATAATATTACGCGGGAGCATATCGACCAGCACGGTACGTTTGAAAAATATCTGGCGGCGAAGATGTCACTGATGAAACGTCTGCCGGCCTCCTCGATTGCCGTGATCGGCCTCGACGACCCGATCATCACTGAAAACTGTGCCGATTTGACGGCACGCACGATCTCCTTCGGCCTTGAGAATCAGGCGGCCGACGTATTGGCCGAAGACCTCGATTTGTCGACCGGCTTCGGTCGCTTTAATCTGGCGATTAAGCGCACGATTCCGACGTTGCAGGGTATGGTCGAACCGATCACCGTCCCCGTGACACTGACGGTTCCGGGCCTTAGCTCGGTCTATAACGCTCTTTCAGCTGTGACGATGGCGATCGCTCAGGGACTTCGTCCGGAGCAGGCCGCTCACGGTATCAGCACATACGAAGGTATCGAACGCCGCTTCCAGCAGGTCTACAACGGCGCCTACCAGATCTATGACGATCACTTCGCCAACGCCGGCAACGTACGCATGACGCTGGCTGCGACCGAATACATGGATAAGAAGAAGCTCCATCTGGCTTTCGCCGTGCGCGGTAGCCGCGGTGTCACGGTCAACCGTGAAGTCGCCGAAGAGATGGCGCTTTGGAAAGACCGACTGCCCTGGGGCAAGATTATCGTCACCTTGAGCCGTGATATCACGACGCCGAAAGACCATGTCACGGAAGACGAAGCCGATATCTTTATCAAAACGTTCCGGGAAGCCGGTTACGAGTTCACGGTGGTCGAGACACTTAAAGAAGCGATGGAGCAGATCGTCGATGCGGCCGAAGCCGGTGACGTCGTCATACTGGGAGGTGCTCAGGGCATGGATCCGGGCGCCAGAATCGCCCTGCATCATATCCTCGATAAAGATCCTTCGCTCGACGAAAAAGTCATTTTAGCGCCGCTCGAAGGACGTATCTGCGGCTGATCTAGTCATCGGTCAGGCGAACGACCTTGTATATCCAGCGCGCCATGTCGCGCTGTTCGGAGATCGTGCCGAGACGCAGAGACGCACGGTTTTGTTCGGCGCGAAGCCACTGTCTTTCCGGCATGCAGATCGCGACTGATTCGATTCTTTTCTCATCGTCCGGCGGATGGAAGAAGACGAGATCGCCTTCCCTTAAATAACGCAGGTCGAACTCCCTCGTCTCGGGATCGACGGGCAAGGTCACTTCCTGTCCGACCTCGGCCATCTTCTCGAGCGTATAAGGCAGGATCTTGCCGTTTAACAGCCCAGCGACACGCGCCGCGCCTTCCGGACTGATGCCGTTCAAGGTCTGCCCGCTCGGCATCCACGGTGCATTGAAAAAGGCCATCGCGCTCGAGGTGAAAGACTGGACAAAATGATCCGGCTCGGGCAGTGCTTCCAGATCGTCGAAGATGAACACGCTGTCTTTCGTGATCCAGCCGTAACCGCCGGAAGGCAGGAGAAGCCTCATCACCTGGTCACTCGAGTAATCCGAATACAAGATGGTGCCCATCGGCGCTTCGGCCACTCTTGTACCGGCCGAAGCGGCACTCATGATAGGCTTCATGTCGCCCCGCACGATCACTTTCAACATACCGTCCCGCGGCGTCACGCTCGCGATCTCAGCGGACAGGTCGCTTCGTAAAACGAAACCTCGCGTGCCGTCGGACAATTCAACGCGTATATGGTTCGGCGGTTCGGTACTCAGTATCTTCAACGGTTCGTTATAGAGCACCTGCGTGATTCTCTTCCCTCTGACATAAGGTGAGTCAAAGACATCGGCCACCGACACCTGGACGACGGCTAAATCGTCTTCTTTCGGCGGTAAGACGACTTCGACCGGGACGGTCGGTTCCGGACTCGGCGCCAATTGACCGGGCAAGATCCAAAAGACGAGCAAGATGACGAGCGCGAAGGCGACGAGCGGGATGAGCCAGGGAGGCAAAAGCATCCGTTTCGGTGCGACGTACACGTCCTTCTCACCGTAGTCCATAAGATTCTTGCGGCCGAGAAAACCGGGCCGTCTTTTCGGCATCGAGCCGAGCGGAATCTTACCGACCCATTTCGGCTTTTGTTCCTGGTTCGGCGTCTGTTTTACCGGCTCGTTCGGCATTACGGTTTCATGTACTCCGCGACCGCGAACGCCACGGCATATTCACCGTCATGACTGATGCTGACCGAGACCATGCGTCCGCCTTCGGCTTCAAAGATCGTTTTCGCTTCGCCGTCCAAATAGACCGCGGGGCGTCCTGATTTATCGCGCAGAATTTCAATATCGGTAAACGAGATACCGCGTCGCCAGACGCCGGTACCGATCGCCTTGGCGACCGCTTCCTTCGCGGCAAAGCGTCCGGCGATAAAATGGGTGCGTTCACGCATCTCGCTTTGCTCGGCATCACTGAAAAGCCGCGTCACAAACCTTTCTCCGTACGTCTGCCAGATCGAGTCGATGCGGCTCATCTTGACGATATCAACACCGGAACGGATCATGGGGCGCTCCTTTGTTTCATCCTTAAATCATCGCCTTTCACCTGATAGATCGTGAATGCCGCAAGACGGCTGGCGATGCGCTTGTCGTAGTTTTTCTCAAAATCGGAAAATGACTGGTTCGTCGCGATCAGGGTATGGCGTTTTTCCCGCTGTCGCACGTTCAGCAGATCGATGAAATCGGCGAACGTCTGCGTCGTCAACGGCTCGAGTCCGAGGTCATCGATCAAGAGCACCGTCGATTCATAGATCAAGCGCTTCTTGAAAGTCGCCGTCTCCAGTTGTTCAGGATCAGGTCGGAAACTCTCTTTTAATTTTTTGAATTCGACGAGCGAAGAAAAGAGCTCGGTCGCCGGCAGGAACGTCACATCGATACCTTTTGCCTCCAAGGCGTTGCCGATGGCGTTCAAAAGAAATGTCTTTCCCCTGCCCTGAGGTCCCGTAAAGATCACGTCACGGTCGATCAGCTGCCAGAAATGCTCGACATACTCGGCGGCGCGCGAAAAGACGACCGACATATGCTCACGCGGCGATGGACCGTCTCCTCTTTCTTCCGAAAACAAGGAAAGATCGATCGCCTCAAACGTCTCGTCCGGTGAAAGCGCTGCGTCGAAGAGACGCGGCTGAAGCGACTTGTATAACCTTTCGGCGCAAAAGCAGAGCACCCCTTCGATCTGCCCCGTGTCACCGCAATGGCGACAAAAAGGAATCACTTCGGCGTAATCGCCTCTTAATTGATGTGCTTCGAGATAGCGTTCACGTTTAGCTTCGATATCTTTTAAGCGCTGGTCGCTGTACGCCTCATTGTTCACGGCGTCGGTCAACAGCCTGAATCCTGCCGCCGTCCATTCCCGGTCGATCGCTTGCAACTCCGGATGCGCGTCATACGTCTCCTCGAGACGTCGATCACGCTGCGCTCTCGTCGACCAGTAGCGCGCCTGCAAGATCTTTTCGACATCAGCGGTCAGACGAGGTTTCACGTGATCTTCCTTCCTGTTTTAAACGAAGCGGACGCAGCCCATCGTTTAGCGCTTTTTCGTAGATTGTCGGGTCGCCCTGATCTTCATAGTTGCCGCGGTTGTCTTTACCGAAGCGCGTCTGACTCTCCGACTTCTTCGCCGCCTGCTTTTCTTCGAACGCGAGGATCGCTTCTTTATCTTTCAGGCCGTGACTGTGCCAGGTGCGAAGCATCCGGTCGTAGATCATGAGGTTCTTCGCGTTTCTCATCCGTACGGAACGCGACAGCGCCAATTCCACGATCTCGAAGTTGAAGCCGAGCTCTTCATTCCATTTACGGATCAGAGGCTCGTTGTATTCGTCGAGCGAGATCCTGAGGCTCCTCGCCACTTTCTGACAGAACTGGTACATGTCTCTAAATCTATCCTGATGTCGCGACAGTTGCTCGAAGGTTCGCACACCGTTTTTATGCCAGTTATCGGCAATACTCGCGGCATACCCCGTATGATTCAATTTGTTTCGATCGACCAGCTCCGAAAACAGCGTATAGACGACATCGGGATGGAAGCGATAGTCGGAGAACCAGCGGTCGATCAGGGCGTACCAGCGGTACGACATAGCGCCTTGAAAATACGTGTCGTTGATGATTCTAACGGTGCGCTCTCTGGCCGATACTTCGCCCGGTAGCACATCGCTTTGCTTCGCCTCTTTTTTGCCGGCGACGTAGCGTTCGACTTCACTCACTTTAAGGTCGATCACCTTGGTCTCTGTCTCTTTCTGACTGACGAGTCTTTCGGCTTCCAGTATGTTCAGCGCTTTTTCGACACGCGTCACGGTGACTCCGAGCCTTGCGGCCAGTTCTTTTTTGTCGAGTTTTCGGCCGCGTCCTTCGCTTTGTAGCAACAGCAAATAAACCTTCAACGCATGCTCATCGAGAAGCGGCATATGGTCGGCGATGAAGAGATCCGGCACAGACGTATCACTTAAGAGTAATGTACGATCGTCACGTTTTTCCATACTCGGCCTTTCGCAAAAAACCCCGCCGCCTGTGAGAGGTGACGGGGTCTAATTATACCATACGGTACTTTTCAAACGGACCCGATTTAGGCCTCCGCTTCATCCTGTCTGAGGCTCTGTAGCGACACTTCGGCCAGGCGCTTATACGTATCGTAGCGCTCGGCTGCGGCGTCTGCCGCGTTCTTGAAGATCGTGTCGACCTGCTCTTCCGTATAGCGGTTATGCAGCGCATTGTAGCGTGACTCGCCTTTCAGGAAATCCTGATACGGTCTGGTCGGCGGCTTCGAATCGAGCGTGAACGGGTTCGTATCCGAGTAACGGTTGGCCGGATTGTAGCGCCAGAGGTGCCAGTAACCGGTCTCGACCGCGTCTTTCTCTCTTCTCTGCGAAATCGTCAGCCCGCCTCTGATGCCGTGGCTGATGCATGGCGCGTAGGCGATGACCAGGGACGGTCCGTTCCAGGCTTCCGCTTCACGCAGCGCTCTCAGCGTCTGGAGTTGGTTCGCTCCCATGGCGACCTGCGCCACGTAGACATAACCGTAGTTGTAGGCCATCAGGCCGAGGTCTTTCTTCTTGAGCGGTTTGCCGCCGGCGGCGAATTGCGCCACGGCGCCGAGCTGCGTCGCTTTCGACGCCTGACCGCCCGTATTCGAGTAGACTTCGGTGTCGAGGACGAGGACGTTGACGTTCTCGCCGGACGCCAGCACGTGGTCGAGGCCACCGTAGCCGATGTCGTACGCCCATCCGTCACCACCGATGATCCAGGTGGAACGGAGCATCAGGTAATCGGCGAGGGATAGTAGACGATCGACGCCTTCTTGCTGGTCGCCTTCGTAGGCACCGAGCTGATCGATCAGGGCTTCGGCTTCCTGTCTCGTGTTTTCGCTCGAGTCGTAGTTTTCAAGCCAGGTCGTGAGGGCTTCTTTCAGTTCACCGTCGACGACATCCTTTAATGCCTCGGCTTGACGTTTGGCGCGCTTACGCAGTTGCTTCGTCGCCAGATGCATGCCGAGGCCGAATTCGGCGTTGTCTTCGAACAAGGAGTTCGCCCAGGACGGTCCATGACCGTCTTTGTTGTACGTATAAGGCGTAGCCGGTGCCGACGCTCCCCAGATCGAGGAACAGCCGGTCGCGTTGGCAATCTGCATTCTGTCGCCGAACAACTGGGTGACGAGCTTCACATAAGGCGTCTCGCCACAGCCGGCACAGGCACCTGAGAACTCGAGCATCGGCAGCTCGAACTGACTGCCCTTGACGGACGTCTTGTTCATCGGGTTTTCCTTACGCGGCACGCGGATCGCAAACTCCCAGTTTTCGACCTGTTCGCGGTTCTCTTTAAGCGGACGCATCTCGAGCGCCTTCGTCTTGGCCGGGCAGACATCGGCACAGGAACCACAGCCGGTGCAGTCGAGCGCCGACATCTGGATTCTGTACTTGTACTGATCGTACGGCTTCATGCCGTCGATCGCACGGAATGCCTCCGGTGCCTCTTCCATCTCCTCTTCAGTCATCAGGAAGGGACGGATAACGGCGTGCGGACAGACGTAGGAACACTGATTACACTGAATACAGTTTTCCGGAATCCACATCGGGATATTGACCGCGATACCGCGTTTTTCGTATTGACTGGTGCCCTGCGGGAACGTACCGTCGGCGCGGTCGGCAAAGGTGCTGACCGGGAGCGTATCGCCCTTCTGCGCGTTCATTACGTTGACCACATCGGCGATGAAGTCCGGTACTTCTTTGATCACCGGTTCATCGTCCGTCGCATATGCCCAGGATCCCGGTACTTCGACTTTATGGACGAGATCGAGGCCGGCATCGACGGCTTTGAAGTTCATGTTGACGACTTCTTTACCCTTGTCGCCGTAGCTGTGCTCGATCGCTTCCTTCATGTAGGTCACGGCATCTTCGACCGGCATGACGTTCGACAGTTTGAAGAACGCCGACTGACAGATCGTGTTGATGCGGCTGCCGAGTCCGATCTCTTCGGCTGCCGTCACGGCATCCAAAATGTAGAAGCGGATCTCATTTTCGGCGAGGAAACGCTTCATGTCCGCCGGCAGTTCTTTTTCCAGCTCTTCTTCACTCCAGAGTGTATTGAGCAGGAAGATGCCGCCCTTTTTCAAAGGCGTCAACATATCGTACTGACCGACGTACGCCTGATTGTGACAGGCGACGAAATCGGCGCGGTTGACGAGATACGGCGCGCGGATCGGCTCTTTACCGAAACGCAGGTCGGAGATCGTAATACCGCCCGATTTTTTCGAGTCATAGGAGAAGTACGCTTGCGCATACATATCGGTATGGTCGCCGATGATCTTGATCGAGTTCTTGTTTGCGCCGACCGTACCGTCCGAGCCGAGGCCCCAGAAACGTGCTGCAATCGTGCCCTTCGGTGCGACGTCGATGAACGTCTCGACCGGCAGCGAGTGATGCGTCACGTCGTCGATGATACCGATCGTGAAGCCGTGTTTCGGCTGGGTTTGCTCAAGGTTCTTGTAGACCGCCACGATCTGATCCGGCGTCGTATCCTTCGAGCCGAGTCCGTAGCGACCGCCGAAGATGCGCGGCGCATTTTCCGTACCGGCATACGCGTTGACCACGTCGAGGTAGAGCGGCTCGCCTGCGGCGCCCGGTTCTTTCGTACGATCGAGGACGGCGATGCGTTTCACCGTTTCGGGAATCGCCTGGCGCAGCAGATCGTTGCTGAACGGGCGGTAAAGATGCACGGCCAGGACGCCGAGCTTATGTCCGCGCTCGTTCAAATACTTCATCGTTTCGACCGCGGTCTCCACAACCGAACCCATGCAGACGATGACGTGTTCTGCGTCAGGTGCGCCGGTGTAGACAAACGGTTTATACGTTCTTCCGGTCAAGGTCGAAATCTGATCCATGTAGTCGATAACGACGTCCGTGATCTGTTCGTAGTACGGGTTCGCCGCTTCTTTCGCCTGGAAGAAAATATCCGGATTCTGAGCCGTTCCGCGCAGTGTCGGATGGTTCGGCGAGAGGCCTCTCGCTCTGAATGCGGCGACCGCATCGTGATCGACCATCTCGGCCAGATCGTCATAATCGAGGACTTCAATTTTTTGCACTTCATGCGACGTTCTGAAACCGTCGAAGAAGTGGACGAACGGCACACGGCCTTTAATCGCCGACAGATGGGCGACGGCCGCAAGGTCCATCGCTTCCTGGACGGAACCGGAGGCGAGCAGAGCAAAGCCGGTCTGGCGCGCAGCCATCACGTCACTGTGATCGCCGAAAATCGAGAGCGCGTGTCCGGCGATCGCTCTGGCTGAGACATGGAAGACGCCCGGCAACAGTTCACCGGCGATCTTGTACATGTTCGGGATCATCAGGAGCAGACCCTGTGAAGCCGTATACGTCGTCGTCAGCGCTCCCGACGTCAATGATCCGTGCACGACGCCGGCGGCACCGGCTTCGGACTGCATCTCGACCACGTTGACCGTCTGGCCGAAAATGTTTTTCTTACCTTCCTGTGACCAGATATCGACCATATCCGCCATCGGCGATGACGGCGTGATCGGGTAGATACCTGCCACGTCAGTAAATGCGTAGGACGTATAGGCTGCAGCCGTATTACCGTCCATCGTCATGAATTTTTTAGGTTTTGTCATGAGGTACTCCTTTTATCTTCTCCAAAGATGATCTTTACACTCGTGCTTTTATTTGAAACCTGTGCTTCAGGTGATCCAAACCGGCAAATATTGTAACATAAGGGACTTAATCTGACACCAATAAACTGGTGCCTGTCATCATTTCCGGCTGCTGAATATCGAGCAGTTCCAGCATCGTCGGCGCCAGATCGGCGAGACGGCCGTCTTTCAGTGAAAGCCCCGGCTTCGCACCAACCAGTAACAGCGGTACCGGATTGGTCGTATGCGCCGTGAACTGACCGCCGGTCGTAAAGTCGACCATCTGCTCGGCATTGCCGTGATCGGCTGTGATCAGGAGTTGGCCGCCCTTTTCTAAAACCCGTGCCACGATCCGCCCGACGCCTGTGTCGACGGCTTCGACGGCACGTGTGGCGGCTTCAATGCTACCGGTGTGGCCGACCATGTCGCAGTTCGCGAAGTTCAGGATGATCACGTCATACTTGTCCGAGTTGACCCGACTGATCATCTCGTCGGTGACCTGCGGCGCACTCATCTCCGGCAAAAGATCGTAGGTTGCCACTTTCGGCGACGGGATCAAAGCACGGTCTTCCCCTTCGTACGGCACCTCTTCGCCGCCGTTGAAAAAGAACGTCACATGCGCGTATTTTTCCGTCTCGGCGATTCTCAACTGATTCAGTCCGTGGCGTGAGACAATCTCGCCGAACGTATCACTCAGCGCTTCCGGCTTGAAAGCGACATGGATACCGGGCCAGGACTCAAACATGTCGTCGTACTGGGTCATCGTCACAAAATGGAGCGGAAACGGCCCCTTCGGTAACGCGAACCCGGCAAAGTCCGGCTGCATGAACGCCCGCGTCAACTGGCGTGCGCGATCCGGTCGGAAGTTGAAAAATATGACGCTGTCGTGCGGCGCGACGAGCGCGATCGGTTGATCGGCCGACGTATCCGTGATCGGCTCGATAAATTCATCAGTGACGCCCGTCTCATACGAGTTGTACACGGCCTGCACCGGGTCGTCGCTTTTTCTGCCGTCCCCCATCACCATCGCGCGATACGCGCTTTCCGTTCGCTCCCAGCGGTTGTCACGGTCCATCGCGTAATAGCGTCCGCTTTGGCTGACGAGCTTTCCTACACCGAGCTCGTCCATCTTGGCGAGCAGTTGCTTCGAGAAGCCTGCTCCGGAATCGGGGGATACGTCTCGACCGTCATAGAAGGCGTGGACGAAGACGTCTTCCAGTTCATGCCGTTTGGCCAGTTCGAGCAGAGCGAAGAGATGCTCGATATGACTGTGCACACCGCCGTCTGATAGCAGTCCCATCAAGTGAAGCGAGGTACCTTTTTCGCGGCAGTTTTGAATCGCGCCGAGAAACGCTTCATTCTCGAAGAAGTCGCCGTCTTCGATCGCTTTCGAGATTCGCGTCAGTTCCTGATAGACGATACGCCCGGCGCCGATATTCATGTGGCCGACTTCCGAGTTGCCCATCTGTCCCGACGGCAGGCCGACATCGAGGCCGCTCGTCTTCAGTGTCGTATGCGGATACGCGGCGAGCAGCCGGTTCAAATTCGGCGTGGTCGCGAGAGACACCGCATTCGTCGCGCCGGGCGGGGCGATGCCCCACCCGTCGAGAATCATCAAAACGAGCGGTCTTTTCACGCTCACGCCTGTCCACCTTTGGCGATGACGGAGAAGTCTTCCGCCTTCAACGCCGCGCCGCCGACCAGTGCGCCATCGATATTCGGCTGGGCGAACAAGCCTTTGGCGTTATCT
>MTKW01074679.1_pt1 | contig 10881 bp, 9 predicted proteins | sample 1042761 | NCBI WGS metagenome assembly MTKW01 (sample SAMN06205366, study PRJNA360243) | anaerobic digester metagenome | biome: Wastewater treatment plant; feature: Anaerobic digester sludge; material: sludge; isolation source: anaerobic digester fed with sludge from wastewater treatment plant ...
CACACTGGCAGCATCTTTAAGCGAATGGTCCGGGCTCTGTTTTGAAAACCAGGCTGCTGTCGTTAGGGGCCAACGGCGCCGGCCGCACATGAGAGAACGGACCACAGTGTCAACGAAAACCCATCAAAAAATAAATAAAGGGCTGAGAAGCCTGCAACTTCTCAGCCGTGGCCCCCAATAACGGTCTGGGTAGGGATCGCTTTGTCGGCCAACTGCATTCTAGTCGGTGCCTGGCCTCGTGTCAAGTCGCCGCGGCCGTCAAGCTATCCACCCGAAAGCCGGACGCAAGATTCGACTACGCGTCGGCCTGTTGTAGCGGCATCAAGGAGGTGGTGTCTGAAGGTCGGATAGCTTTTGAGTCTTCCTCGAACCCACCGGTCGTACCGGGGTAGGTGCACGGACCTACGGGAGCGGCGGCGAGGAATGCGCGGTTGTGCTGCCCGCGCTCGAGGAACAGACGGTAGGTCGCAGCAACATCAAAAAATCTCTGTTTACCTCAAGGAGGCTATGAGATGCGAAGGTTAGTAGTTTTTGTTCTGGCACTGACTGTGTTGTGTGCTATGCCTACGTTGGCAGCCAGGATAACCGCAACGCCTGTGGTTCACGTGAACCAGGTCTTTCAGGCGTGCGCTTGCCCCTGCCCTGACGGTCTTGTTGATGGTTTCGGCTGCTTCCTCTGGAGAGGCTATGCGCCTCCCGGACCCAATGTGATCAGCGCCGTTCCGGGCGTGCTTGCCATTGACCCGGGCGGGTTCGATTGGCCGAACTTCGTTGCGGCAGCGGTTGCCGGAGTTCCTTACACGATCAAGAATGTTACGCTCGTTAAGGAGACCCCGGAATACGTGCAGTGCGGATTCGATGCCCAGGGCGTTCCGATCTTCCCGGCTCACACTGTGGCCCAGCAGGGAACACAGAACATCCGCCTGTGGTGGCCGCTCATGTATGAGGTGCCTTCGACCACGTTTACTCTGTCGATCCTGTATGGCACCCCGGTCCTGTTCGATGATGACGGCGCCGGCCCCAACCCGCCCGCGTGGGTTCACGTAGAGCAGTGGGTGTGGCACGTTCACACCGACCTGGAGAGACTCTCGCTGCTCCTGGAGCTGTTCCATGAACTGCCGTTCGGCAAGGATGAGGTCCCGTTGATCTCTGACGAGCCGCTCTACGAAGAGCTGCAGTTCAAGATCGCCCAGGCGATCGCCGCTTACAACGCCGGCGACACCGTGAACGCCGCTTTCTGGCTCGCGGACTTCGAGCTCGAAGTTATGGATGCTTGCATCAACTGTTCGCCTACCTTCCCGAACCCGTTCGGATTCGGAACCGGTATTGCGAACACCTTCGAGAACCCGGCGTGCTGCAAGCTGCTGGTGGACGTAGAGTATATTCTGCAGAACACCGGCATCGGCCAGCGAGCGAAGTAACCGGCGCATTAGGCTGTGCCAAGCGATGGGCCCGCGCTTCAGCGGGCCCATAATGAAATGAGCGGGCCCCGTCTGTGGAGTCCGCCAAAATCCAAATCATCGAACCACTGGACGTTGACAGTTAGAGCTATCACCAGGGGCTGGAGGAGAAAGACTGCCACTGCATTAGGTCAACACCGATTAAGGAGGTTCAGACGGTGATAAGGAAAGTTACCTTACTCGTTATTTGTGCCATCCTCTCGTTAGGCGCGGCCTGGGGAGCGCAGAGTTCTCGACCCTACACACTGCACTATGAAGTCAGGGTCAAATCTGCCAACTTCGGCAATATGGGAACGAGGAGGTTGTGGATCAAGGGCGACAGTTTGCGCTGGGAATCCGACAGCGCTGACCTGAAACTGAAGCTAGTCAAGAACAAGCAGGGCGTGTTCCTGCTCCATCCGTGGAACAAGATCGCCGCCAAGTATCCCGCCAATTCGCCTCGCGGTAATCCCAGGACACTGATGCCCGGTCCTGCCGGCTCGGTGAAGTCGTTTCTGAGCTCAGTTAAGGCTGTTAAAAAGGGCCAGGAAACAGTAGATAAGGAAAAGTGCGACGTATACGCGTATTCTGACTCCACCTTGAAATGCGATTGCAAGCTCTGGGTCAGTGCCAAGTCCGGCAAACCTGTCAAACTTATAATGCAGGGCCAACAAGGACAGAAAGACGTAATAACGGCCACGTATACGAAATACCAGGAAAGCTTGGATGTTGCTGATTCTATGTTCGAGCTTCCCAAGGGATACACAATCCGCGCGATGCCGGAGCCGAAGGCCGCAAGTACGGGCAAGACGCCCGCAAAGACAGATAACAAGAAGTCCGGCTAGTCCGGGCTGATTGACAATGCCCAGATGCCGGCGTCCCGTCCAACGTTGCTGCAAAATTTGCAGCCCAAAAACGGGGTGCCGGTCTGCATCATCCACTCGTGCCTGTCTCCGACAAACTGAATAGAAAGGGGCGATAGAGCGTGAAGCTTCTTATTGGGCTGCTTACAACCGCTGTGCTTCTTGCGGCTGCGCTTTCGGACGGCGTGCCATCAGGAGATTCCCAGATCACACCGAAATCCACTTCCCTTGTAGTTCTCTATACTTGTGGCGCCAGGGGACAAATCCGCTCGTGCAACTGCACCAAGTTCAGGTATGGCGGATATGGCAGGGAAATGACCCTGCTCAAATCGATTCGCAAAGAAGCATCGGACGTCATTTTGGTTGAAGGCGGCGACCTGTGCGCCGGTACCGACTTCCAGGCATCGCTGAAGGCTGAAGTGGCCGCGAAGGCGCTGAAAGTGCTCCAATACGATGCGATGGTGCCCGGCGAAGAAGACCTTGGCGTCAGGGGCGCCGATTTTATGCAATACTTTCATGGCAAGTCTGCACCGGTGCTGTGCGCGAATCTCTACAAAGGAGAAGAACCGAAACCGCTTTATGAGCCTTACAGGATTTTCCGGACGACAGGTGGGCTTCGCGTGGCTATCATCGGCCTGCTTGATCCGGAGTCCGTGGGTCCGCTTATCGAAAAAACAAACGGCATGACGGTCAAAAACCCCTCAGAGACTCTCGCCGAAATTATGAAAGAACTGCAGGGCAAGTCGGACGTGGAGATTGTGGTGTATCACGGTACGGCGATCGCTGCCGAGGAGCTCGCTAATATCGAGGGAGTGGATCTCATTCTAGCCGCGGAGAGGGCGGATAATCTTGTTCCGTTTCCTACGGAATCGGAGAACCGTGTAGATGCCCCGGTGGTGCAAAAGGATGGTTGCGTTATCATAAACGCAGCCACCAAGAGCTGCTGGAGTCTTGGGCGCATCGACCTGCAAATCGAGGGTGGGGCGCCAAAGTCCGCAAAGCACCAACTCTTCTACCTGGACCGTCGATATGATGAAGATCCGGAAATGGTGCGGGTATATGATGACTACAACCATAGAGTCAAGGAGACGGTTTTGGCCAGGTCTGAAGAGTTCCGCAAGTCCGCGGAGGCGTTGCTGGTAAAGCGTGGGTTCAATGTTGCGCAGATGCGCGAGCGGCTCCATAAGAGTGTCTTTGCCACTGCCGCGAAGTGTAAGGACTGCCATTCGGAGGCGTATGAGAAGTGGTCCAAATCTCGCCATGCCACGGCGATGGCCACGTTGCAAAAGACGGGGCAGGACTTTGACCCCGAGTGCGTGGGTTGCCATGCCACCGGCGTGATGGTCAGGAACGGCTACAAGAATCCTAAGGAGACCCCGGAGTTGGGCAACGTGCAGTGCGAGGCATGCCACGGCCCGGCCCTCGGGCACATATCGTCACCTGCAAAGGGATTCGGCAAGACCGGCGAGCAGGTGTGTCGTTCGTGTCACACTGATGAGCGCACTCCGGACTTCAACTTCGCCGAGGCGTGGGAGAAGATCAAGCATTAGGCAGGCTCGGTGGGCAGGTATGGGGCGCAGGTCGAGGGGCTTTGGGCGCTAGGTTGTGCGTGTGGTGCTAGACGAGTATGCCTCGATGCCTCCAGGTATCCCTACCTTGGAGGCATCAAACCTACGCCAGCATAATTTCCCTCCAGATGAGACTTGAGGGATCAAAAGTCCCTCAACCCTGAACCTTCAACTCTCGACCTTTTCTAAAACTCCCCGGAATCATAACCGAACAGCTCTCCGGCGTGAGAGGTTATATAGGCGTTGGTGGGACATGCCACGTGGCCGTCGTAGTAGAGAATGCAGGAGCGACCGTTGTGCCTGCCAGCGCGCATGCCGCGGCCGTAGTCCTTATCGGCGGGCGGAATTTCTTCCCAGTAATCGTATTTGAGGCCGTTGTTCCAGTTGATCAGGTCCAGGGTGGCCTCGAACAGGTATACCGTGCGGGTCTGCTTGCGGTAGCGCTGGTGCGAGCTCACCTTAAAATACCTGCGCCCATCCCTGGTCTGTCCCGGATACTCCAGCGCGGCATAGGCGGTCACCCTCTTGGGATCGGTCACCTGGAGCGGGTAATACCACTGGTCATTGGGGTTGTTTTTATTGTGCTCCAGGATCTTATAAACCCCCTGTGACCAGCACTGGTAGTGTCCTTTTCTATCGGTCGCCTGTATCTGGCCGTTGACCACTTTGACCTCGGGATAATACTGGTTGGGACAGGTAAACGAGGCCGTGGAGACCTTCAGATAAGGGTAGAGCCCGATCATATAGACTGTGTAATTATGTTCCGGATACTGATCGCCCAACTGCGACTGGTGTATGGGCAGGCAGTCGTCCCAGGCATCACGATAGAGCATCACGGCACTGCTGAGTTGCTTGAGATTGTTGCTGCACTGGGCTATTTTGGAGGCGTCTTTGGCCTGTATAAAGACCGGAAAAAGTATCGCGGCTATAATTGCGATAATGGCAATAACAACCAATAGTTCGATGAGGGTGAACCCGCGACGTTTCACAGTTTCTAATTCCTCCAAGACAAGTTTCTAACCGACTACCACATAAAACACATGCGAAAGCAAGGACTGCTTTCGCATGTGCAAACTGGCTCGATGAAACAATTATATTCGTTGCTGGATCAATAATAGGTACCCGTTAGTCTGGGTGCATTCTTGCTGAAGTATTCCCAGTCCAACACTCTTACATGGCCGTCATAGAACAGGCACGCTATACCGTTCCAGTCTCTGTGCCGCGGAGTCATATAACCGCTGCCGCCAGTGCGCTCCGTCTCGGCGCGCTGTTGAACCTGGGCATGAGCGATGAAGAAGTCGTACTTGCACTCCACAAGGTAGACCATCTTCGCAAGACTCTTTTCCGCCCAACGCTTAAACGGCGGGACGAAAGCTTCCCAGTCAGCCTGGTTCTTGGACCATCCACCGAATGGATACACCAGGGCGCCATACGAAGTTGCCTGATACTGCTCGTCCGGTTTGAGTCTGTAGCCATAGGCCTTGACCGGATCAATACCCACCTGTCCGCAAGCCCACAGGGCGGTCGCCGAACAGTTATAATAGCCGGGCGCCCACATCTGTTTATTATTCTTGTCCAGGGGAAGCTGCTTCGGATACGCCTTGGGGCACACAAAAGAACCGGTGCGGTTGTTTGTGTATCGTGTCAGGAGCATATAATAGGCTTCGCAGTGGTTGTTGCCATTTTCCATCCCGTACCAGGAGAAGTTCAACGGCAGGCGCCCGCCGTGGTCATCGCTGTACATCTGGCGAGCCTTACCCAACTGCGACAGGTTGCTGAGGCAGGCGCTGGTTGCCGCCGCCTCTTTCGCTTTTGCAAATACTGGAAATAGTATAGCTGCCAGGATCGCAATGATTGCGATAACCACCAGCAACTCAATTAGAGTAAAACCGGAATATCTGCTTCTCACAGTTTTCACCCCCGATGCCTGCCGTAGATGTATTATCGGCCTGCCAGCCACACCAACATCCGAACTCAATTTACCACATTGATAAGGCGCAGTCAAGGGAACGCGAAACCGTTTACGCTATTTTTTTTACTCCCTTTGCTTTTTTATACCGCTCGCCGCCCTATCTCAAAACAAGGCAAGGCGATGCTCCATAGGGAGGTCCGGCACCGGCGTCCGAATCGTGTCGACCATACTGCGCCGTTGCGGAGTGTGACTTGATGATATTTTCGGTTGCCCGCGCCCTTTATATTAGGGTACGTTTGCACCAGTAGATAGCTGAGTCAACAAACAGTCAATACATGCGAACCCTATTCCGCCGCTGATGGAGCCATCTGTGCTGTTAAATGGTGGTTGTTGTGTGACATCGCGTTGGGCAGCTTGAAATAGACTGCAATAAAATAGGCATCTTCTACTTGTTATCGTTTCGCGGACGGATGAGCAGGGTAACCTATCTTCTGACGGATATTTTTGCTGGGGAGAGGCCGTCGAGGTGGAGGAATATCCGGAAGAAGATAGAATTGCCGGTCGCGCGGGCGGACAGTCCATAGCGCTGGACGCCGTTGAGACGCTTGCTATCGGCGGTTGTATCAGCAAGTCGGTAGTGGGCGCCGCTCTGGCGGGAACAGTGCTGATGGCATACTTCGCGCTGCTTTATTCCGGCGGAGATATCACCCGGGCGTTGAGGGCCACGGCTTCTCTGCTGTTGTCCAAAGATGCCCTCTCCCAGAACACGCCTCTTGGCACGGTTGTGCTGGTGGGGCTGTTGGACCACTTCGTTGTGGCGGCTTTTTGGGGGCTGGTATTTGGACTGGTGCTTGCTTGCGGTCGGTGGTTGTGGACCCCCGGCACGGTGGTCACAATGGGTATCCTGTTCGGGGCTTTCGTTTGGTTGGTGGACTGTTATCTACTCGGGCCGGTCTTCTGGCCCTGGATGCTGGATATGAGTTCATTCTCTGAGTTTATCGGTCACGTGTTCTTTTTTGGACTCCCGATGAGCGCGTGGGTTGCGCGGAGCATGTCTTTACCAGGGGCATGATCCGCGAATTTTGCAGCGGCAATGGTCAAAGGGCCTGCCGGAACTCTCCGGCAGGCCTACATTATTTTCAATGGTGCGTCCTGCTTTACTTGCGCCGCAGCTTGAGGCCGGCTATCGACAGCATGCCCATCGCCGCCAGTGCAAGCGTTCCCGCTTCCGGAATGATCTCCGAAGGCGTATATGTGGTGTCAGGTACCGCGACTCGAGTGTCGCTCAAGTCCTGGGAGAATATCGATATCTTGGGCGCCTCGCCATCAAAGCCACTATTCCACGCCTGGTTGAAGATCTTTACTTCTCCCCCAGGTGACCTTCCGCCCTTGGCGTAGAAGTCGCCCCAGACCGGGTCACGGGCTACTTCAATCCAGAACGTAGCAGTTCGCTGATCGCCGACTTCATCGAACTTAAGGCCATATAATGTTGCCGGAATGTTCGGGTTGCTGCCGCCCTGGCCGAAAAAACCGACTTCCAGGTCGTTGTAATTCCAGTTGGTGTTGGCCGGGTCGATCTCGTCTTTCGTAAAGTTCGCGGAAGTCGAGATTATAAAGTGACTGATCCCACTGGTGGGCACCGTAAGCGTATATTCATAGCGCCACAGGCCACTCATTAACTGTGTAACTTCCCAATTCAAGGTTGTGTGACCGGGATTGATCCACTGGCCGTCACCCAGTATTCCTCCGTCGGCGCTGGTCAACCCTCCCGTCACAGCAGTCGCTGGTCCGGCCATAACCGCTATAATGATTACGGCCGCAAGCAGTAATGCCATCGCTGCCGGTATATGTTTCATTCCTTACACGCCCTTTCTAAGGATAGTGCCGCCCAAGTCCTTCTACTGCCCGTGTTTTTTTTATTTTTGGTCCATTCGGTGCGATTCATGCGCACGGTCACCCGTTCCCAGTCATGGAGCACAGGTGTAAAGTGGGATACCCAGCCGGGCATATTGATAAAACATCAGTCTGCTATTATTGTTCGATAGACTGTTGAAGCTGTTTTACCAGCAATTAGCACTGCTGAGTGTTTGTTTGGCATAATGTATCACTGCGCACCATAATATGTCAATCATATAGCACGAAGTGGCGTGTATAATGCTGTAATAAGGTGTACATGTGGCGGTGTATGTGCGTAATTGTGAGGGGATGCCAGGCGATTTGCCTGCAAATAAGTCACACCTTTGGTTGTATAATTATTTCATCTTCGGCGGGTGCCGCTTCATGCAGGTTGCCGGACCAGAGATACTTGGGCGTTTCGGCGGCAATCACTCCGCTAAGAAGCAGCAAACAGACCAGGTTCGGCAGCGCCATCAATGCGTTCGCCGCGTCCGCGAAGCCCCAGACCAGCGCAGGTTTAGTGATCGCTCCCACGCCTATCAGCAGCACCCACAGAATCCGGTAAGGAAACACTGCCCATTTTCCGGTCAGATACTCGATCGCCTTCTCGCTGTAGTATGACCATCCCAGGATTGTGGAAAAGACAAAAGTGGCAAGGGCAAATGTAAGCACAATCGGGCCGGCTATGTGAAGCTGTAAGAACGCATTTGCGGTCAACTGTCCCGCGCCGCCCTCGTAATGATGCGTCCACACTCCCGTGTTTACCAGCACCAAGCCCGTCATCGCACACACCACCACCGTGTCCCAGAAGGTCCCCGTAGACGACACCAGTGCCTGGCGCACGGGGTTTGTAGTCTGTGCGGCGGCAGCCACAATCGGAGCGGATCCCAAACCGGACTCATTAGAGAACAATCCGCGTGCAATGCCCATTCTAGCTGCCAGGAGAACTGTCGCGCCAATGAACCCGCCGGCCGCAGCATGTCCCGTGAATGCGGAGGTAACAATCAATTTGATGGTGCCGGGCAGGTGAGACGCTCCGGCGATCAGAATTGCCAGGCAGCCGATTACGTAAACGAATGCCATCAGCGGTACCAGCATCTCGCACACGCGCGCAATCGACCTTATTCCGCCCAGAACCACGGCAGCGGTGAGCAGCATCAACAAGCCTGCGGACCAGTAATGCGACACGCCAAGCGTGTTCGCTGCCCGGTCGGCGAGAGCGTTGCTCTGCACCACGTTTCCTATGCCGAAGGCGGCTATCGCTGTGAAGATCGCAAAAAGCACCCCGGCCCACTTCATCCCCAGCGCCCGCTCCAGCACATACATCGGCCCGCCGGCCATGGTTCCATCAGCGGTCCTAACGCGATACTTAACTGATAGCAGCGACTCGGAATACTTGGTTGCAATGCCGAAGACACCCGTCAGCCACATCCACAGCACCGCCCCGGGCCCACCAATGGACACGGCTGTGGCCACGCCTATGATGTTGCCCGTGCCAATTGTAGCAGCAAGCGCGGTTGTGAGAGCGCCGAACTGGCTTACATCTCCGTCCCCTTCTCTGGATCTCTGCGTGGAGAGCCTGATTGCGAGAGGAATGAAGCGCTGGATGAATCCCAGCCGGAAAGTCAGGAAAAGGTGTGTGCCGAACAACAGCACCAGCATGGGCGGGCCCCAGAGGATGTTGCTGTTGAGCCAGTCCAGGAAGTTGTTTACTGCATCCATGCCATTCCCCTTACGAATATTTCTCGGCCGCTTCCTTGGCCAACCGCGTCCAAACATGCAGCCTGTCGGGGTGGCCGGAAAGGGTCTGCAGCTCTCGCAGCACTATCTGGTAGCGACAGCCCTGCAGTTTGCGCGTGCCTTCTTCCAGGTCGCGCCTGAGATCGTCCACATTGTCGGGGAACACCACATCGCTCGCCTTCTGCCGCCACATAATCACGTAATCCTGCCCGACCCGCTCGATCAGCTTGTCCAGGTTGGTCCATGCGCTGCACACGAATATGCGCAAGTTTGGGATGGTAAGGACGCCGTCGATCTTGTGAGTCAGGTTTTCGCAGCAGCCGTAGGCGCAGAGGCCGAATTGTTCTAATATCGGCTTCTGATAATTCAGGCAGAACTCCTCCCACATCGCCGGGGACACCTGGTCGAACTCCTGGCTGTTGGCCATCACCCATTGATTTTTGTAGGTGTAGTGGCCGTAGTTTGCTTCCGGCCCAACCGGATCGCTGCAGGTCATCGCGCCGGTGTTATTGGGAGTGAGCAGGCCGGACTTCTGCACCGCATCCATCGCGCGCAGGTTGGCATCGCGCAGGTAGGCCATCAACCGGTGCACCAATTCCGGCTCGACGGCCATGTCCATCATCATTTGCGAAAGCCCGCGCAAATCCGCGGCGGCAGTTCCGAGAGTCGCGCTCAAAGGGGCCCCGCATACCAGCTTCACCGGCAGAATGTCCCCCAGCAGGTCATAGGCCCGCAGCCGCCTGCGATTGGTCTCGCACTCGTTGTAACACAGTTCCGGCATGCGCAGCTTGTCGAAGTCAGCCTCGGTCTTTAATGGAGGATCATAACCCCATGCGCCGCCGGACTCGTCGGACTCGTGCCGCCCGATATCCACACCCCACACATTCGGCGGGTCGTATTCAAACACCGCGTCTACGGGGAAGAAGTCGTCCACGGGGTCGTCATCGCCGATATCATGCTTTATCAGGATCATCCGGAACCCGCGCTCAAGCGATCGCAGCCAGGGGTCTGTGCATTGCAGCGCATCTTCGGGCAGAATCTCGCTCCAGGCGCCCACTGGCCTGCAGTAGACGGGCGCTCGGTCGGGTTTGCGCAGGGCATTCACATCCCGCCATCGCTGGATTATGCGCTGGTTTTCTTCGCTGTGGGCAATTTCTGCCACCTGCTTCGCCAGATCGCGTATGTAGTTTTTCTGTGCTGAGTTATCCATTTCATTACCTGCCAATTTCTTCTTGCGGTTTATCGGTATTCACCTTTTGTCCGGATGCCCCCTTATGGAGTGGCAACATTCGCCCGCAAAAGGCCTGGAGCGCCTTATTGGATGCCGGACCCCTTGTGGGTCCGGAGCAGTCACTTGCCGAAGGCTCGGAGCTGCCTCCCTCGTGGCGGCAGTAGGCTCTAACTCACATCTATTGACTGCTCCGAATGATGTGCTTCTTGCGTCTGTAAATACGCAGTTATCT
>MTKW01013573.1_pt2 | contig 10876 bp, 8 predicted proteins | sample 1042761 | NCBI WGS metagenome assembly MTKW01 (sample SAMN06205366, study PRJNA360243) | anaerobic digester metagenome | biome: Wastewater treatment plant; feature: Anaerobic digester sludge; material: sludge; isolation source: anaerobic digester fed with sludge from wastewater treatment plant ...
TCATCAGTACACTTCGTCATATCCATATAAGCTTCATCCAGCGAGACCATTTCAGTTATTGGTGTAAACTCATTCAATATGGAATAAATCTTTTTGGACATCTCGCTATATCGATGTTTTCTAACCGGAACTATAACTACATGCGGACACAGTTTCTTTGCCATAAATACAGGCATAGCAGAATGTAGACCGTATTTTCGGGCAGGATAATTAGCAGTAGTAACAACACCTCTGTCGGAACTTCCTGCTACAATTACAGGATATTTTTTTAAATTTGGATTATCAAGCTCCTCCACAGAAGCAAAAAAAGCATCCATATCTACATGAAAAATTATGCGATTCGCCATATCATATCACCAATATGAGTATATCAAAATCTGATTGGACATCCAAGCTATACTCTGTATATTAAAAGAATTATATATTAACTTTGTTAAGTATCAATGTTTTAGAGCAAGCTCCATCACCAATTTCTGTTATTTTATTTTTAGTGTTAATAGTAATTTATCTGCTGTCTTAGCAAACTGTCAGCACAAATTGTATCATATGTCAACTCAGATAAATGAGTTACTTACTAAATACTTTAATAATATACTGAAAGTATAATAATATTAAGAAGTGCATTAGCTATATAAATTATTTATCTTGATCAATTAAGCACTTTAGCTATCACTTTAACGGCATATTGATTTTATATAAGAATCTGTCACAATTAATTAGTTTGTGTTAAAATGAGTATAGGTCATTTACAACATTCGGGTACCTAGAGGTAATACTAACAATATATACTTGTAATATTTTAGATAAAAAAGTGTATTTTAAGTAATTAGCATAATCATTTGTAAATATCAGAGCTTAAATTTATGGTTACATAGGAGATGAGTTACTATTGAAAATAAAAGCAGTTAATCTAACAAAACAATTCAACAAAGACTATAGCGTGGTTTAAAGATTTAAATGTAGAATTTGAGAAGGATAAAATTTATGGAATTATCTCACCAAATGGAAGAGGGAAAACGACTTTAATAAATTTACTATCAGGCTTTATCAAATTTGATAATGGTGAGATCCTATTTGAAGGAGGCATAAGCTTTAATGACATTACCATAGTTTATGGCGGCGATAAAAACTTATACATGAAAAACACCGTTAAAGAAAATGTCTACTACTTTTCAGTGCTAAGAGGGATTAGTGTAAAAAACATAGAAAGAAAAATAGAAGAATTAAAACCCCTTTTTCCAATCTATGAAAGCTTAGAAAACAAATTATGTGAAGTGCTTTCACATGGTCAAAAAAGATTGATTTCTATCTTTTGTGCAATAGTATCGGATTCAAAATGTATCATACTAGATGAATGTACTGAAGGACTGGATAAAACAAATACAAATATTTTAAAATCACTTATTGGCGAAATTAGTAAAGACAGGATTATTATAATAGTTTCACATGATTATGAATTTGTAGAAAATGTTTGCGATAGAGTATATTATTTAAATAATCATAAACTTACTCAAGGAAATGCGGAACTAAACGTTCTGAAAAATTATAAAAACCTCTATGAAGGTGGTGTAGACCATTGATAAATGCAATACTCTGGAAAATTAAATTGGATATTTTGTCTGCGTTCAGATATAAATTTTCTATTACTTCAGATTTAATAGTGATGATTCTGCTTTTTATGTTTTTCATAGGCTCTAATACCGGATCATCCTTTAATAAAACTTATGGCAATGTAGATTCCAGGCAATTACTATTTGCGGGATATATAATGTGGACAATTTCAATAGCTGCAATATCGTCACTGACAGTAGTCATCAGTAAAGAAGCTAAAAACGGAACATTACAGGTATTATTTCATTCGAAGTATCCCTTGGAAATTATACTGTTTGGAGAATTTCTCTCATCACAAATGATACATTCAGTAATAATAATTATACTATCGAGCATTGCTTATTTTCTAGTAAATATTCCCATAGTGATAACACCGGAGCTATTAATTCCAATAATTTTCTGCGGATTGGGAATGTTTGGAATGGGTCTATTTTTAACGGGAATGAGTATATTTTTCAAACGAATTGGTGCAGTTATCCTTTTAGTTCAGTTATCTTTACTTTTTGTAACCGACACAATTCCGACAGCGCAAGGAATAAAGAATATATCAAAGTTTATTCCTTTAACCATCGCCAATGATGTAGTCAGAAAAATATTGTCCAATATATCATATAGTCAAGAATTAATAAATCTTATAATTCTATCTGCTATCTGGATATTAGTTGGAATAATCGGTTTAAGGTTTTTTATAAATAGAGCTAAAGAGAAAGGGAACTTGTTTTTCTACTAAAGAAGGTATATATGTGTTAATCTAAGGCAAGCTGTATAATAAATCCAAGTGGGGAATTTTTTAGGTGGCGAGAAAAGATGAATATCATAGATAGAGGTTCTGTATTATAAGTATTAGCATTTATTCAATCCGGAATACTATGGATTTATCCTAGAGTAATCAGGATTTAGAAAGGGGGTATAAATTGAACAATAATAAAAAGGTGGATAATAAAGAGCTGAGCATCGGCAAACCCATATTACTCGGAGTATTGTCCTCGTTTTTCTTTTCCTTTACTTTCGTATTAAACAGGAGTATGAGTTTAAGCGGAGGTTCTTTCTTATGGAGTGGGGTATTAAGGTATTTTTTTGTAATTTTGATACTATTTGTATACTTATCAATTAAGGGAGAACTAAAAGGAGTATTGGATAGCATAAGAGCAAATAAAGTAAAGTGGTTTATATATAGCAATATAGGATTTAGCTTATTCTATTTTGCATTATCAATAGCAACAGTATACGGGGAGTCCTGGTTAGCCGCGTCTTTTTGGCAACTGACTATAGTATTTGGGATGCTTCTAACACCATTATTTGGAGAACCGGTACCCATTAGACCATTAGTTTTTTCAGGATTAATAATCCTTGGTGTGGTTTTGCTGGAAATGGAAAATGCAAAATCAGTAAATCTTGCGCAATCCACATTTACATTGGTAGCTATGTCAATAGCAGCAATCTCTTATCCTTTTGGAAACAGAAGCATGCTGAGACTTACAAGTGATAGTATTTCAAGTATACAAAGAGTATTTGGTATGGCATTGATGACCATACCTTTTTGGAGTATTGTGGCATTATATGCATCTAAAACAGTTGGACTTCCTTCTTCCATGCAGGTGTTTCAAATATTTTTAATCGCCGTATCCTCCGGAGTTATAGCGACAGTACTATTCTTTAAGGCTACCGGAATGGTGAAATACGATTTGGAAAAACTTGCAGTAGTTGAAGCGACTCAAAGTACGGAACTTATATTTACATTCTTAACAGGAGTGCTGCTTTTAAAAGATCCCTTACCAAGTTTTAGAGGCTTTATTGGAATTGCATTTATAATAATTGGAATGATACTATGTGCATTAGCACCTAGAATGAAAGACAATAAGTTGGATGGTTAAAAAGATCAGTATTGATTTAGAAAAATTGAGAGTACCATTAATAAAACAATAAAATGTCACTCAAAAATACAAAAGAAGAATTGAGATAGCTAGGATACACAAATACTTTTAAAAAGGTGAGAAAAAATGGAAGTTAAAATAATTCTTAGAAAATTTTGGAAGTTATTATTAATATCACTGATATTTATAATAATACAATTAGCTATACAGCTTTTTTCTCTCGAATTGATGCTTGACTATATGGGGATAAATTCTATACTCGAAACATATGTCACTGTAGGTACGATATATGAAACAGGTATAAAAAATTCGGCTTTTAAAAAAATACCTCCAAACGTGATCAGTTTACTTGAAGAATCGGAATTAATTAGAAGTCTAGAAACAAGAGAAACTGTATCAGGAAAGATAACCGGGCTAGAAAATGTTCCGGCTGTTTTTGCAGTTGATCAGACAAATCATTTCATAGTATTTACAGCAAAAGCTATTAATGACTCAGAAGTTTCTGAATTTACTGGAAACTTGCACATGAGAAGAGTCAATTTAGAAGTTGAAAAGATATATGTAGGGCAATCCAATTGGCTCAAGCAAGGAGATTTGATAAGTCTTGGAATACTTTGGGACGGAGAGGATGTCTATGAACTAAAAAACGAACAAAGATGCTTGATAATTGGAAAGAGTGCTTTTTCTGATGGATTAGGTATGCTAGGACAATTAATATATTCATTTAATTTGAGCGAAGAACAAATACAATATTTGCAAATTAGCCCTGAAACCGCTGAATTTTATAAGAGTACTTTTATCCCTATCGAATCTGAGATGAAAAACAAGGAATTGGATGAACTTGTAGAATTAGAGATATCTAATAGAGGCCTTAAAAAATATATCAAAGAGATTGAGTTTTTAGATGATGTATATACAATTAGAAAAGTACAAAACATGGAAATGTTAATTCCTATTGTTAATGAAAAAATGTTTTACACGCAAGGAAGAGGTATAAACAAATCTGATATAGGAAAAAAAGTTTGTGTTATAAGCAATAAACTTGCTATGTTACATAATCTAAAATTAGGAGATAAACTTAAGATATCGACAACTGAAACACATTATGATATTGATGGCTTTGAATCGGGTTATCCGAAAATAGGACAGTTTTCAACTTTAGAGTATTCTAAGCCAGAAGAATATGAAATTATCGGAGTATATTCTTTTCTAAAATACAATCCGGGTGAAGGAACATTATTTTTTGGATACAACGATATATTTATACCTAAAGAAACTGAAGGTATTATTAATAACTCAAATATTAAGCCAAGTACATTTTCGTTTAGTATAAAAGGTGAAGATTATTATCAATTTATTGACACGATAGTTCCCAAACTAACTGAAGAAGGCTATAGCGTCCATTTATCATCATCTAGATGGGAAGAGGTTGAACATATATATAGATCCCTACAAAATAGAAGGATAATTTCTATTGTCAATATTATTGGCATCACAATACTAGGTGCAATTATATATGTGCTTATTTTAATGAGTTTATATAAAAGGGAGTTTGCAATAAGAGAATTATTCGGAACACCATTCAATATAGGAAGTAGAGCATATACTGTTCCATTCGGGATCTCTTCGGTTATAGCGATACTTATATCAACGATAACCGCATATAGAATCTATAATTCTAGACTAATAAAACAAATTAGTGACATAGTACGGATGGCACTACCGAATGAAAAACAAGTTATTATTATAATAACAGTTGCTGGAATCATTCCGATAATTATTTCGTTTATAATTCTTATAACACTAGCAAAGAAATCACGACAAAAATCTGTAATAAAACTGTTGAAATGAGGGTATTCATGTTTATAAAAAGAATATTACGCAAACCATTTTTGCCGGTCTTAATATTTGCGACAATACTAGCTGGGCTTATAATTATATCGATGTTAGAAAATATACTTATAAAAAATAAAAATAGATTGGACGATTTGTATAGAAGTATTACAATAGAATGTAATTTAATTCCTCAAGACTATATTGGAGCAGAATTCTCGTTAAGACCAGGAATTGCGGACAGGATAATTAGAATGAAAGAAATTGGCGAGTATTATGGAGAATTAAAATGTCCATATTATTTAAAGAATCCTATTATATACAAGTCAAATAATCCTGTATATGGTACAAATGACATACTAAAATTTTTAAATAAGTATAAATTAGAATACGAATTCTTAAAAGATTTTAATTTGAATGAATTTAGAGATCATTCTGATATATGTATGGTTAGCAGACACCTGGTGGATGAAAAACTTTTAACTTTAGATAATAGAATTACTGTAAAAGGAAGCGAAAACTATGACGAGATAAATTAAAACTCTCCTGAGATAGATTTACGTATTGTCGGAACTTTCAATAATAAGGAATCGGTAATACAGCCAAACTCAATAATTGTTCCCGAAGCTTTGTTCTTTAATACTGATAACCTCATAACAACAGCATTGGGAATCCAAAATTGGAGAAATTATATAGATTTTCAATTCAGTATAAACCCTGACTATAATAGGGATTTTGAAAATATAAAGACCGAATTAACCAGGGTGCTAGGAGATAAGTGGGTGCTTTATTCAACGAGTAGAGAATTATATAATGCGGCAATCCCTCTTGAAAAGAAAATAGATACACAGGAAAAACTTTTTGTTTTAATCAATATTCTCTTCATGATACTACCTGCATTGTTTACATTAATACTATGCTTGAGTGAAAAAAGTGAAATATTGATTAGGTTGATATTTGGTGAGAAAAAACTCAAGGTNNAAAAAACTTATAACAATAATAAGTATATCTTCTATAATAGTAATCATTGCCATAGGGTATATCTCTAATATTAAACTAATAAAATTGTATCAACAAAGGGAGGATAACTGATGGGAGGTTTAATTTTAAAAGATGTTAAGTACAAATATCCAAAATCAAAATATCAGGTATTAAATGGCATAAGTGAAAAATTTAAACTCGGTACAGTCACGTCTATATGCGGGAAATCAGGTTCCGGTAAGAGTACATTATTGTATCTGACCGCGGGATTGGAATCACCTACAAGTGGTGAGTTAATCTGGGAAAACAAACCAATTATAGATTTATCAGAATATAGAAGAAAGATAGTTGGTTTAATTAGTCAGTCATATTTACTATTTCCCACACGTACAGCACTTGAAAATGTATGCTATCCTTTGTTGCTTAAAGAGAATTTTAATAAGAACTTTGAAGTAGCGAAAAGATTGCTTAAATCTGTAGGAATTGGAGAAGAACTGCATAATAGATTGCCTGAAAAGCTATCCGGCGGTGAACAACAAAGAGTTGCAATAGCAAGGTGTTTAGCTGCAGATTCTAAGATTATAGCAGCCGATGAGCCAACAGGGAATTTGGATAAAGAAAATGCAGACTTAATAATGGACATTTTAATAAACACAGCTCATAATGAAGGTAAAGCCGTAATAATTGTAACACATGATAACGATTTAGCTGAGCGAGCAGATGTTCAAAAATATCTTGAATTTGGAGAATTAAGAGATTTATAATGTATAATCAGAATTTTAATAATGACTAGTTTTAAAATACTGAATAATACATATTATAAAACAATAAGACTAATCAGAGTGTTTAACTGTTCAGTATATAAAATTTTCGATGACAAATGGGAGTTATAAGTGATAAAAACAGATAGAGATTATAAGAGAAACTTTAAGTGTTTTTAGTTGGAGCATCAATTTGTCTTGGAGAATGTCTAAGTTGTATACGGATAATAAAGGATATTCTCTCAAATTTTGATGCCTATATTACGATAGTAACAGCCAAAGAAAATTGCCTACACAAATATAACCCAATAAAAGATATAGATAAAAACAAGACCATGAAAGTAAATGAGAACTGGAACAAACTTTAGGAAGAATCACATAAAAATATCCAAAGTGAAAAAGGAATAATAAATAGACAAATACGTTCAATACAAACCGAAGGAAACTTTGAGACTTAAACGAGAATGACCAGTTTAGACGATTTAACTATCGTGGAGAAGAAAAGTCTTTAAGGAATTTTTCATATACAACTTTGGTAGAAACATAAAAAAATACCATAGGTTTATCCATGGAGAAATCAAAGAATTTACTATAAAACAAGAAGAAAAGCTAGCGTAGATATAAATCGAATTTTAAATTTAGCTAGGTTTATCTACTGACCCTAAAAATAAGGAAATCACAATAAATTTATCAAAAAAAAGCAATCCTAAGAAATTCGAGGCTGTAGAATGCCTGTTATTCTCAGGATTGTTTTATTTTTTGTATTAACAGTTAAATGATGGTATTAACCGAAAAATCCTTATTATTTTATTATCTTCTCTCTCCACTTTCCAGTTCTTATAAAAAGTATAGAAAAAGTTATGGACAAAATCGAAGCCAGAGTAACAGAAAGTCCTAATCCATACAATCCCTTCGCAAGTTTAACTCCAAGAATATATGCGAGCGGTATTCTTATAAATATAGAAGAAAAAATACCGTTAAACATGGCAAATGTCGTACGACCTGATCCGTTTAAAAAACCGTTTAGATTGAATTTAAACGATACCAGTAAGAAATCAATACTATAGAATTTTAAGTATTGGGCACCGGCTATTGCAACCCCTATATCGGCACCAAATATTGCCATAATGGAATGAGGATGCAGCTGAGCCCATAAAAGGAATAGGAAAGCAGTTACCAATGACATAGCTATACTTATCTTAAGTGCTTTCAGTGCTCTTTCAGGCTTATCAGCTCCGATATTTTGTGCTGTCATTGCCGCGATGGCATATGAAAGTGCCATGGGAGGCAGCATGGAAAAGGTCTCAAACTTAGCGACTATTCCAACTGCAGCAGATGCATTGACACCCATACCATTTGCTATAGCAGCAATAACTAAGAAAGAACCCCACAATAAAACTTCTTGGAATGCAAGTGGTAGACTTATCTTTAAGATATTCCATATTCTATTTAAATCGACTCTTAAATTTTCAGTAGTAAACTTAAAATAATTGCTTCTTCTAGTAAGATACCAAATAGCGATAATCAAGCTTAATAATTGCGAAATAACAGTAGCGAGTGCTGCACCGGAGGCACGAAGTCCAAGGTTTGCGACAAATAATAAATCCAAAATGATATTGACAATGCATGCAATAGCTATGAAATACACAGGCCTTTTAGAATCTCCAAGACCTCGAAGTACAGCGCTCACTGCATTGTATCCGAATATGAACACTGTCCCAGCAGATGTTATCAATACATAGTTCTTTGCATCATTGTATGCTTCAGCAGGTGTGTTTAGAAGATTTAATAGTCCATCCTTGAATATAAACATCGAAACTGTAATGATAAGTGACACAAAAGTTCCGATTATCATCAAACTACCTATAGTTTTTTCCGTGTCACTTTGTCTATTGGCACCATAGTATTGACCCACCAATATAGTTCCGCCCATTGTAAGTCCAAGAATAATACCGTTCACGATTTGCATCACTTGGGTTGCAACTGCTACTCCGGAAAGTCCGGCAGTATCGGTGAATATACCTATTATGAACATATCTACAGCACCGTAGAGTGCTTGCAATAGATTAGCTATGATAAATGGTACTGAGAATTTTATTAAAGATTCATAGATATTTCCTTCCGTAAGTAGGATTTTATTTTTTTGCAATTAAATCACCTATAAATTAATAATAATACAATTCTATCATATAAACTTAAAATAATAAAGTTGAACGCAATATGCTTTAGTTAGGAGATGTATGAAAAGCGGTTCACATTACTTAATTATCTCATTCCAATTATTTAATTAAAATCCCTTAGATTAAAGGACTTGATAATTGGGTAAATTTAAATATAGTATAGGCATGGAGGATGAGATGTCATTAAAATTACAAAGTGATTATTATGATAAATTAGATAATAGATTTTATACAATTACAAAACCGTCAACTGTCAGCAATCCTGTTTTGGTATTATTTAACAGTACCTTGGCATCAGAACTGGGAATGGAGTTAGCTGATTTAGACATGAAAGCGGAAATTTTCTCGGGAAATTATATAGATGATTCTTGGACGCCAATCTCCCAGGCATATTCAGGACACCAGTTTGGTTATTTTACCAGACTGGGAGATGGACGAGCAGTTTTATTGGGGGAATGGAAAGATAAAAATGGATATTTATGGGATATTCAGTTAAAAGGTTCAGGTAGAAATGCATATTCCAGAGGTGGAGATGGAAGGGCTACCATTGGTTCAATGATTAGAGAATATATTATCAGCGAAGCCATGCATGGTTTGGGAATACCCACAACAAGATCACTTGCAGTCGTTCAGACGGAAAATAAAGTTAGAAGAGAAGTCGTTAAAACCGGAGGAATTCTGACAAGAGTAGCATCCAGTCATATAAGAGTAGGAACTTTTCAATATGCTTATGAGGTAGGTGGGATAGGACTTGTTAAACAGCTTGCAGATTATGCTATAAATAGACATTATCCGCACTTGGACGGTTCTAAAGACAGATACCTGAACTTTCTGGACGAATTCACAAAGAGACAAGCTAAACTAATTTCGCTCTGGATGAGCAAGGGCTTTATTCATGGAGTCATGAATACCGACAATATGACGATAAGTGGAGAAACAATTGATTATGGACCTTGTGCTTTTATGGATTACTACAATCCTGATGAAGTTTTCAGCTCAATTGATACCATGGGAAGATATAGATACTCAAACCAGCCTAAAATAGGTATTTGGAATATTACAAGATTATTGGAACTGTTCGTAGAGATTATCGATTCAAATGAAGAAAAGAGCATAGCAAAATTATCGGAGATAATCAAATCCTTTAATGAATACTTCAGTTATTATTATTCCATGTTAATGAGATCTAAACTGGGATTAGTAAAAGAGTTTAAGGGTGACTTAAAATTAATAGAAGAACTGCTTCAGTTTATGTATGCAAATAATCTGGATTTTACCAATACATTTAGAATACTAAGTCAGAATAATTATAAAAATGAAGAAGTTTTTAAGCACATTAACTTTTTAAGTTTTGAGAAAAAATGGATGGAAAGACTCGAAAAAGAGGAGTCTAATATTGAAAAGGCTCAAAAGATAATGAAAAACCACAATCCTCAGATAATCCCAAGAAATCATTTGGTAGAAAAGGCAATTAGAGAAGTAGAGGATAAAGGTGATTATAGTTTTGTGAGAATCTTTATGGAATTATTAAAAAGTCCATTTGATTACTCTAAAAAGATACCGGAAGGGTTTTTAAAGCCTATGGATTTGGATGAAAAAGTAAATTACAAAACTTATTGTGGAACTTAGATTAAAG
>MTKW01009075.1_pt1 | contig 10874 bp, 10 predicted proteins | sample 1042761 | NCBI WGS metagenome assembly MTKW01 (sample SAMN06205366, study PRJNA360243) | anaerobic digester metagenome | biome: Wastewater treatment plant; feature: Anaerobic digester sludge; material: sludge; isolation source: anaerobic digester fed with sludge from wastewater treatment plant ...
CCATTGCGCAATATTCCCCACTGCTGCCTCCCGTAGGAGTCTGGGCCGTGTCTCAGTCCCAATGTGGCCGGTCAACCTCTCAGTCCGGCTACCGATCGCGGTCTTGGTAGGCCGTTACCCCACCAACTAACTAATCGGACGCGAGCCCATCTCAGTCCGGATTGCTCCTTTGATATCCCATACGATGCCGTAAAGATATTTCATGCGGTATTAGCCACGGTTTCCCGTGGTTATCCCCCTGACCAAGGCAGGTTACTCACGTGTTACTCACCCGTCCGCCACTAAAATCTAAAGTCCGCAGCACAAGTGCTGCTTCATAGAGATTTCCGTTCGACTTGCATGTGTTAGGCACGCCGCCAGCGTTCATCCTGAGCCAGGATCAAACTCTCAAATAAAACTATTCGAGAGCCAATCGGCTCTTAAATTCTCATACTGACTTCCAAGTTTTGACTCCATAAATGAAATCGACTTGGGCTTGTTGCTTTGTGTTTCACTGTTCAATTTTCAAGGTCCGTCGCTTCTTCCTGTCGAAAGGCGCTCGATTAATATACCATCGTTCCCCGGGGGTGTCAACGACCATTTCGTTGAAAATAAGTGATAAATAAAATGCGAAAAAAGACATCTCTCTCGTGCACAATGTCAAGCCAGAAGCATGACTCGGCAAACCACACGCAGAGCGTTTCGAAGATAAAACGAGTAAACGGGCGAAAGCGAGAGACATCTCACGCTGATTCAAACGTCTCTATTCTTCTGGTGGCAGATCCAATTCGTCCTGGCCGCGGATCCAGTGTTTGATAACACCGTAGAGCCCGACCGGAAACTGCATCAGTCCAACGAGCGAGATGACCAAGAAAACTCTAAGCAACGATTCTGCGAGTGAACCGCTGTCTCGTTCTTGGCGAAAGAAATGATCGACGACCATGACGATAGGAATAAAGAGCAAGCCGCGTAGCATCCACTTGATTGAATCGGCGCGCGACAAAAAGAAACTGAAACGACGGCGCAAAAAACCGGATTGTTTGTTTGCGCCGTCGTCCTGATACTTATTTATATCCTTATTAGGATCAGGCATCAACCGCTCTTCAGCTTCGGATCGAGGGCATCGCGCAGTCCGTCACCGAGCAAATTCAAAGCCAAGATGGTCAACATAATGAATAAGCCGGGAAAGAGCGTCATGTGACCGTGATCGCGCACGTGGTGCCTACCGACTGCGAGCATCGCTCCCCACTCTGGATTCGGCGGCATCAGCCCTAAGCCGATAAAACTGAGACCGGCCGCTGACAAAATCGCCGTGGCTACGCCGAGGGTGCCCTGTACGAAGACGGGGGCCAGTGAGTTCGGAATAATGTGTTTAAAAATGATACGACCATTTCCCGCGCCGATGGCTCTGGCTGCATCGACAAACTCCTGTCCTTTTAGCGACAAGACCGAGGCGCGCACAATTCTCGCGTAGCCCGGTATCGAAGATATACCGACCGCGATCATGACGTTGAATAAACCGTTACCTAGCGCCGCCACAATCGATATGGCGAGCAAAATACTCGGGATAGCCAACAAGACATCCATGATACGCATAATAATATTGTCGACCTTGCCGCCGAAGTAGCCGGCAATGGCGCCCAACAGGCCACCAAAAACGACTGCGATACTGACACTGATAATGCCGATGACAAGCGACACTCGCGAACCGTGGATCGCTCTATCTAAGATACTTCTGCCGAAGTTATCGGTACCCATCCAGTACTCACTGCTCGGCGCTTTGTTTCTTCTCGGAATACTCTGGTCATTGAAGCCAGCTGGCGCGAGCACATCGGCAAAGATCGCCATGAGGATCAAGAGGATCAAGATGACAAGACCGACCATGGCCATTCTGTTCTTCTTTAAGCGTCGCCACACTTCAGCCCACTCGGACGCACTTCGATCTTTTTGCTTGGCTGCCATTTTTGCCTTTTTCACTTCACTTTTCGTACTCATCTGCCACCTCTATCTATACTGAGCGCGGATTCTCGGATCCAAGAAACCGTACAAGATGTCAATAAAGAGATTGACGATCGAGAACGCTAAGGCGACAAACAGCACACCGCCTTGCACGATCGGCATATCCTTGCGCTTGATCGCCTCAACCATCAATGCGCCGACACCGGGGATAGAGAAAATGGTCTCGGTCAAAACAGCGCCGCCGAGCAAGTAACCGAACTGCAGCCCGATTACGGTAACAATCGGGATCAAGGCATTACCGAGCGCGTGCCGCATGATGACGACGGACTCTCTTTGCCCTTTTGCCCTAGCCGTCCGTATATAATCGGAGCGAATAACCTCGAGCATTGAAGATCGCGTCATACGCGTGATGATTCCAGCTGAACCTGTACCGATCGCGATCATTGGCATAATCATCTGCTTGAACGATTGAAAGCCCGATGGTGGAAGCCATCGGAGTTTCACAGAAAAGAGCAAAATCATCATCATGCCCATCCAGAAGCTTGGCATACTGACCCCGATCAAGGCGAACACCATGGCGACATTATCGACGACCGAATACTGCTTCGTCGCCGATAACACCCCTATTGGTATGCCTATAATGAGCGCGACCAACACGCCAAGCCCCGCGAGGGTTAAGGTCGCAGGAAAACGTTGCAAGACTAACCTCACGACCGGCTGATTAAACGTGTAGCTATCTCCCAAATCACCATGCGCGACGATGTTCCAAATATACTTGCCAAACCTAATGAAATAAGGATCGTTCAAGCCATACTTCTCCTCAAAACGTGCGATGCTTTCAGGATCAGCCTGCTCACCTAAGATCATTTTAGCTGGATTACCTGGCGTCAGGTAGAGCATCGTGAACACGACCAGCGCGACACCCAAGAGCACAGGTATCACCAAAAGCAGACGTCTCAACACATATCGATGCATGTTATCTCCTCTTTTTACGAAAAATGAAGAGGAGAGTCATCGACTCCCCTCTTCACTGTAAACTAATTATCAGCTTTCGTCACGCCTCCATTTAATCATGGGGAGCTGACGTGACCGCTTCCGAACAATGACCTACTCGCCTAACGCCAATCTGACGTCTTTCAGACGATAGTGGCCGGCCGGATGCAGCTCAAAGCCTTCAATGTTAACGTTCGCCGCTGTCAGATCCTCACCATTCCAGGTGAAAATCCACGGAGCTTCTTCGCGCACGATCTCTTGGACTTCATAATACGCTTCTTCACGCTCTTCGTCGGTTTGCGCCTTACGGCCGAGCTCGAGGAGCTCATCGACTCGATCATTTTTGTAGAACATACGGTTACCAGGATCGCCCCAGTTTTCACTGTGGAACAGCGCGTACAGACCATAGTCCGCGTCACCTGTCACGGTAACCCAACCGAGAATGAACATGTCGTGTTCCCCGTTGGCTGTACGGTCGAGATAAGCACCCCATTCAACGACTTCCATCGTGGCGTTGATACCGACTTCACCGAGCTGATAGGAGACGATTTCCGCGATATCCATACGCAACTGATTGTCGTTGGTCCAGATGACGAGCGAGATATCACCTTCGTTATAGCCTTCTTCGGCCAGCATTTCTTTCGCCAATTCCGGATTGTATTCGTACGGCACTAAATCTTGGTTTGCGAAAGCGACGTTCGATCCGAGAGGACCACTCGCCTTACTTCCGACGCCTTCATAGACGGCTTCAACGACTTCGTCCATGTTCACAGCGTGGTTGATCGCCTGACGGACTTTAATGTTGTCAAACGGTTCTTTCTGCGTGTTGAAACCGATATACGTTGTGGAGAGGTTCATGCCGCGATAAAGCGTCAGATTCTCATCTTCTTCCACTCTGGTCACGTCGGACGGTGGAATGTCATAAGCGATATGGACGTTACCGGTCTCGACTTCGATCGTACGGTTCGTATTCTCAGGTACGGGACGGAAAACGACCTTTTGGGTCTGTGCCGGTTCTCCCCAGTAATCTTCGTTTCTTTCGAGGACAATTTCAACACCCGGATCCCAGCTCACGAATTTGTAAGGGCCAGTGCCGACCGGCTGGATGTTCACTTCTTCGCCAGCGTCTTCGACAGCTTTTTCATTCATCATGGAAATCGCCGGATGCGATAGATGCGCGAGCAACGGTGCGAAAGGCTCATAAGTTGCCAAGCGAACCGTGTAGTCATCAACAGCTTCAATCGTCTCAGGATCGATCATGTTCACGATGTAACCAACGGTTTCAGACTCAATAGCGCGCGGCAGTGAGAAAACGACGTCAGCAGCGGTAAAATCTTCGCCGTTGTGCCATTTCACGCCTTCGCGCAGTTTGAATTCCCACGTCACGTCGTCGATTTGCTCCCAGCTCTCCGCGAGGGCAGGCTCGAGCTCAAGATCTTTGTTCTGCAGAACGAGCGTATCAAAGATCTGGACGCGCACGCGTGAGGACGGTTGGTCATTCTGGCCGTATGGATCCAGAGTGACGGCATCTGCGCCTTGCGCAACAATGATTTCGTCGGCGTATTCCGCGGCCACTTCGGTTCCAGTCACAACTAGAACACTAAAAACCATAAGGAACGCGATAATGAGCGCCAGTGTTTTTTTCAGGTACATAAGGGTTCCTCCTTTGTCATGTAGTTCGGATTATACTACATAAATTCTCTTAGGAAAGGCCGGATTAGTAATTCTAGCGACGTTTTTCACCTTTTCGACGCCGATTCAAAAAAGTTAATGTCAAGGAATCGGCTGAACGCTCAAATTGCACGCGTGTCGAGGCTTGTGCAAATGTCGCAAGGACGATTTCGCATCACGTTTATGATAACCGATTCACTTACCATTCACCTTGTATAAACAATCAGAAGACGTGTTACTCATGTTACTCTCCGGGCAGAAGTGACTCACTTTATGCAAAGAATGTATAAACGTCAAAAAAGATGAAAATAAAAAACTCGCCGTCATACGAGCGATGGCGGCGAGTCAACAGTGCATATTAATCAGGAAATGGCGTTAATCAACGATTCCAGCAGGCTACGAAATGGCCGCCGCCTCGATCGGTCAGTGGTGGCGTCTGCGCAGCGCAATGCTCCGTCGCGTAGGCGCAACGCGTCCTGAACGAACACCCGGACGGCAAGTTCAAAGGCGACGGTACATCACCTTTCAACATGATCCGCTCGCTCTCTCTCGCCGTGATCGGATCGGGAATCGGCACCGCTGAATAGAGTGATTCTGTATAGGGATGCGTCGGATTCTTGTTGATCTCTTTAGTCTCGGCGAGCTCGACAATCTTGCCGAGATACATGACGGCGACCCGATCGCTCATATAAGTGATGACTAAAATATCGTGCGCGATGAAGAGATACGACAGATCGAGTTGCCGTTGTAGACGTTTGAACGTGTTCAAAATCTGCGCCTGAATAGAGACGTCAAGAGCGGAAACCGATTCATCGCAGACAATGAAAGCCGGATCGACCGCGAGGGCGCGCGCGATGCCGATTCTCTGACGCTGACCGCCGGAAAACTCGTGCGCATAACGCGTCGCGTGCTCCGGATTTAGCCCGACCAAGGCGAGCAGCTCCAAGACCTTTTCTTTTCGCTCTTTACGATTGTTGTAAAGATTATGGATGACGAGCGGCTCAGCCACGATCTCCTCGACAGTCATCCGCGGATTCAACGACGAATACGGATCCTGAAAGACCATCTGCATGTTGCGGCGCATTTGCGTCACGTTCTTCTCGGTCATCGGTTCGCCGTCAAAACTTACTTCACCAGCCGTTGGATCGTAGAGGCGAATGATTGAGCGACCGACCGTCGTCTTGCCACAACCAGACTCCCCGACTAAGCCGAGCGTCTCCCCTTTTTCGATGTTGAAGCTGACATCGTCGACCGCTTTGAGATCACGTGTCTTCATGAATCCCGTCTTCACAGCGAAGTACTGCTTCAGACCGGATACTTCGAGAATATTGTTATTCGAGTTCATCGATGTCTGTTCCATAGCGCGCACCTTCCTCAGCCGTCAACTGGTCTAATTCATTCAACCAGCAACTGGCAAAATGCCCGGGAGCGATTTCCCGTTCAGCAGGCATTTTCTCATAACAAATTTTAAGTGAATTGCGGCAGCGCGGCGCGAATGGACAACCGGGCTGCAAATTCAGTAAGTCAACCGGCGTGCCGGGAATGGGGTTCAACAAATCATCCGATTTTTCCATCGTCGGGATCGAATTCAAAAGTCCCTTCGTGTACTCGTGATGCGGATTGTAGAATATATCGTCGGCTGTGCCGCGCTCGGCGACGGAGCCCGCGTACATAACAATGATTCGGTCACACATGTCAGCGACGACGCCTAAGTCATGTGTGATGATGATCACGGCTAATCCCAATTCGTCTTGTAGCTTACTGATAAGATCTAAAATCTGCGCTTGGATCGTCACGTCTAACGCCGTCGTCGGCTCGTCCGCGATTAAGATATCCGGTTCACAGGCGATGGCCATCGCGATCATGACGCGCTGGCGCATACCGCCCGATAGCTCATGCGGGTATTGCTGCGCGCGTTTTTCCGGTTCATTGATGCCGACCAAAGTCAAAAGTTCGACGACGCGCGCCGTCACTTCCTTGCCGCGCCGTTCAGTATGCAACTTAATGGCCTCACCTATCTGGTTCTCGATCGTCTTGGTCGGATTCAACGAGGTCATCGGATCCTGAAAGATCATCGAGATCTGGTCGCCGCGCACTTTTCTCATCTCTTTCTTATCGAGCTCCAAAAGGTTTTTCCCCTTGAATATGATCTCGCCGCCGACAACACGCCCAGGAAAGGTTAAAATTTGCATTATCGAATAGGCCGTCACACTCTTTCCCGAACCGGACTCACCGACAATGCCGAGCACCTTGCCGGACTCGACGTCAAAAGATACGCCGTTCACCGCTTTCACTTCACCGGATACCGTAAAGAATGAGGTGTGCAGATCCCGCACACTCAAAATGGCACCTTCTGTATAGTCACGTTTTTTAAACATCTCTCAAAGTTCCTCACACATCCGAGACAAAGATTCGGGTCACTTGTCGCCGATGGTCAAAACGATATCATAATTCGTCAATTCGGCAAAGCAGAACGCGAAAATTGAGCCAAAGCCGGCAGTGTGACAAAAGAAGAGGCACGGTCGACACCGCTACCCATATGTCGTCTTTAAGTGCGCTCAAGACGACATAACAGTACTTTGTTATACTATGTCCAATGAATATCTACGATTTGAGCGCCAAGAACATCGGCACGGAACTGGTAGAAGAACTCTGGAAAAAGCAGGATGTGCGCATCGAGCGCATCGTCTCGCAGGGTGAGACAAGTAGCTGGTACGAACAAGAAGAAGACGAGTGGATCGTCTTAGTCGAAGGCGAGGCGACGTTGGAGATCGTGCAAAAATCGCCGGATCAAGTGCGCACGGAGACCTTAAAGCGCGGTGACACATGCCTGCTTACGGCCGGCACTAAGCACCGGGTGACGAAGACATCGGTCAAACCTCCATGTGTCTGGATCTGCGTCTTCTTAAAGCGCAAGTAGACCACAAAAAGACCGACAAGATGACTGGCTGAAAACGACGCCAAGCAGGCTAAAGCTAGTGTTAAGTTCAGCGAACGAGATCGAGTTCGTTCGCTTCGCCTGTCTCAAGCTTATCGCGCGAGACGACACTGACCACCATCATGTTCGGCAGACAAGCCGCGTCTTGGTAGGGTAAATGAATCTTACCTGTATCGATACAGACCCTGTCCGGACAATCGGATTCGACGAACGCGATCTTCCCCTCTTCATCCCGATGCAGCTTGACAGCAGGCCTTTCCGCGAAAACAAAATCTTGCGGCGCAGACGCAATCAGATCTATTCTGGCCACTTCTTTATTGTCAATATAGACGATCGCGACCGTCTCAGCCGCCTCGCCAGACTGGCGCAATAAAAAGAGCCAGACGATCGCCGCGATCACGATAACGACCAAAACATACACATCTAGTCGTCGGTAAAAAGTACGCTTCTTTTCGCTCGAATCAGGCATAGGGATATCCTAAACGAGAGGCTAATGATGAGCAACTTTTGCTTGACTAAAATCCGTAATCGTTTTAGGATAAATGCGCCGGTTCACTATAACTTTGGAATCGGAAGCCACCGCATAATGTGTGGTTTATGCGCAAAATAACGTGGTTTTAGAAAACAGGAGGAATCTAATGAGAAAACTGAAAACACTGCTTTCAGGCTTGCTCGCCTTGGTTCTCGTGCTCGCTTTTGTGCCTAGCTTCGGCATGGCAGCGGAAGCGGAGACTAGGACAGCGCTCACCCCCGGCGACTACGAAGTCGAAGTGGATGCGCACGGTCCTGGCATGGTCGTCAAGGTGACCTTGTCTGAAGACAAGATCGAAGCGATCGAGATCGTCTCACACGAAGAGACGCCCGGCGTTTCGGACGCCGCTTTAGAGACGGTTCCGGCGCGAATCGTCGAAGCCAACAGCCTGAGTGTCGACCTGATGACAGGCGCCACGATTACGAGTGAAGGCATTGTGGCGGCAGTCGCCAAAGCGATCGAAGAAGCAGGCGGCAATCCGGACGAATTCCGCGCGACTGAAGATCCGGAAGAGCCGGAAGAACCAGCCGAAGTACGTCCTAACTTAAGTGGCCTGCCGGTCCCCGAGACGTTTGACTTCGAATATGACATCGTGGTCATCGGCGGTGGTTTCGCAGGACTAGCTGCGGCAGAGCACGCAGCCAGTTTAGGCGCGTCCACGGTCCTCATCGAGAAGATGCCGGTCCTGGGCGGAAACTCCCAGATCAATGGTGGCGTCTACGCGGCCTACACGAGTCAGATCGCTGACGAACTCTACGAAAAACTTAATCTCGAGCCGGATACGGCAGAAAAACACATTGAAGACACGATCGTCGGCGGCGACTACATGGGCGACCCGGCACTCGTTAAAAACCTCGTCTACGGTTCTCCGATGTATCTCGACAAGCTGATCGACGCCGGTCTCGAACTGCGTGAATCGATCACCCGCCCGGGCGGCCACTACGGCTACCGTACCTACACCACGATCAATGGCATCGGCGGCGACATCACGCGCGTGCAAAAAGAAATGCTCGATGAGACCGACGCTGAAGTCTTACTGAACACCAAGATGACTGCGATCTACCGTGAAGCGGACGGCGAAGGCCGTGTCGTCGGTATCCGCGTCACCGACGCCGACGGCGAAGAGAAAAACATCCGCGCCGAAAAAGGCGTCATCCTCTGCAGCGGCGGCTTCTCCGGTAATGTGGAGATGCGCTTGAAGCACGTCCCGACCTTGACCGAAGACGTCCCGACCACCAACCACGTCGGTGCGACCGGTGAAGGCTTGACCATGGCGCAGGAAATCGGCGCCAACACGATGCAGATGTCTTACATTCAACTCTACCCGTTCGCGAATCCGAATAATGGCGTCTTGGACGCGACCGCCGTCATCCCCTTCTCGGGGCCTTCAGCCGGCGTCGTCTACGTCGATTACAAAGGCGAGCGCTACGTCAACGAAGGTGAACGCCGTGACGTCTGCTCCTTGGCGGCGCAACAATCCGGTGGTTTCCCGACCTTCTGTATCCTCGGTCAGCAGATCGTCGATGAAGGCGGCTTTATCACCGAAGAACAGCTCGAAAACGGCATGGAAGCCGACCGCATCTTTAAAGCCGACACACTGGAAGCGCTGGCTGAAGAGATCAACGCCAGAACGTATAAAGACGGTTCAGTAACGATCGATCCCGCCACCTTGGCAGAGACGATCGCGACCCACAACACCTACGTCGCAAACGGCGAGGATCCCGACTTTGGCAAGCGCATCGACTCCGGTGTCATGATGCCGATCGAAGATGGCCCTTACTACGCTATTCCGCAGTGGCCGTCCGTCCACCACACCATGGGTGGTCTCACGATCACGAACCGCACCGAAGTGCAAGATATCTGGAATGAAGTCATCCCGGGTCTCTACGCCGCCGGTGAAGTGACAGGTGGTGTCCACGGCACAAACCGTCTCGGTTCGAACGCAACACCTGACGCCTTGGTCCACGGCTACATCGCCGCGGAAGTGGCAGTCACAGGTGAAATGCCGGACTTCGTGCCCGCAGACTAAACGAAAGCCAACATACGCGATAAAAGCGTAATCTCTGGACGGGAGCTCTCCGCGAGGCGGGGAGCTCCTTTCTATCTTTAAGTGTCTTTTGCTACACTACGCTTAAGCGTAACTTTTAAGCACCATGCAGAGAACTTGTCAGGAGAAGCAATCATGACGCTCGATATCGTGGACGGCCTGTACAACATCATCCGCTTAAAACCATTTCGACGCACCACAGGTGTGCGCTTTGATGTCCTCGTCCGACACGACGTGCCCAAAGTCGATGCCGTCGATCGCGTCATCCATATTCAGGGCGCGGTCTCGCCGGGATCCATCGCCGGCGTCAAACGTCCGTGGTATATGCACACGCATCAAGACGACAATCTTTTAGTGCTCTCCGGCAGACGCGAGGTCGAGCTCTACAACCAATCGCATGGCAAGATCGAATCCTTTACCGTGACACCGGATCGGATAGAAAGAAACGGCCGGATCCTGATCGACGAGCCGGCTATTTTGGTCTGGCCACGCTATGTCTTTCACCGCGTCAAAAGTGGTGATCACGGTTCTATCTCGGTAAACCTCGCGACGCACTACGACGGCTTTAATTTAAAAGACAATTTCAACATCTACGATCTCGATCCTGAGACGGGAGACTATCGAATCATCCGCCAAGGTTTCTTGGATCAGATGTAAGCGAGTGTTAATCGATGTATTCCGTTACAGGATTGGCGCTCGTTTTTTTGCGGCAGCTGGCTTGGATTTCTGAACTCCAGGGCATTAATGCGGACATG
>MTKW01037596.1_pt1 | contig 10872 bp, 11 predicted proteins | sample 1042761 | NCBI WGS metagenome assembly MTKW01 (sample SAMN06205366, study PRJNA360243) | anaerobic digester metagenome | biome: Wastewater treatment plant; feature: Anaerobic digester sludge; material: sludge; isolation source: anaerobic digester fed with sludge from wastewater treatment plant ...
GCCCATACTTCAACGGTACCGGCGAAGGAATCGGCGGCAGCAACCCTTCAAAGAGGGACAAGGCGATCGCCATAGCGAACAACAGCGCCGTGATGGTCAGCGTGCGCACCGCTTGATGCGACTTCAATTGTGGCGTTCTAGTAGACAAAATCAATCTCCAAATCGGAAGGATCGGTCGCCTGGCCTTCAACCGCCTCAATCGTCACCACCACCATGTTCGGCAGACAGGCGGCATAATGATACGGTTGTTTCAAACGACCTTCCTTGATACACACTTTATCGGGACAGTCAGACTCGACAAAGGCGAATGAACCATCCTCATAACGATGGAAATGAACGGACGGTCGCTCCGGAAACGAATAGTCCAGAGGATTTCCCGGCACGAGAGGTATCCTCGCGACCTCGACATGATCGATATGCACGACGGCCTCCGTCTGAAGCCCGGCAGGCACCTGACGCGAGAGAATAAACCAGATGATGGCAGCTGCCACCAGTACGGCAAGTATGATCAGATCTCGCGGTTTCATGAAGCGCGGAATGCGCGTCGATTTCTTCTGTTCTTCCATCGAAAGTCGATTATAAACGAATTGTCAAAAGCATCCAATAAGCTTCGTAACAACAAAAAAGATCGCCCCGTTGAAGAGGCGATCGAGTAAATCTTATTTGCTTCGACCTTAACCTTCGCCGCTACCGGTGTCGTCGCCCGGCGGATCAGTTACGTCACCAGGTTGCGTCGTTGGCTCATCAGTCACCGGAGGCGTCGAGTCGGTCGGTTGCGATTCAGACGGCGGCGCTTCTGATGTCGTCTGCTCAGCTGTAGTTGTCTGCTCAGCTGTAGTCGTATGCTCAGCTGTAGTCGTCTGCTCAGCTGTAGTCGTCTGCTGCTGTGTAGTCGTCTGTTGCTGCGTTGTCGTCTGTTGCTGCGTTGTCGTCTGCTCCTGAGTCGTCGTGGCTTCAGTCGTTGTAGCCTCGGTCGTCGGTGGCGGCGTCGGTGTCGGTGTCGGGGCCGGCGGCAGCGGTGCGGACTCTCTATCGGTCGGATCGAAATTTCCGGTACGTCCCGGTTTTCCCGCCTTGCTTACGTTATATCCGGCCGAACTGGCGATGAATTCGATTCGTCTGAAATTATGAGCGTTGTTATAGATGTAACGAGCCCCGTTCACCGGTAAGCGGATACAACCTTTTGACGCTCTTCTGCCGAGCGAATCGTATTGATAACCTTTGAAGTCGTTCACATTATATTTGGACATCGTGCCGCCGTAAGCGACGGAGTGGAAGAAATAGTTTCCTCTGATATGTGTCGCGTATTGATGCCAGGATAGTCCGAACATCGTGAATTTCTGCCAACGGGCGGCTCTGCCGATACGGCTGACCGATCCGAGACCGATCAGGTAGGCGTCTGCGCCACCGGCGCCGGTCGAAGCGGCAAAGCTGGCTAATTGACGCAAATTGCCGTTCGCATCCTGATGATAAGCGACGACTGTCTGAATATCATAGAAGACGCGCAGCAGGTTCGGTGTCCCGGACGAAATATTCGAGTTGTAAATGGGACGCGTCGTCGCTGCAGTCGTTTCCTTTTTTGTCTCCGAAGCGGTCGGCTTCGTCGTCGCTTCAGCCGTCTCGCTTTCCGGCGTCGTTGGATTTTCCAACTGAGGACGCGGTTTCCTCGAACCGAGCGGGCCTCTCCGATAACTCGGCAAATAGAGCTCAGCGGCACGCACATCAAAATATGACCGGCTGGNNGGCTGGTATTGTCCGTTAGCTCTTCCGATTCTGTCGGCAGAACGTCTGTTAGCGACTCGTCTGTCTCTTCTTCGACCGGTTCCGTTTCGACTTCGGTTTCTGTCTCCGTCTGAGACTCGGTCTCGCGAATCGGCACAAAAACATCCCCTTCTACAGGCGAGAAGACACAACTCGTCAAAAGCAAAGCTGCTGCGAGCATTACTAGCGACATTGCTGTCAGTAATTTTCTGTGCACAATGACCTCCGCATCATAAGATCCCAATTGATTTCTAACTCCTAGCACTTTACTCGTTTACAGCCCGAAACGCAAGTTAAAAATGGGTAACGACAAGCGTTTCGTGTCAGTTGCATCGAATGATACTGGCATGTAGAATTGGCCGTGAGGTTAACGTATGGGTTGGTTTTTCAGCAAAAAAAGAAGTGACGGCACACTCGTGCGCGACGGCGATCCGATGCAGCACATCATGCCGTATATCATGCGCGGGCGTAACGAGTCCGCGATCTATTATAAAAAATCGATTAACGTCGAGAACATTCAGGCGTACATTCGGCAACAGCGTAAAGAAGGTCGTCGCATCACGTTGTTCAACATCGTGGTGACGGCGCTTCTCCACACGCTGCACCACCGGCCGCATCTGAATCGATTCATCGCCGGCCGCCGTATCTACGAGCACCACGGTTACGACGTCTCTTATATTGTGAAAAAGAGTATGACCGATGAAGGCGACGAGTCGATCGCCAGCGTCAAACTCGACGAAGACGACAATATCTTCTCGGTCTCCGAACGCATGAAAGAACACATCGATGATATTAAGGTGGAGAACATCAAAAAAGGTGACGATTACCTGATCGCCCTTTTTACAAAGCTCCCCCGCTGGCTCGTCAGGCTTACCGTGATGATCGTGCGCTGGCTCGATTTCCACGGCACGATGCCGCGCAAACTGCAGGATGCGATCCCGCTTTACTCGTCCGTGTTCTTCTCTCATCTCGGCAGCCTCGGCGCCGATGCGCCGTTCCATCATCTTTATGAGTTCGGTACGACGTCGATCTTCATCACGATCAGTCGCGTCTACGACCAGCCGCATAAAAATCGATACGGCGAAGTCGAGTGGCGAAAGTTCTTTGATCTGATGATCACTTTGGATGAACGTATCTGTGACGGGTACTACCTGATCAAGAGTTTGAAACTGCTCGAAAGATACTTCGATGATCCGTCCTTACTTGAACGCTCCCCTGCCGCTTCGAATCCGGGTGAAGAAAGAACAGCCGCCTCCGCTGACGATCAGCAAAAGGCGACTGTCTAATATCGTCTTTACGTATTCTTTTAACTTAACCGAGCGCTACGTCGAGCATCATCATCGCGGCGAATCCGAGCATCACGCCGATCGTCGCGATATCTTCTCTGTGTCTTGAATCACCTTCGCCGGGACGCTTGGCTTCCGGAATCAACTCTTCCGCCACGACATAGATCATCGCACCGGCGGCAAACGCCAGAGCAAACGGTAAAATCCGCTGAAACTGAATCACGGCGAGTGCACCGATCACGGCTGCGATCGGCTCTACGACTCCGGACAGCTGTCCGAGAAAGAACGCTTTCGAACGTGATATGCCTTCGCGCCTGAGAGGTATCGATACGGCGGCACCTTCCGGCAGATTCTGCATACCAATACCGAGACCCAAGGCGATCGCTCCGCCTATTTCAGCGCCCTCAATACCGGCAGCGGCAGCACCGAAGGCTACACCGACCGCCAGACCCTCCGGGATATTGTGGAGAGTAATCGCCAAAACGAGCAGTACGCTACGCTGCAGTCCCGTCTTCACCCCGTGCTTTTCACCGCCCTCCATCGACGGATGGACGTGCGGCAACAGATGGTCGACGAGGTAAAGAAAGCCACCGCCGGTTAAAAAGCCGAGAGCGGCGATTAAGTAAGGGATCTGTCCGATCTCTTCGGCCATCGCAATCGCCGGTTGCAAGAGCGACCAGAAGCTGGCTGCGATCATCACGCCGGAGGCAAATCCGAGCATACCGTTTAAGACATTTTTATTGACCCTACGGAAAAAGAAGACGAACGCAGCGCCGACCGCCGTCATTCCCCATGTAAAAAGTGTAGCGACCAGGGCCTGCATAACAGGCGTCAATTCGCGAAATGCTGCCATCGATGACCTCCTCTGTTGTTCCTTCAACATACTAGCAGAAGTGAGGACACTTCGAAAACGTGAACTTATATACTGTCATTTAGTTTGAAACCGCGCGCATTCTTGTTCGTTTTGACTACAGTTTGACGCATACGTGCCAGTTTCTACTATCTTGTTATTCAAGTAACAAAGTATGCTATACAAATATGGTACGGTGACGACATAGTCTCGGCTCCAGGACAATCCGACCGCGTAGCGAGGCGTATTTCATATACATAGGTCAATAACCGTTTTAGTTATGTCGGCGTAAAAACAAACCATTTTGGTCTAACGCCGCAAACACATTGTAAGGAGTTCACCATCTATGAGAACGTTAAAGAACTATTTAGCGGGAACAGGTATGCTCAAAGCCTTGTCTGTTCTCTTGGCTGTCTTGTTGCTTTTATTCGGGGCAGCCGGTGAGGTGTGGGCAACCGAAGTGGAGACCGCCGTAGAAGACGAGACGGAACAGGAACTGACACCGGTCGAGGCGTATATCTTCGAGTATCTCGCACCGTGGCAAAACACGACGATCGTCAATGAATTCTTTTTGTCGAGCGGCAAAATTCTGCAACTACACATCATCGAACCGCTGACCGATCAGGGAGATGAATGGTACGCGGAACTGTCTAAATCGCTGGCGCGTCTGCTCGACGAGTTTGAGCTCGACCATGAGCGTCTGTTCATCGTTTTTATCGATGCGGAAGGTGCCAGAATCGACGCTTTCGATATCGACCTGAACGCGAGAGAATCGCTTCATGCCTGGTTTGAATCGGCCGACGAAGGAGCAACAGGCGAAGCGACGGATCTCAATCAGACGATCACCCTGCCGGAAGCTGAAATCACGCTGACCCGATTTGAGCTGCTCGAAGACCAAGGCAATGACATGGTCAAAATTTACGCCAATTTCAAAAACCTGAGTAATGAGGTGCATGCATTCCTGACGCTCCTAACCTATGACGCCGAACAAGACCAATTATTGACCAAGGTGTTTCTCGGTGAAGATGAGCGCGAATTTATGGAAGTTGAACCGGGCGAGATGATCGAAGATATCGTACTCGGTTTCTTTGTCGATGATCTGACGCTTCCGCTGACGATCACCTTCAAACAAACCAGCGATGACAAGTCGGAATCGGTAGACATCGACGTGACGGTCAAGGAGTGAGGTAAGGCACATGACACATAAAAGAACAACCAAGATGACCCTTCGCATAAGGCAGATCGCCGCTCTACTCGTGGCCGTCCTCGTCTTTGCCCTGATCTCGCCCGCCGTCTCGGCTGAAGGCATTCAGATCATCAGACCGCGACCGACCGGTGTCGGCAGTGTACCGGTTGAAGTCCTCGATCATTTTTCCGAATGGAATGCACCGGCCCAGCTTCGTCAGTTTTCGATCAATGACAAAACGTTTTTAAGCTTTACAGTGCACCTCGATATCGATGACGAAACGATCGACTCGTCTGACTTATACGCCTTAATCGAAGAGGCTAAGACCGAGCCGTGGTTTATCTACGACCGTATCTATGTCGATCTCGTTTCGCTCGAAGGATTCCGCTACGGGTCTTTTGAAGTCGATCTCGTCGGAGACGAAAACAAGGTCGCTGCCTTCGAGTACGACTATTGGATCGACGAGTTGCCGGAGATTCAGCCATCTGGAGGTCCGGAATACGAGGTCGGCGACATGCTGATCACGATGGACGACACGGAAGAAAAAGTGTTTGCCAACGACAGCCGCGTGATCTATATCACCTTTACGATCAAGAACATCACGGAAGAAGGTGCATTTACGCCGATCGAGAACTTACAGGTCGAGGCCAGTCAGGGAGGCGAACCGTTGGCCTTGGAAAATCAGATCGACATGAACCAGATCCTGTCGCTGCATGCCGGTGAATCAATCAGCACGACGTATGGTTTTCAGCTCTTGTCGTCGGATGAGCCGGTCGAGATCGTCCTGACGGAAACGGAAACGGACAACACGGCGAGCTTTACGCTGATGCCTCTCGGCTAAAGACGTCACTCCTTTCGTCGCGTGCCACACGCGCAAAACGCCCCGGTGCGAATGTACCGGGGCGCTTTTCATTGACTAAACGGATTTATGGTGTACCGGCTTAAAACTCGATCACCTCATAGCCGTCATTGATGAACGGCAGAATCCCAGCGTGGCCGCTCATGTCGGAGAGCATCGTCAAGCCGAGCGCTTCGTTTTGCTCCAAGGTCCCGAGTTGCGCAGAACACGCTTTGCACACACCGGCAATCAGGCCTTCATCACGGCAACGATCGTAAAGTTTATTTTTGCCGTCCAGCTCCGGCGGTAGTTTTACCGACTGACCTTCAAAAATAATCTTTGCCTCGTGTCCGTTATCTTTCAGATCGAGGGCGTTCAAAAACACGTGCTGCACGCACATCGTCTCCCCGCCCATCACGTAGAACAGTATTTTTTTCATCTATTCCTCCTATTCGTGAAACATCGCAATGGCATCGAGCTTGCTTTGACGCTCTGCCTGTAGCGTTTCACCTTGCTTATTTGCGAACTCGCCGAGCGTCGACTGGAGATACGTTCGGATCGTCGCCGACATCATGGCTGTCCATTCCGGATCACCGGAATCTTCCGGCTCTCTTAATATCGCATCACAGATACCAAAGCCGGTCAAGTCTTCGGCCGTGATCTTCATCGTATCGGCGGCTTCCGCTTCGCGGCTCGGGTCCTTCCATAAAAGCGAGGCAAAACCGCGCGGCGAAATTACCGAATAGAGCGCGTTTTCCAAAAGCGCGATGCGGTTTCCGACACCGATCGCGAGGGCACCGCCGCTGCCGCCTTCACCGGTCACGATGACGACGACCGGCACCTGCAGAGTTGACAGTGTCTCGAGACAGACGGCGATCGCCTCGCCTTGTCCCCGTTCTTCGGCGCCGACACCGCAGTAGGCGCCAGGTGTATCGATAAACGTGATCAAGGGGCGGCCGAGCCGGTTCGCAAGCTTCATCACCCGGTTCGCCTTACGATACCCTTCGGGATGCGGCATACCGAAATGAACGCGAGTGTTTTCGGTGATGTTTCTTCCCTTCCTGTGACCGAGCACGAAAACTCCGGCACCGTCCAGCATCGCAGCTCCGGCAAAAAGCGCAGGATCGTCGCTGTAACAGCGGTCGCCGTGGATCTCCACGCTCGCATCGAAGACGAGGTTCAGATAATCGTCGATCACAGGGCGACCTTTTTCGTGGATGATATCGAGCCGTTCCGACGCCGGATGATGCCCGGCTTCGAGCGGTGCGATATCGGTACTTTCCGGTAGCGTCTGCGACACCGTCGGCGACGTAATAAAGCGAAGCCAACCGGCCAATGACGCTTTCATTTCGTCGCGCGACACGATCTGATCCAGGAAGCCGTGTTTTAGTAAGAACTCGGCTTTTTGAAAGCCATCCGGCAGTTTTTCTGCAATCGTCCCCTCGATGACGCGGCGTCCGGCAAACCCGATCAGGGTGTCCGGTTCGGCGATGATAATGTCGCCGAGGCTGGCAAAGCTGGCCGTCACGCCGCCGGTCGTCGGATCGGTCATCACCGAGATATAAAAACCACCGTTTTCCTTGAAAGTCGCGACGGCCGAGGCCGTTCTGGCCATCTGCATCAGCGAGATGATGCCTTCTTGCATGCGGGCACCGCCCGACACGGAGAAGGTGATCACCGGCAGCTTTTCTTCGGTCGCCTTTTTGAATAATCTCGTCAAGCGTTCACCGACGACAGACCCCATGGAACCCATCAGGTATCTGGAATCCATGATTCCGATATAAGCCGGCATGCCGTCGATCGTACAGTAGCCCGTGATGATCGCATCTTTGAGATCGGTCTTCTCACGGATCGCCGCCTGCTTTTCGTCGTAGCCTTCAAAATCGAGCGGATTTTTCGACATCAGATCGGCGTCCATCTCGACAAACGAACCTTCGTCGGCGATCAGCTCGAGGCGTTCGCTGGAGGTCAGCCGATAGTGTTTTTTACAAAGCGGACACACCTGATTCGCTTTTTCAAAGGACGCTTTGAAGATGATGCCCTGACAAGCCGGACACTTCAGCCAAAGATCGTCCGCGACCATCTGTTGATAGGCGTAGATCGGTTGATTGTCATCGGTCAGCGCACCGGACTTACGCCATTTTTGTTCCGTCCTGCGCCGTTTTTTATACGTTCTGAAAAGATCTTCGGACATATCAGTCCTCCTCGGCCAGCGGCAGGAGCAGGCGCTCGCCGTTTCTCGACATCCAGCCGATGTCGATGTCACCCGACTCGAATTCCGGTTCCCGCAACACGGCGAGCATGAAGTCGATATTCGTCTTGACGCCGGAGACGTGACATTCGAGTAAAGCGCGCCGCATGCGGCGGATCGCTTCGTCTCTGTCTCTGCCGTACACGATCAGTTTTGCGATCAGGGAGTCGTAGTCGGACGGAATTTTATACCCGGAGAAAATCGCGCTGTCGATCCTGACACCTGGACCGCCCGGGAAATGGACAAAGCTGACCTCACCCGGTCCCGGTCGGAAGTTTTTCAACGGATCTTCGGCATTGATCCGACATTCGATCGCATGCCCGCGGATCTTTATATCATCCTGCGTGATCGTCATCGGTTGCCTCGCGGCACAGGCGATCTGAATCTGGATCAAGTCCTGCCCCGTCGTCTCTTCACTGACCGGATGTTCGACTTGGATCCGCGTATTCATCTCCATGAAGTAATGCTTTCGATCGCGGTCGACCAAAAACTCGACCGTACCGACACCTTCATATCCGACCTGATTGGCCAGCCGCACGGCGTCGACGCCGAGCCGATCGCGCAGCGTCTGATCGACGAACGGCGACGGTGCTTCTTCCAAGAGCTTTTGGTTTCGTCTTTGCAGTGAGCAGTCACGCTCGCCGAAATGTACGATACTGCCGTACTGATCGGCCGCCAATTGGATCTCGATATGACGCGGATCGATCAGGAGCTTTTCCAGATAGACGCGGTCATCTGAAAATGCGGTGCGTGATTCGGCTCGCGCCGCCTGATAGGCGGACACCAGCTGGTCACGATCGAACGCCGCACGCATGCCACGTCCGCCACCACCGGCCGCCGCCTTGATCATGACGGGAAAGCCGAGCCGCTCCGCCTGCGTCTGGGCATCGGCGATCGTATTGACGATCCCCTCGGAGCCGGGGATGACCGGCACGCCGGCAAGTCTCGCCTGCTGTCTCGCTGCCGCCTTATCTCCCATCAGGCGGATCACGTCGGGAGACGGTCCGATGAAGGTAAAGCCGCAGGCTCTGGTCATCTCGGCAAATTCCGCGTTTTCCGCGAGAAAGCCAAATCCGGGATGGATCGCATCGCATTTCGAGATCGAGGCCGCCGTCAAGATGGCCTGAGCATTCAGGTAACTCTCCCGAGGCGGGGCACCGCCGATGCAGATCGCCGTATCGGCCATCTGCGTGTGCAGCGCTTTTTCGTCCGCCGTCGAATAGACGGCGACCGTCTCGATACCCATTTCATAACAGGCGCGGATGATACGCACGGCGATCTCGCCGCGATTGGCAATCAGGATGCGCTGAAACATGATTAGATGGCCGTTTCGGAGATGACGAAGGAGATTCGCGTCTGGCAGCAAAGCTCATCGCCGACATACGCTTCGCCGTCGGCAAAACCGACACGCCCGCGCAGCGCCCGAAGATAGACTTTCATCGTGATCGTCTCGCCCGGCAGTACCTTTCTTCTGAAACGCACTTTCTCCATGCCGCCGAAATAGACGATATGACCTTTGAATTCCGGCTTGGAGAGCGCGAGCACCGCACCGGCCTGCGCCATCGCTTCCAGCTGCAAGACACCGGGCATCACTTTTTCCTGCGGGAAATGGCCGCGGAAAAAGTCTTTATCCTCGGTCACGTGATACTGCGCGACGATCTTCTTATCGTCGAGTTCCAGCACTTCGTTGACAAAGACGAACGGATCACGGTGAGGGATAAGCTCCAAAATCTGTTCCTGATTTAACACCATTTACTATTCTCCTTCGTGCGGTTTGATCCGCATCAGCATTTGTCCGTATTCGACCTTCTGGCCGTCTTCGGCATATATTTCTGTCACGACGCCGCTGCGCGGCGCAACAATCTCGTTTAGTAGCTTCATCGCTTCGACGATACAGATCGTCTCGCCTTTTTCGACCTCGCTGCCGACTTCGACAAACGGCGGTTCATTCGGCGACGCCTGCGCGTAGTACGTACCGACGACCGGGGACTCAATGATCTCCGACCAGTCGTAACCGGCCATCAAGTCATCGCTCGCATCCTGTTCTTCGGCTTCAGCTTTAACCTGAACGACACGTCCCGGATGCGACGCTTTCAGCTTGATCTTTTCATCATCTTTTTCCCAGACGAGCTCATCGACATGGTGGGTCTGCATCGCTTTCATCAATTCAATAATGTCATCGAGCATGCTGTCACTCTCCTTTTCCGAGACAAAGCGTCGCATTATGCCCGCCGAAGCCGAGCGAGTTCGTGAGCGACACGCTGACGTCTTTTTCGATCGCTGTAAGCGGGACATAGTTCAGATCGCATTCCGGATCCGGTTCGGTCAAACCGGCCGTCGGCGGGATGACGCCTTCTTTCATCGCATAGATGCAGGCCAGCGCCTCGATGCCGCCTGCCGCTCCGAGCAGATGGCCGGAGACGCCTTTCGTCGAAGAGATCAAAACGCGTCTGGCGTCTTCTTCTCCAAGTGCCCGCTTGATCGCGAGCGCCTCGAACTTGTCGTTCAAAGGTGTGCCGGTGCCGTGCGCATTGATATAACCGACTTCAGCCGCTGTCACGCCGGCTTCGGCCATGGCGAGGGCCATCGCTTTGGCCGCACCGATGCCGTCCGGATCGGGACTCGTCATATGATACGCGTCACACGTCGCGCCGTAGCCGAGCACCTCGCCCAGAATATTCGCACCGCGTTTTTTCGCGA
>MTKW01005899.1_pt1 | contig 10870 bp, 8 predicted proteins | sample 1042761 | NCBI WGS metagenome assembly MTKW01 (sample SAMN06205366, study PRJNA360243) | anaerobic digester metagenome | biome: Wastewater treatment plant; feature: Anaerobic digester sludge; material: sludge; isolation source: anaerobic digester fed with sludge from wastewater treatment plant ...
ATCCCTACAATCGCAGGCAGTTAACTTCACAACGAAAACACTGCGACGGCAGCGCTATATACGCGTTGAGTCAATTAATGGAATACCATACCCCACGTTATGCAGGTGAACTATGAGCGTCGCGATTATCCTCGGCACACGGCCTGAGATCATTAAAATGTCCCCGATAATCAGGGAATGCGAAAGACGAGGAGAGGATTACTTCATCCTTCACACCGGTCAGCATTACTCATACTCAATGGACAGGATCTTTTTTGAGCAACTGCGCCTCCCGGATGCGCGATATAACCTCAACGTGGGTTCGGGCCTGCAGGGGGAACAGACAGGAAAGATGCTTGGAGAGATAGAGCGGGTTTTGATCGACGAGGAGCCCCATGTGGTTCTTGTGCAGGGGGATACCAACACGGTACTCGCAGGGGCGCTTGCCGCAGCGAAACTTCATATTCCTGTGGGACATGTCGAGGCCGGCCTGCGGAGCAACGACCGGAGGATGCCGGAGGAGATCAACCGGATTCTGACGGATCATGCTTCGGATTACCTTTTTGCGCCGACCCGGGAGTCGCTGCAGAACCTGAGGAACGAAGGAGTGCCCGAAGAGAAGATCTTCGTCTGCGGGAACACGGTCGTTGACGCGGTCTTCCAGAACCTCTCGATCAGCGAAGAGACCGCAGATCCTCTTGCAGAACTCGGGCTCCGGCCGGGCGGTTACTTCCTGGTAACAGCCCACCGTCAGGAGAACGTTGATGACGCAAGAAAGATCGGTGACATTTTCAGGGGCCTGGAGCTCATCGCGGCTGAGTATGCCATGCCTGTGATCTATCCCATGCATCCCCGGACGAGGAAGATGCTGGAGAAGTTCGGGTTACAAGCAGGAGCGGTCCGTTGCATCGATCCTCTTGATTACCTCTCCTTCCTCCAGTTGGAGAAACATGCAGGACTGATCCTGACGGACTCCGGAGGGGTGCAGGAAGAGGCGTGTATTCTCCGTGTGCCCTGTGTGACATTACGGGAGAATACGGAGCGGCCAGAGACAGTGGCTGCAGGGGCGAACATCTTGGTGGGAACCGATCCGGAGGCGATTACGGAGGGGGTGCGGACGATGATGGAGAGGGAGCGCGTCTGGCAGAACCCCTACGGCGACGGGACAGCAGGAAAAAGGATCATAGATATCGTCAGTGCGTGGACTGTCTCACCTTAAAGGGGGAACGGCATGAGTATAAAATTGCGCGAGCGCGCCGGGATTGTGGTGATGCGGGCCGGGCGGGCGTTCGGGATCGGTACAATTAGGATCCCTTTCGGTGTGCTCCGAGGAAAGAAATGGCAGTTCACTTCCTCCATTCCTTCCTGCGCATTCGGAACCTACGAGCAGCATATTGCAACACGGTTGCAGGGTAGGTTGAAGGCGGGGTCGGTGTTCTTTGATATCGGCGCAAATGTTGGATACTATACACTATTTGCTTCCACTCTTGTCGGTGATTCGGGGAGGGTGATCTCATTCGAGCCGGAGCCCGGAAATATGCAGATGCTCGTCGAGCATACCACGATCAACAAGTGCATCAACGTTATCCCTGTACAAAAAGCGCTCTCAGACGCACCTGGAATCGTCCGATTCGATGGAACTGCACATACGATGTGCAAGTTTTCTGATGACGGTAACATCGAGGTTGAGTGTACCACTCTTGATACGTTCATCCAGGACAGCGGAATCTCACCCGACATCCTGAAGATGGATGTCGAGGGAGCGGAGGTGAAAGCACTGCACGGCGCCGATTCCTGCCTGTCAGAGATCAGACCGGAGATTGTACTATCTGTACATGACGGGTTATTAGACGAGTGTTTAGGTATCCTCTCCGGGTACGACTATAGCATTGAGCAATTATCACCCGACGACCTATACCGTGCGCCGCTGGAGAAGAAACTAGTACCACGTCACCCCCAGATGCCGGATAAAGGCGCGATAGTTTTACCTATGCACCATCTGTAAATTACCAATTAACATGCAACTTTATCCAATCAGACTTGAAGCAGACATAAGGGCTTAATAGAGTTTGATTACTTTCGACGGTCATATATATTTGTTTACTAGAATATTATCGATCCCAGGGAGATAAATTTACGTGGGGAAACAAATGCCAGGTGATAAGATAGTTTATGTCGGGATGAGTGCGGATATCATCCATCCCGGCCACTTGAACGTAATCCGTCGAGCTTCAGAACTCGGAAAGGTCACAGTAGGTGTTCTAACCGATGCTGCGGTAGCCAGTTACAAACGGCTGCCTTATATGACTTATGAGCAGCGCAAGGAAGTTGTTGCAAGTCTTAAAGGGGTTGATCGGGTTGTCCCGCAGGAACAACTGGATTATGTTCCGAACCTGCTAAAATACCGCCCAGACTACGTTGTCCATGGCGATGACTGGCGGGAAGGCGTCCAGAAGTATGTACGACAGGCAGTGATCGATACCTTAGCGACATGGGGAGGCGAGCTCGTAGAGGTACCCTATACAAGGGGGATCTCATCAACACAGTTAAACCACGCGTTAAAGAGGATCGGCACAACGCCTGATATCCGGAGGAATAAGTTGAGGCGTCTTTTGGACGCCAAACCGATTGTGCGGTTACTGGAGGCACATAACGGCTTAACCGGATTAATAGTAGAGAATATTGGAATCGATACCGAAAAAGGAAGGAGAGAATTTGATGGCATCTGGGCGAGCAGTCTCACCGAGTCGACCGCTAAGGGGAAACCAGACATTGAAGCGGTTGATGTGTCTGCACGTGTCTCTACACTGAATGATCTGATCGAGGTGACAACGAAGCCCATCGTTTATGATGCAGACACGGGAGGCAGGCAGGAGCATTTTCAATATACTGTCCGGACACTGGAGCGACTTGGTGTTTCTGCGGCGATAATCGAGGATAAGACCGGGCTGAAAAAGAACTCCCTCCTGGGAAACGACGTTGTGCAGCACCAGGACGGTATCGAGGATTTTGCAAGTAAGATCCGTGCCGGTAAGAAGGCTCAAATAACCAATGATTTCATGATTATAGCACGGATTGAGAGTCTCATCCTGGAGAAAGGGTTGGAAGACGCTCTCAAACGTGCGCGGGCATATATTGACGCTGGTGCAGATGGGATTCTTATCCACAGCAGGGCAAAAACCCCCGATGAAATATACGCTTTCTGCTCAGAGTATAAGCATTTTTCCCGGAAAGTGCCGTTATTTGTTGTCCCTACAACCTATAATACAGTGACCGAGGACGAACTTATCGAAGCAGGGGTGGACGTCGTCATTTATGCGAACCATCTTATTCGAGCGGCATATCCGGCAATGGTCAAGACGGCAAAGAGCATTCTCATCCACCAGAGGTCTCATGAGGCAGATTCGATGCTAATACCAATCAAGGAGACTCTCGAATTGATTCCTGGGTGCAAGTGATGTTTTCACCGGAACGAATATTTGATACGCTCAAGGACCAGGGGATCTCATTTTTTACGGGTGTGCCTGACTCATTATTAAAAGATTTTTGCGCTTATGTGACAGACCATGTGGAAGAGCGGGCGCATGTTATTGCCGCAAATGAGGGGAATGCAATTGCTCTTGCGGCAGGCTGGTTCATGGCGTCTGGAGAGTCCGCACTGGTGTACATGCAAAACTCCGGACTGGGCAACGCTATCAATCCCCTGGTGTCACTTGCCGATCCAGAGGTTTATAGCATTCCGATGCTCATCATGATCGGATGGCGTGGTGAACCCGGGAAACCTGACGAGCCACAGCATTCGAAGCAAGGCCGCATCTTGACTGAACTACTTGATGTGCTGGAGTTGCCGTGGTTCGTTCTTGAGGGGGGTTTGGAAGAGCCTGAATTGGTGATAGTCCAGGCGTGTCAGGTTCTGCGGGAACGGATGATGCCTGTTGTTTTAGTGGTGAGAGGTGGCTCCTTTTCGCCCTATTCGTTGCAGAAAGAGAGTACAACGCAATGCTGCATAACGAGGGAAGAAGCCATAAAAATCATCGTTGATCTTCTCGAGCCTGGAGACCTGGTGGTCTCCACGACCGGAAAACTCTCACGCGAACTCTACGAATACCGGGAAGCGCGGGGTGCGGGGCATGGAAGTGATTTCTTAACAGTCGGTTCAATGGGCCATGCCTCTTCCATCGCCATGGGTATTGCGGCGCGAAGACCGGATCGGCGCGTGATCTGTATTGATGGGGATGGGGCTGCAATAATGCATATGGGTGCTCTTGCGGTGATAGGCCAATCAGGACTGGATAATTTGATCCATATCGTATTCAACAACGGAGCGCACGATTCGGTCGGGGGCCAGCCAACAGTTGGGCTCGATATTGATATCCCTCAGATCGCGAAAGCGTGCGGTTATCGGGAGGCCCGTTCGGTAACAGAACCCAATGATATAATAGAATCCATGAATCAGCTTCGGTTTACCAACGGCCCTGCGCTTTTTGAGGTCCGGATTAAGAAAGGCTCCCGGGAGGATCTTGGTCGACCGAAAAGATCCCCTCTTGAGAACCGCAACGCGTTTATGGCGAATCTAGGGGTTACACAAACGGAGGGTTCAGATGCATAACTGGTCTTTCTACAATCCCACCCAGGTCGAATTCTCTCCTGACGGTCTCGATCGGATCGGTGAGAGTGTCGGTTATCAGCGCGTAGGCGTGATTACGACACCTGGATTTACCCGACGAGGGGTTGTGGCCCGGCTGAAAAGAGCGCTGGGTGACAGGCTCGCTACAATATGTGATACGGTACAGCCAAATCCAGACATCGATGCGATCGATGCCACCGCGGAACTCCTGAGACCCGCCGCTCCTGAGTGCCTGATTGGGTTGGGAGGAGGTAGCAGCCTCGATACAGCCAAAGCCCTTGCTCGCATTCTCACCCAACCCGAAGGGACAACATTATCAGGTCATTTCAGGGAGGGGTTACCATTTGAAGATGAGAGGGCTCTCCCGGTCATAACTGTTCCGACCACTGCTGGGACTGGAGCTGAAGTCACTCCTTTTGCAACGGTCTGGGACTTTCGAGAGCAGAAGAAACACTCGTTGGCGGGTGACGATTTATTTCCCGTAAAAGCGGTCCTTGATCCTGCGTTAACTCTCCGTCTTCCAGAACCACTCACCATATCCTCTGGCTTGGATGCAATCTCCCATGCATTTGAATCTGTCTGGAACAAGAATGCAAGCCCGGTAAGCATCGGTCTTGCAACGCAGTCGCTGGCGATATCGCTTAAAATTCTGCCAGAACTTAAGGTAAGACCTCATGAACTGGCAAACCGCTCGGCAATGATGAGTGCAAGCCTCCTGGCAGGGATAGCAATAAGCCAGACCAGAACCGCCCTGGCTCATTCGGTATCGTACCCACTGACTCTCAAATTTGGCCTTCCCCACGGGATCGCGTGCAGTTTTACCTTACCGGAACTTCTGAGGTATAACGCAGAGGCAGATGACGGACGGATAAAGCGGCTTGCGCTGTGCCTTGGGCACGATGAGACTCTGGGATTGGCGGATAGAGTAAACAACCTGTTGATTAGTTTAGACGTCCCGGGTTTCCTTGTGGCATATGGGTTAGAGGAAGAACAGGCACTTGCGTTGACCCACGAGATGTTCACGCCAGAAAGGGCGGATAACAACCTGCGCCCGGCGAGCGTAGATGATGTGCATGCCATCGTCAGGGGTGCTTTCCAGTGCTTATAGCCATTAGGGGATAGTACCGAGGAAAAACTATGTCATATAGAATAAGGGCGCTCAGTTTTCTCGAAAGAAATTTAATTGCTCGTCCGTTATGGGCATTAACCAACTTCCGACGATTAGTCTTTAAATCGGTGGACTTTGTGTGGCCCAAAGACAATGATCTTCTGGTTTTTTCTGGACATCTAGGGCAAAAATTTTCCGACAATAGCAAGTATCTCTTCCAAAAGTTTGTTAAACACTATAGTACAGAATTCCGGATCGTGTGGATCACCTGCAATAAGTCACTGGTCGAAACAATAAATCCAAATCAATCAAAAGACTTCCAGGTCGTTTATCAATATTCGTTAGCCGGAATACTCACGTTACTCCGCGCGAAAGTGGTCTTCTACGTTATGGGAGAAGCAGATATACCGTTCGCCGCTTTTTCGCAGAAGACGGTCACGATCCAGCTCTGGCACGGGGTACCAATAAAAAGGATCGATAATCCTGGGACTGACACCGATACTTTGCGCTCGTTGCTTGCAAGATTTTTGAAACTATCTCAATATACTTATTGGATTTCCTGTTCAGCAATTGACAGGAACGCGACTGCACTCTGCGCTGGGTTGCCCATAGACCGGGTATTGATAACAGGATATCCCCGTAATGACTATTTAATCGAGCATAAAGGAACACCCTCATCAGAGATCCTGGATCGCTTCCCGTATTTACAAAAAAAGATTATCCTCTATGCTCCCACCTGGCGAGAAAAAACCCGGGTTCGATTCTTCCCATTTGATGACTTCTCTATTGAGGAAATTAACACATTCCTTGAAGTGAATGATGCGTATCTGCTCCTGCGGGGGCATTGGAGCGATGATATTTACGCAGAGAATGGAAAGATCCGGTATGAGTTCCTCACCCAAGGTCGGATAATTGCTGCAACCCATGATGTGTTTGAAGATGTACAGGAACTCCTGCCTTGCGTTGATATTTTAATCAGTGACTATTCGGGTATCTGGGTTGATTATTTGCTCTTGGACAGACCGTTGATTTTTGTGCCGTACGATCTTGAAGAATACGAGAAGGAGCGTGGGCTATTGTATAATTATTACCAAATTACTCCAGGGCCAAAAGTTTCAACAAACAAGGAATTGATTGAAGCAATGCAAGAATATATCCTGAACCCGGAAAAGGATTCGGAAAAGAGGGCGTACATTAAGAAGGTATTCCATGAATATGAGGATGGATTGGCATATAAACGCATTTATGAGGTGATAAAAAAATGCCGGAACTGATCCTGTTCCATTGTGTCACATTTCACACAAAGAGGCACATCTCAGGGTGGTGGAACCGTCTGATGAAGAGTGGGTCACCAGCAAAAGGTATTTGGTGATGGGGAAAGAACGATCCCACAAAGCGACAAAGTTCAACCGGTTTCATAGCAAACCAATGAGAGGTGGGAGGATCCGCGGGCGTGATACGCGAACCATGATCCATGCTGCCGGTTATCGCTCACGTCGGATTTATCCCAGACCCTCTGCGTGGGGCGCATATCTTACCATCACGATTAAGTTTTGTCAAGGATTCGGCGAGGAGTTGCATGATGCATAAATTAGCAATCTTGGTGGTAACATATATCGACGATATCGAGTACGTAGAGAGACTCATCGCCAGTTACGAAAAGTACAACGCTGACAGAATACCCCTGTATCTCGTCGTTCCGGAACCCGATGTCAAAGCATTTGAGAAGTTCGTGAACGATGATATCGAACTCATCATCCTCGAGTCGATAACAGATGATCTGGTCCACGACAGAAGCGTGTTCGGTTTCAAACCTGGGTACGTCAACCAGCAGATAATCAAACTTGCGTTCTGGGAAAAAAGGCTCTGTGAAAACTATTTCTGTATGGACTCCGACGGTGAATTCATTCGAGATTTCTTTATCCCCGACTTCATGTACGATAACAACACCCCTTTTACGATACTCGTCGAAGATAACGAACTGGTAGTTGAGCCGGAGTACTATCGAGATTACTGGAAAGACCGGGAGAAGTCGATCCGCCGAATACAGAAGGAGATTGGGCTGAACGATAGGAGAATGTTAACCTGCCACGGTTTTGCTATACTCTCGTGTAAAGTATTGGAATCGCTGCACGACAATTATCTCCTGCCAAATAATTTGACGTATCGGGACCTGCTGAGCAAAGCACCGTACGAGTTCTCCTGGTATAACATGTGGTTGCAAAAAGACAGAACAATACCAATAGAATTCAGGGAACCCCTCGTGAAATATTTTCACCACAAGAACCATCATATGGAGTATCTGCAACGAGGGATCACGCTGCAGGATATTTCAAGAGGCTACATCGGGATCGTCATAAATTCGAACTTTTCAAGAAAGTATGGAGTCGTCTCATACGAGAACGGCGATATGTACGAACTCTCGCCCAGAGAGATATACACGTTGTCCTGCAAGATAGCGAATTCACTCCTCTCTACGGTAAAGCGGGTACTGCGAAATCTGGTTCCCCAAGTCAAGAAAAAGAGTGCCGCAACGACCACAGGTGAGAGTTAGCTGGTTGGGGCATCCTAACCCGAGATAAAGAGACTTGTGCCCCGAAGCCATGTCCGTCGTCCCGATGAAGGGTTCCAACAGAGGAAACGGCGCGACGGGATCCGTAAGGAACCCGGAACAGCCCCTTATGGTTCATTTTGGAATACAGTAGTAGCAAGCGCACGGAACCGGTCTGCAAGCCGGGGGATACCCATCTTCTCCCGCGCCGCCAGTATGTTCCTGCACTGCTCCCAGTAGCGGTCTTCGGGCTTGCTCCGTATGATCTCCGTAACGCAATCCCTGACCTCGGCATAGGAGGAGCAGAGGTACCCGATGTCCCCGAAGCGGTTGAAGTAGTACTCGAAGAAGGGATTTTTAAGCGCGATTATAGGTTTAACATATGACAACGCGTCGAAGAACGCTCCGCTTGCGGTCAGGCGGTAGGAACTGGGGCGGTAGAGAAAAACTGAATAGTTGATCTCTTTTGCATAGGCAGAGAATGCTTCCCGATCCAGTGGTTTGTATGCAGAGGGTATGTTTAACCTGGAGTTCAGGAGATGGTCCAAGCGCTTATCGTTCAGATAACCAATCAAGGTGAACGACGACCGGTCACCCAGCCCGGCACGACCGATGTCTTCGGCAAGACGGTACATTGCATCGGCCCCTTTTCCCCGATGCACGACGCCGAAGAACCCAAACTTCACCGGTTCCCCGAACGAGTGCGCCATGTTCCCGGCAGGTTGGTAAAAATATGGATGATCGAGAGAGCTCGCGTACCTGCCCATGTGCGGCAGCACCGATACGAGATCGTCCAGTATTGGCTGTCCGTATACAAGAAACTGCAGGCGATCGTTGTTGAAATGGGAAAACCAGAACCTGAACCAGAAGGGGATCTCAGCAAGCCGTATCGGCGGGCGGGCGATGTCGCGGAGCAGGCCGTGAGGGACGGCAAGGCAGCGAATCTGGGGGTAACCAGAAAGAAGTCTTTTGATTGCAATCATCAATGGGCAGGTAATTGAGCAAAAGGCTATCCTTTCGGCTCCTATTCCTTCACAGGTCTCGAAGACGGTCCGGACCAGAGCGGAGTCTCCACTATATCGTCCCAAACTAGATAAAGATCTCTCTGGAACCGAGATTTGTCGGTAAGTAATCTCAACGTTATGTTGATCGAGTAGATCCCTCACCTGTTTTAGGTGCCCCTCCTCTGCAAGGAAGAGTAACTCTTCGCCCGGAAACGCCTCACGAACGACCGCAATAAATGCGGAGTTCACCTGACAGTGTTCGAACCCGACACACTGCGGCTCGCAAAGGATGATCATGTCTGACTAACCTGCTGTTATTCAAAAGATGCAGTTGTACTGTTTCATCTACAATCATTAATGTTATACCTTCCTACCAGTGCAACAACCATAGGCCCCAGGTTATTCTTCCAGTCGCTTTTTCGGATTATCCCGGACAGAAACCCATCAAGAGTGGTCGCATCAACCACCCGGGATGCAGGCAAGGCTCACGCACGAATCCCCGTTGTATAAACCGCAGTGGTTCGAGCCCGGCAGCCTCCAACCCAAAGCGCGGGTTCTCAAAACGTTGAAGCGTTAATTGTCCAATCGGAGGCCTCAACTTCTAATGACTCCGAAAACCCGGGGAGCCCCCAAGGCCGGTAACTCATGATGCGAGATCATCTTTAATTACTTCCAGTCGATCCCAAGAGCACAAGATCGATGAAGATCCTCCTCGTCTCCACCCAGGATTACATCCACCACCCGATCCCATCGAGGCACCACAACATCTTTGAGGAGCTTGCGACACGGCACGAGGTCCATGTGCCCCATTTCCACGTCAGCAGGGGAAGGGAGCGCGAGACCCTTCTCCACGTCCACGAAGCGACGCGGTTTTCCGTGGAGAGCCCCTTCCTCCACTATACCCTCAACGCACCCTGCCACTACCGGGTCATCCGCAATATCATCCGCGACTACGACATCGACGTCGTCGTCGGCGCCCACGTCCTCGCCGGGGCGGCGATGGTTCGTGCGGCGAAGAAGACGGGCGTGCCGGTGGTCTTCGACCTGAAGGACTGGTTCCCCGACTCAGCCGCCGCGTACTACAAGAACCCGGCCGTGCAGTGGCTGCTCCGGGAAGGCGTCCTCGCCATAACCCGCTACAACCTCGACCACAGCGACGTCATCACGACGGTCTCGCCCGGGCTCGTCGAGAAGCTCCGGACGTACGGCTACGAGGCAGAGTTGATCACGAATGGCGTCAACACCGACCTCTTCCGCCCGATGGACGGGGGGGCGATGCGCCAGACCCTCGGGATCGCAACCGACGCCTTCGTGCTTGGGTTTGCGGGGGCAGTCGAGCGGTGGTATGCTCTCGATGAGGTGATCCGGGCATTCCCGGAGATCCTCGCACGACACGGGAACGCAGAACTCCTGATTGTCGGGGGTTCGCTCTTCACCGGCTACATCGACGACCTCCGCGCCCTCGCGGCAGACCTTGGGGTTAGCAGGCGGGTGCACTTCACCGGGGCCGTTGAGTATCGCGACCTCCCTGGCTACATCGCACCGATGGACCTCTGCCTCATCCCGCTCTCCCCTCCCCAGTGGGTCGATATCGCTCTCCC
>MTKW01005207.1_pt1 | contig 10860 bp, 8 predicted proteins | sample 1042761 | NCBI WGS metagenome assembly MTKW01 (sample SAMN06205366, study PRJNA360243) | anaerobic digester metagenome | biome: Wastewater treatment plant; feature: Anaerobic digester sludge; material: sludge; isolation source: anaerobic digester fed with sludge from wastewater treatment plant ...
GATGATCACGATCGCATTGAAACTGGCGGCCTCCCAATGAAGATATCTCTGATTCTCGACGGTCATACGCTCGATCTCGACACCTTCGTCGAGGTCACGCGACACAAAAGAAAAATAACCCTCAGCGAGACGGCACTCGAGCGTGTCAACGAGAGTTTTGCGACGGTCGGTCGGATCGTCGAGTCGGGGGTGCCGACCTACGGTATTTCGACCGGGTTCGGTGAGCTGAGCCGGGTCACGATCAAGCCTGAAGAAAATGAGACGCTTCAACTGAACCTGATTCGAAGCCACGCCTCCGCCGTCGGCGAACCGCTCGCCGAAGCCGAGGTAAGAGGCATGATGCTGCTTCGTCTTAACACGATGCTCAAAGGCTTCTCCGGCGTCAATCCGGCCATCTGTCGGCTGTTGACCGAGCTGTTGAACCGAAACATCGTGCCGTACATCCCGGAAAAGGGATCGCTCGGCGCGAGTGGCGATCTGGCCAATCTGGCCCATATGGCGCTCGTCTTGATCGGTGAAGGCGAGGCGTTTGTCGAAGGGAAAAAAGTAGCGGGAATCGACGCGCTCTCGAAGGCGGGACTTTCACCGGTACGACTGTCCGGTAAAGACGGGCTCGCCCTGATCAACGGCACGCAGCTGATCACCTCGATCGGCGCGCTGGCACTTTTCGACGCGTTCAGATTATATGAGACGGCCGCCGGATCGCTCTCTCTGACGCTCGAAGCTCTGCGCGGGATCACGGCCGCGTTCCTGCCGGAAGTGCATGAATTGAGACCGCATCCGGGACAGATCGACACGGCCGCACTCGTGCTGGCGCTCGTCGCCGGCAGTGATCTGACGAACAGTCGCCCCGGTGATGTGCAAGACGCATATTCGCTGCGCTGTGCGCCGCAGGTACATGGTGCCGTGCTCGATGCTCTCAACACCTGTCGCCTCGCAATCGAGATCGAAATGAACGCCGTCAACGATAACCCGCTTGTCTTGCGAGATGGACGTATCCTCTCCGGTGGTCATTTCCACGGTGAGCCGTTGGCCTTGCCGCTCGACTACGCGGCGATCGCCGTAGCGGAACTGGCGAATATTGCCGAGCGCCGTATCGAGCGCATGGTGAATCCGCAGTTGTCCGGTTTACCGGCCTTTTTAACACCGCAAAGCGGGCTCAATTCCGGTTACATGATCCCGCAGTACGTGGCGGCTGCGCTCGTATCGGAGAACAAGGTACTGGCGCATCCGGCCAGTGTCGACTCGATACCGTCCTCGGCAAATAAAGAAGACCACGTTAGTATGGGTTCGCATGCGGCCAGAAAATTCTCTGCCATCGTGAAAAATGCAGCCTACGTCCTGGCGATTGAGCTGATGGTCGCCGCTCAGGCGATCGATTTGGGTAAACACACAGACGAAAAGCTCGGTCGGGCGACAAACGCGTTGTATGATCTAATCAGAACGCATATACCGACGCTCGGCGACGACCGCATGCCGGCAGGAGATATTGAGGCGTTGAAGGTCCTCACGCTCGACGGCGCATTTGCCAGGATCGTCTCTGACGTACGTGAAAAAACAAACGAAGATCAACATAGATAACGAAAGAGGGAGGCAACATGAAACTGATTGAATCGGTTCCGAATTTCAGTTGTACAGGAGATACACTCGAAAAAATCGTCGATGTCTTTCGTCAAGCCGACGAAGTGACGCTGCTCGACTACAGCGACGATATTGACCATAACCGCTCCGTCGTGACCGTGATCGGTCCGCCGGAGGCACTCGCCGATGCACTTTTTCTGGCGATCAAAAAGGCGTCCGAACTGATCGACCTGCGCACCCACAAAGGCGCGCATCCGCGTATGGGTGCGACCGACGTCGTGCCGTTCATCCCGATTTCACAGGCGACGATGGAAGACTGCATCGAGTTATCGAAAACAGTCGCGGAAAGAGTTGCATCCGAACTCAACATCCCGGCATTTTTGTACGAACAGTCGGCGGCGACGCCGGACAGAGAGAATCTGGCCACGATCCGAAGAGGTCAGTTCGAAGGCATGAAAGAGAAGATGGCCGGCGGCTTTACGCCTGATTACGGTCCCGCTGAACCGCATGTATCGGCCGGTGTGACGGCGTTCGGCGCGAGAAAACCGTTGATCGCCTACAACATCAATCTGGGCACGAGTGATCTTTCGATCGCCGATAAAATCGCCAAAAAAATCCGGCACGCCGGCGGCGGGCTCCGCTACGTCAAGGCGATGGGCGTGATGCTCGAAGACCGAAACATCGCCCAGGTCTCGATGAATCTGACCGACTATGAAAAATCGTCGCTCTATCAGGTGATGGAGACGGTGAAATACGAGGCGGCGCGCTACGGCGTGTCGGTCGTCGGCAGCGAACTGATCGGCCTGATGCCGATGAAAGCGATGTTCGATGCGGCGTCCTACTACCTTCAGCTTGAATCGTTCGAACCTGAACAGATCATAGAGCAACATTTATTACCGAAAGAAGAAGGTGACCAAGCATGAGTAATGAATTGTACATTCGCTCCGATCGCATTTTTACGGCCGATCCGGAGAAACCTGTGTTGTTTGACGGTTACATCAAGATCGTCGATGACAAGATTGACGCACTGCTGACCGTCAATGAGGCCGATATCCCGGACGGTGTCAAGGTTCATGACTACACCGGACACCTCGTCACGCCGGGTTTCATCGATGCGCACACCCATCTCGTGCATGCCGGGTCGAGACACCATGAACTCGGTGCCAAACTGAGAGGGGAGAGCTACCTCGACATCCACGAGATGAGCGGCATCTTGTATACGGTCAGAAAGACACGCGACGCGTCCTACGAAGCGCTCTACGAGCGTTCCAAAGCGACGCTGCAGCGTATGCTCGCCTGCGGTGTGACGACGCTTGAGGCGAAGTCCGGTTACGGACTCGACAAAGAGACGGAGATCCGCTGCCTCGAAGTGGCACGCGATCTGAACGGCTACCAATGGATCGATATCGAGTCGACCTTCATGGGAGCGCATGCGATTCCGCCGGAATTCGAAGGCCGACCGGACGATTATCTCGATTACCTGATCAAGGACGTTTTGCCGGTTATCAAAAGAAAGCGTTTGGCGCGTTTTGTCGACGTGTTCTGTGAAGATAAATTCTTCACGATCGAGCAAAGTGAGCGTTTCTTGAAGGCGGCCAAGGAGATGGGCTTTTTACTGAAGATTCACGCCGATGAGATCACGTCGTCCGGTGGCGCGGAACTCGCAGCCAAACTCGGTTGTGTGTCGGCCGAGCACCTGATGGCCGTCTCGGACAAGGGGATCAAGGATATGGCGAAAGCCGGCACCGTCGCCTGCGTTTTACCGAATACGACGTACTTCCTGATGGAAGACACATACGCCCCGGTAAAGAAGATGCTGAAAGAAGGGGTGACACTCGCGATCTCAACCGATTACAACCCGGGATCGAGCCCGACCGAAAACATCCAGTTTGCGATGGCGCTCGCCGTCTTCATGATGAAGATGAATCCGGTCGACGTTTTGCTCGCGGTGACGCGTGGTGCGGCCGCAGCGATCGACCGCCACGATATCGGCCAATTGAAAGAAGGCTATCTGGCCGACATCTTCGTCTCCTACTCGAGAGATCCGGACCAGCTGTTCTATCGTCCGGGCAGTAACCAGACGAAGCGCGTCTTCAAAAAAGGCAAAATGGTCTACCGCGGAACTGCGGTGCCGCATATTCTGCATTAATCGATACGGCGCCTACGGGCGCCGTTTATTTTTTTGACAAGAGAGGGAAAGAAACGATGAGGATAGAGAACCAGACGATAGGATCGTATGTCGAGGACGTGATCTCTTCAAAACCGGTGCCGGGCGGCGGCAGCGTCTCTGCTCTGGCTGGCAGCCAGGGAGCCGCCCTGATCGCGATGGTCATCGCGTTGACGGTAAACAAGAAGTATTTTGCGGACTTTGCTCCGGAGGATCAAGAACAGATGAAAGCGCTGGCGGAGTATTTTGCCGCCAAAAAAGATCGGTTGCTCGAGCTATCCGGCGAAGACATCGCCGCCTATGACGGCTTCATGGTCGCGCTTCGTCTACCGAAAGACACGGAAGAAGAAAAGCGGGCGAGGAAAGAAGCGATGCAAAAAGCGCAGATCCATGCGATGGACATCCCGCTTTATTTTGCCCGCCTGGCCGCGCAGGCGCTGGAGCGGGTCCCGCTCGTGGCAAGGCTCGGTAACGTGAATGCGATCTCGGACGCGGCGGTCGGGACACTTTGTCTCGAAGTTGCGGTCAGAGGCGGCGTCTATAACGCCCGCATCAATCTGCCCGGTATCGAAGATCAGGCCTTGGTCAACCAAGTCGCGGTCGAGTGTAAGAGTCTGATCGAGAAGACGGAGGCGCTGGTTAAAGAGATTCTTCAGATCGTCGAGGAGCGTCTCGGCTGATTGATCCGCAAAGGCGCTTCAGGTCGCTAGGAAGCGGTGCGACAACCCGCTGATAGCGATGCGTCAACGGATGATAAAAGGTCAATGCATAGGCGTGGAGGGCGGCGCGACCGATCAGGTCGTCCGTCCGAAACGCCTTTTCCGTGTAAAACGACGCCGCATAGGCCGCGCGATCTTCTTTGACGAGACCTTTCCCGGGGAATATATCTTCCAGATTTTGCAGGCCGTAGAGCCAGTCTCCGACGAGCGGATTGCCGTTCCAGAGCGTATGCACGCGGATCTGATGCGTGCGTCCCGTCTCGAGCCGAAAAGCGGCGAGGCTGATATGTCGGGTCTCGTCATAACCGAGCATAAGGACACGTGTTCTCGCTTTTTTCCCGGTCGGATGGACGACCCGCCTGATGTATTGCTGATTCGAACGCCGGATCGGCCCTTCCAAGGTAACGCGTTTTTCTTGAAATCTACCGTGACAGATGCCGAGATAGAGCTTTCGAGACGGCATCGTCGAGGCGACAAAATGGCTGTGCGCGTCTTTCGCGAGCAACAGGACACCGCTCGTCCCTTTGTCGAGTCGACCGACAGCGCGCAGGGACGGACCGAGTGTATCGAGCACGCTCTCATCATCCCGGATCGACGGGTGCGTCAATAGACCGGCCGGTTTGTTGACGGCAATAAAGTACTGGTCTTCATATAAAACGGAAAACCGATGCCCTGATTTCACCTCACCCGGTGACTCGCCGTCACTGACGGTGATCTCATCGCCGGCATAGACGGGATCGATCAGGCGATGCGGTTGACCGTTTCTTAAGGCCGAACCGTATAAACGCACCTGTTTTTTCTGTCTCGTCGACATGAGCTCCTGCTCAGTCAGAACGTCGCCGAGCCGTCTGCCGTCGTATACGGCTTTGACCTTAAATGAAAGCTCCATGCCGCAAAGCTTAGCAGATTACGGAACTTTCCGTGTCTATTTAGTGCACTTGTTGTGTGTTGTTTCATTGACAAGCCAGTACTCTGGTGGATATCATGAGCCAAGATTCGAGTAATCGACGGCGGGCTTTACCGCTTGTATCTTGAAAACTGAATATGGAGGTGATTGGCATAATATTTGTATATATTGCCATTGGCTTAATTGTCGGTGCCGCCATCGCTTGGTGGGCAACCGTTAACTATTATCGCAAAGGATTAAGCAAGGAAAGCATACGTCTGGCTGAAGAACAAAAGCGGACCGAAGAGAAGGCGGAACGCCTGATCGGAGAAGCGAGAAAAGAAGGTGAAGAGAAGAAACGCGAGTTTCTACTCGAAGCCAGACAGGAAGTACAAAAGGTTCGATCAGAGATCGAACGAGAAGTCAAAAGCCGGCGACAAGAGCTTCAGAGAGAGCGAAACAGGATCGACCAGAAAGAGTCGAACCTCGATAAAAAGCTCGAACAAGCTGAAGAACAAAACCGGCAGGCCGAGCAAAAAGCGAGGCAGCTCCAGATCACGGAGCAAAGCCTGTTGGCACTGGAGGAAGAACGAATCCAGGCCCTGGAGCGTGTATCGGGATTGACCGTACAAGAAGCGCAGACGCAGGTATTAGACGAAGCGAGACATGCATATCACCATGACCTGGCGGTCATGTACCGTCAGATGGAGGAAGAGACGAAAGCGCGGGCGGATGAGCGGGCGAAAGAGATCGTCGTCACGGCGATTCAGCGCTATGCCTCCGATTACGTGTCGGATGCGACCGTAACGGTGGTGGCGCTGCCGAATGAGGAGATGAAAGGTCGAATCATCGGTAGAGAAGGCCGAAATATCCGTACGATCGAGACCTTGACCGGCGTCGACTTGATCATCGACGACACGCCGGAAGCCGTTATCTTGTCCTCGTTCGATCCGATCAGGCGGGAAATCGCCCGGTTGACGATCGAAAAGCTGGTGCAGGATGGACGTATCCATCCAGCCCGTATCGAGGAGATGGTCAATAAGGCGACCAAGGACATTGAGGTATCGATTCGCGAAGCCGGCGAACAGGCGATCTTCGAGACGGGCGTCATCGGCGTCCATCCGGAAGCGGTCAAGCTTCTCGGACGTCTGAAGTATCGTACGAGCTACGGGCAAAACGTCTTGCAGCACGCGATCGAGGTATCCTGGCTGACCGGTATTATGGCCGCCGATCTCGATCTCGACGTGACGGTCGCGAAGCGCGCCGGCCTGCTGCATGATATCGGCAAAGCGATCGATTTCGAGCTGGAAGGCACGCACATCTCTCTGGGATCTGAACTTGCCAGAAAGTACAAGTTCGACGAACCGACGATCAATGCGATTGAATCACATCACGGCGATGTCGAACCGAGCGGGTTCATCTCTTATCTGGTCGCGGCAGCCGATGCGATTTCGGCGGCGAGACCTGGTGCGAGGAGAGAGAACATCGAGACGTATATCAAACGTATCGAGAAACTCGAAGAGATCGCAAACTCCATGGAAGGCGTCGAAAAATCGTTTGCCATCCAAGCTGGAAGAGAGATCCGCGTCATGGTGTTGCCGGATAAGATCAGCGACGATGAACTGCCCTTGAAGGCAAGAGAAATCGCCAAGCAGATCGAAAATGAAGTCAGCTTCCCGGGACAGATCAAGGTATCGATGATCCGGGAGTCACGCTACGTTGACTACGCAAAATAAGATGTTTAGAAACGACACAAAGAGGGGAGACCGAAACGTCTCCCTTTTTTGTTTGGTGCTACAATGTTCCGGTGAAAGGAACAGGCATGGCCTGTATAGTTTTTTGATGAACATTTTAGCCATCGGCGATATCGTCGGTCAGCCGGGAAGACGCGCTGTAGAGATGTGGCTTCCGGCGCTGAAAGCACAATATTCGATCGATTTTTGTTTTGCGAACGCCGAGAACGCGAGCGGCGGTCTCGGCCTTGATGAAAAATGTGCGAGGCAGCTCCTGGACGCCGGTCTCGATGCGTTGACCCTGGGAAACCACGCGTTCGCCAAAAAACAGGTGATCGAGCTACTAGAAGCCGATTGGCCGATTCTGCGACCGATCAACGGACCTTCGGACTGGCCTGGTAAACCGTATCTCGTCCATGCCGGAAAACTGCCGATCGTCCTGATCAATCTGAGCGGGAGCGTCTTCATGGACAGTCTCGATGATCCGTTTCAGGCAATCGATCAGTGGCTTAAGAGCATCGCTGAACAAAAGCTCGGCAAATGCGTCATCATCGATTTTCACGCTGAAGCGACGGCCGAAAAGACGGCGATAGGACACTTCCTGAAAGATCGGGTCAGTGCCGTACTCGGTACGCATACGCATGTCCAGACGGCCGATGAGAGAATACTGGGACAGGGGACGGCCTATATCACCGATTTGGGGATGACCGGTCCATCGAACTCCGTGATCGGCATGAATATCGAGTCGTCACTTCGCCGTTTTACGAAACGTCTGCCGAGTCGCTACGAGATCGGTGACGGTCCGGCTGTTTTACAAGGGGCGGTGATTACGCTCGATCCGCTTTGCGGTCAGGCGAGGTCGATCAGCCGCGTCTCCCTTCAGGAGGATACGACCGTATGAAACGGCTGACCGTTTACTTGGTGGCGTTTGTCTTGCTTTTTCTGCCGCTTGCTTCCTGCGCACCGACAGTCTCTGAAACGAAGGTTCAGGTCAGCGATACGGTGCCGGTTCAGACCCTGCCGGCACCCGGTGTAGAATTGTCACCGGAACCGGTGCGGATCTGGACGACATCGAGGCAGCAGCATCATCCGCTCAGAGGCGGCACGTATCAAAATCGAGCGATCGATAAACTCCTCTATGACCCCTTGATCGATTACGAACAAGGCGGGCGTCTGAGCGGTGTGTTGGCCGAAAGCTTCGCCTGGAGTGATGACGGACTCTCGCTCATATTTACCTTGAAAGAAGGTGTCACGTTCTCTGACGGTACGTCGCTTACCGCGCGAGATGCGGTCGTCTCCCTGCAGACGCATGTGAACCACCGGCGCGGTCAGGAAAGTCAGCCGGAGGACGAGGAAGGGACCGCCGGCGGCGGTGTCGAAGTCGATAATCCTGAGGCTAGTGAAGAGCCTTTGCCTGAATCAGCGGATGACACGGCTGAACCGGTGGCGGATAACACGCAGGATGAGGCCGGCGCGCCTGTCCAACCGGAAACGTCGCCTGAACCGGAGACGCCCGGAGATGCGCCTTTGGTGCGCCGTTTCGGCAGCGAAACGGACGTCTTTACGGCAATAACCGGTATATCTCAGGATGAAGAAGGCCGCGTCGTCGTCACGTTCTCCGAGCATTTCCGAAATGCGCCGGGCTTTTTGATCTGTCCCGTGTTACCGGCGACCGACGCGTCGAATCTCTATGCACCGACGGCGCCCGGCACCGGTACGTATCGCCTGACGCTCGTGTCGGATACGAATTATGAGGCGAGCACCGTCGAGGCTGGCGCCGGTCTGTCGGTCGATATCCGCGTCGTAAACAATATAGGTGACGCGATGAAACTGATGCAAAACGGCGAACTCGATCTCGTCTTGATGGATCAGGATCAGTATGCGCTCTACAGCGGACGCCAAAACCTTCGGTTTCAGGGTATTCCGGTCAATGCCTACACGTATCTGCGCATGGATGTGCAAAACGGCTTCTTAGCGGAGGGCGACCATCTCGAACAGTTCATGGATATCCTCGGCTGGCAGCAAAAGCTCCTGGAGAACGCCGCCTTTCCGCACTGGCACAGCGTGCTGCCGGTCAGCCGAAGCGATGGCCGTATGCCGTTTCAGTTCAACTATTTCGACTACGCCGGCATCATTCCGGAACTGCCGCTCGGCGACGCACCGATACGCATCGTAAAAGGCACATCGACCTTCGATGCGGAACTGGCTGAAAACATAAGGCTTTTGCTCGAGCGTTTCAATTATCAGGTGGAACTGCTCACCGAGACAGCCGAGAACCCGCAGCCGGCGGCTGAACTTCGTCTGTCGACGTATCATTACGAAGGCTACCCCGATGCCTATGAGTTTATCAGGCTCGCGGAGAACGGCCGTTTCCGGCCGGTGCTCGATGCGTTTCCGGAATCGGCGGAGACCTTGCTTTCACTGCGTGACGTGATCGATCTACCTGAGCCGGAGGCGATCGGCCACGCCGAGCGAATCGCGTATGCGTCTGAAGTACGTGCCTTGACCTTTCAGCTGCCGATCATCGGTATCGGCGTCCCGTCGGCCGGCATCGCCTACAGCACGCGTGTCGAAGGACAACTGAAGACAGCGTATAATTCGCCCTACACAGGATTGGAGGATCTGACCGTATGGCCTATACCATAGCGACCATCATATTTGTGCTCGACCAGGTGACCAAAGCGCTGGTCGAAGCGCACATCCCTTACAGCTCTCATGTCACCCTGAGCGACGGCTTCTTTCATCTCGTCAATACGAGAAACACGGGCGCTGCCTGGAGCCTTTTTTCCGATCTGACGTTTTCCAGACTTCTGCTTTCCGCCGTTTCCCTGGCCGCCGCCTGGCTGATTGCCGTGGCGATCCAAAAGGCGAAGTCGAAATCGGGTATGATCCTGCTCGGCATCGTGCTCGGCGGAACGGTCGGGAACATGGTCGATCGTATTCGCCTCGGCTATGTGACGGACTTCTTTTCTTTCACTTTCGGCAAGTACGCGTTTCCCGCGTTCAATGTCGCCGATATGGCGATCACGCTCGGCGCCCTGATCATCGTGATCAAAGCGATCGCCGATCGCGGATTTATCGATAAACTGTTCCCCTGGCTCGATAAGACGCCAGCGGAAAAGCGAACGGTCGGCCTCGATGAGACGATCAGAGAAGCGCTCGAGGCGATAGACGAAGAACGAGACCACGATGAAAAAAGCGACGGTTAACAGGGAAGATCCGATCAGGCTCGACCGCTTCATGCAGGAGCTGGAACCGGAATTTTCACGCGCCGCCTGGCAGCGGGTGATCGATGAAGGAAGCATCCTAGTTAACGAGACGATCGCCAAAGCATCACTCAAAGTAAAACAAGGTGACGTCATTTCCTACGAACTGCCGGTTGCGCCGCCGACGAGCGTCATACCGGAAGCGATCGCACTCGACATCGTGTATGAAGACGAGTGGCTCGCCGTGATCAACAAGCCGCGCGGTATGGTCGTCCATCCGGCGCCGGGGCATCCGAGTGGAACCTTGGTCAACGCCCTGATGGCCCGCTTCGGAACTGAGTTGTCGTCGGTCGGAGGCGATACGAGACCAGGTATCGTGCACCGTATCGATAAGGACACGTCCGGCCTGATTCTCGCCGTCAAAGATAATACGATGCACAAAAAGCTGGCCGCCTTATTGAAACGTCACGAGATCGTGCGCGCCTACGATGCGCTCGTCTACGGCCAGCCCGATACGATCGAAGGCAGTATCGATGCGCCGATCGGCAGAGACCCGAGAAACCGCCAA
>MTKW01011299.1_pt1 | contig 10860 bp, 8 predicted proteins | sample 1042761 | NCBI WGS metagenome assembly MTKW01 (sample SAMN06205366, study PRJNA360243) | anaerobic digester metagenome | biome: Wastewater treatment plant; feature: Anaerobic digester sludge; material: sludge; isolation source: anaerobic digester fed with sludge from wastewater treatment plant ...
TGCCTGTACAAGCTAGTTTATTTAATAAGCTGTCTTTTTATAATATTATTTTTTCCCTACGATTATATCTCTAATTATTGCCTGATCAACCCTGTGGCTAAACCCATCAAAGGGCCCTCCTGCAAATACTGAAAAACCTGCAGCTTCTAAAATGTCTATAAGCTCATCCCTGCTAGCTAAATTCTTGTTCCATGATAGGGCAATGGACCCGCCCTTTCTAAGTAGCTTGTACCAGCCGGGCAGGGCTTCTTGCAAAAGGCCAGCCGGCTTGCGGCTAAAGCTACCTGTTGCAGCATGGCTACCGTGCTGGACCCCATAGGGGAGGTCACCTACAATCATATCTATAGAGTTATGCTTTATAAGCTTGGCACAATGCCTGGTATCAGCCCTGTAAAAGCTAGCTATTAGCTTGTCACCGGCCTTGTAGGCCTCTTTATCCTGGTTTGTTTCAAAAACCTTTATATCACAGATCTTTTTCTTGTTTTCACTTATCTTGGTCTGGCTGATTTTATGCTTTATCCTTTTGGTCTTTAAGTATTTGCCTAAAAAGGCTGTTGCCTTTTCTATGGCGTTTTTATCAAGATCAAGACCCGACACATTAAAACCATATATTAGTCCTTGAAATAGGGAGGTCCCCCTCCCACATACAGGGTCTAGTAGATGGGGCCTGTCCTTGCCAAAGCTGTCGCTGGTCATCCAGGCTATATTGACTAATAGCTTTGTAAAGGACTCATTGGTCTTGCCCGTATATTTTAGGATGGAGATGATATCATCGCTAAAGCTAGGATTAGGATGGAGCAAAAGGGGACTTAGGCTAGGTTCTTTATTTTCTAGCTTGAGCTCAAACAGGGCATATACAAAGGAAAGCCTAGATAATAGCCTTATTTGATCTGGGCTAAGTGGGTCCTTGCTAGAAAAGCTTATGTAGTTAATGCCTGCTATTTCTTCCCTACCTATATCCTCAAAAGGCTTATCAAGGCATGCATTTGCAAGCTCTAGCTCTGATACTGCTAGGTCTAGGGAGGACTCAAAATAAACCCGGTTGTATGAGGGAAACAATAAAAGGCCATAGGTCGGCACACAAATTCAGCTCCTAATCCTTAAAAATAGTCAGATTATTTTAAAGCTTTTTAAAGGGCTACTATAATAATAGCCCTTAAAAACAGCTTAAAGTTATATTAATCCTTATTAAACCCTTTCCGGTGTGGACAGGCCTATTAGGCCTAGACCATTGGCCAGGCAAATCTTTGCTGCTAGGACCAAGGACAGCCTTGAATTTCTAAGGGCAGGGTCATCCACTAAAATGGGACATTCGTGGTAAAAGCGGTTAAAGGCATGGGCTATATCCACTAAATACCTGGTTATTATTGAGGGCTCTAGCACATCAATGGCCTGGTCAACCTTGCTAGGGAAAAGTGCTAGGACCTTGGCTAACTGGTACTCCTCATTTGTGGATAGGAGGCTACTATCAAACTCATATTCTGCCTCTTGGCCAGCCCTTCTAATTAGGGAGCAGGCCCTTGCATGGGTATACTGGACATAGGGTCCTGTTTCGCCTTCAAAGTTTAGGACCTCTTCCCAAGAAAATGAGACATCCTTTATCCTATTGCTAAAGAGGTCGGAAAAGATAATAGCGCCAACTCCCATTTGCCGGGCTACCTCTTCTTTGTTTTCTAGATTGGGGTTCTTGCTATTTATAATATCTAGGGTCTTGCTTATGGCTTGGTTTAGTAGATCCTCTAATAGGATTACCTTGCCTGTCCTAGTTGCTAGCTTTTCGCCACCTATACTAACAGTTCCAAAGGGGACATGGTGTAGGTCCTTGTGCCAATCAAAGCCCATCTTTTCGATAACCTTGAACCACTGCTTAAAGTGTAGACTTTGTGACACTCCAGTTACATATATGCATTTTTCAAAGTCATAATGGTCCTTCCTATAAATAGCAGCTGTAATATCCCGGGTAGCATAAAGGGTACTACCATCTGATTTAAGGATCAGGCAGGGGGGCATATCATCTTCATCTAAATTTACTATCATAGCGCCCTGGTCTTCCTCTAAGAGTCCTTTTTCCTTTAGCTGGTCTACAACAGGGCCCATTTTATCATTATAAAAGGACTCCCCATTATAGGAATCAAAGGATACATTGAGGGTATTATAGATTTTTTCATATTCCTCTAGGCTAATCTCAACAAACCATTTCCATAGGGCAAGGGCTTCTTGGTTGCCTGATTCTAGCTGCTTAAACCAAAATCTTGCCTGGTCCTCTAATGAGGGATCAAGCTCAGCCTCTTCGTGGAATTTAACATAGAGGGAAACTAGCTCATTTACCAGACCCTCCTTGACCCTTTCCTCATTGCCCCATTTTTTATAGGCAACGATTAGCTTGCCAAACTGGGTCCCCCAGTCGCCTAGATAGTTTATACCAACACACTTGTAGCCTACAAATTCAAATAGCTTGTATAGGGAGTTACCTATTACTGTAGACCTCAAATGGCCGATATGAAAGGGCTTTGCAATATTAGGAGATGAGAAATCTATTACAATATTTTTGCCTTGGCCCCTGTCAGAAGACCCGTAGCCCTCTTTCTTTTCAAGTACCTCAGCAAGGAGTCTGTCTATAAAGCCAGGTCTATCCAAAAATATATTAAGGTAGCCTGATACAGGCTCCACCCTATCTATAAAATCTGCCTTGGGCATAGATTGTGCTAGGTCCTCAGCAATTTGTACTGGCGATTTTCTTAAAATTCTGCTTAGCTTAAAGCAGGGTAGGGCCAGGTCACCCATATCCGGGTTTGGGGGTAGCTCCAGCATTTCATAGATTTGTTCTTGACTTAAATCCTTAAGTATTTGACCCAAGGATTTTGCTACTTCTATTCGTGCATCAAACATATTAAAACCTCTTTCAACCATATAATTGAAATCATATTATCATAAATGTGATAATTAGCATAGGGGGCACTTATATTTTCTCTAGTCAAGGCTGGATAAATACCCTTTTTAAAAGGACCTTTTTTAATGACCCTTTATTCAAGACCCGGACTTTTACGCAGATTTTCAATAATTGCCTTGTCAGTCTCAATGCCTAGGGCATCTAGGCCATATAGGTAGGCACCTACTACTGGAGCAAGTCTAGCTAATCTAATAGTTGCCTTTGGCGCAGCCCTGTGGACAGCCAGGGTAAAGGCGTCAATGAAAAGTGGGTTTTCCCCATAAAAGAGGCTACCGCCAAGGACAATGTGGAAATCCATATTCTCCATACCGACCTCTCTTATGACCCCTCTTGTCATTTCACCTAGGACTGAGCCCATGTGGATTAAAATATCCTGGCAGACCTGGTCTCCTTCTGATGCTAACTTAAATACCAGAGGTGGAACCTTCTTTAGCCTTTGATATGTATCAGGACCCCAACTAGGATAAAAGGCACTGACTAGGTCAGCCATACTATCCTTGCCAAAAATTTTTGGTAAATGGTCAGTCAAGCTAGTCTCGGGCCCAGTTCCTTCGTCTGCCCTAAAGGCACGGTAGAGGGCCTCGCGTCCCATATCGGTACCGCCTCCATAGTTGCCCAGCTCATAGCCTAGGGACCTTAGCTTTGCCTCCTGGCCATCGGGATTGGCAGCAGCGGAGTTAGAGCCTGTGCCACAGATACAAACAGCTCCCCAGGGCTTGCTGGTCCCGCTTCGCATAACAAGCCAAACATCATTTACAATCTTGTAGGGGATACCGTCAAATACGGGATCTAGCAGGGAATATAGCATTTCAAAATCCTCTGCCAAGTCTGCTCCAGCCAGGCCTAAAAAGGCATAGCTAATCTTTGACCTATCAAGGCAGGCCTGGCTCAGGGCCTGGTCCATTAGGCCCTTTACTACCTGTCTAGTTTCCTCAGGCCCACAGACCTGGTGATTGGAAGGGCCGGCTGAAACATCTGCTAGTACATTACCCTTGCTATCTCCTAGGATGCATCGGGTCTTTGATCCACCACCATCAATACCGAGTATATACATATATTATTATTCCTCCTTGCTGTAGAATTGGGGTAGGTAAGGCTTATGGGCCTTGAGCAAGTCATTTAAAATATCAAGAGCCTTGTCAGCTCCGTGTATCAAGGGGTTACTAACTAGGGCTAATAGAGCAGTTTGCCTGCAGCCATCAATAGCGGCCTCTATAGTGAGCTGTTCATAGGCCTTGACTGCCTTTGTCAGGGCTGAGCTTCCTCTTGGCAGCTGACCTGAGGCTATTGGGTGGGCACCACTTTTGTTAACAATACAGTTAGTCTCGATAACCCCGTCATGGGGCAGGCCTGTTATGGCCCCCTTGTTCATTACATTTACAATATGCATTTTGCCATCATTATTATGGATGCTCTCAATTAGGGAGAGGGCTGCTTCAGAGTAGAGGGCTCCCCCTCTTTTTGATAGCTGCTCTGGCTTTTCATCAAGGTCCGGGCTTGCGTAGAGCTTGAAAAGGTCCTCCTCTAGGGCCATGACCTGGTCAGCCCGAGTTCCCTTTCCTTCCTTTATATTATCTAGGTCCTTTTGTATAGCCTGGTCTTCAAAGAAAAAATAGGAGCAGTAGTAGGAGGGGATTGTCTTTAGGGCCGCAACTAGCTCTTTTGCTCCCTTGTGTCCACCTATGATACCTGCTACATATTCAACAAAGTCATCCTTGCTAAATAGTTCTTCGGTTACATCCCTGCCCTTTACAAATATCCTCTTTGTCCAGCTAAGATGGTTTAGTCCGACGTATTCAACATAAAGGTCTTTCGGATCAATTTTCAGCTGGTCTGCCAGGCCCCTTTGTAGTCCTATGGGTGCATTACACAGGCCTATTGACCTAATTTTAGAGTTTTTTAATACAGCCTCGGTTACCATACCTGAGGGGTTGGTAAAGTTTATAAGCCAGGCATCAGGGCAGAGCCTTTCCATATCTTTAGCGATAGAGAGGATAACAGGTATTGTCCTTAGGGCCTTGGCAAAGCCCCCAGCACCTGTGGTCTCCTGGCCTAGTCGATGGTATTTTAGGGGTATAGATTCATCTTTGGCCCTTGCCTCTATACGGCCAACCCTTAGCTGAGTCAGGACATAAGAGGCTCCTTTTAAGGCCTGGTCCCTATCTAGGGTCTTTGTTAGCTTAATTTTTGACCCTGCCTTTTCAAGCATCCTTTTGCTTAATTCATAGATAATATCTAGCTTTTCCTGGCCCTCCTCAATGTCAACTAGGACTAAGTCTTTTACGGGCAGGCTGTCCCTTCGCAGTATAAAGCCTTCTATTAGCTCAGGAGTATAGCTAGAGCCCCCACCTATAATGGCTACCTTCATATGTAAAACTCCTTTATATTAGCTTTTGTTTTTAATAACTTTTGTCCACTTTGATTGTATTATATATAGAAAATAGGGTCAATGTTAAAGCGCTTTAACTTAAAATATTTTATATATTCTTGAAATATTTGAGAAATTCCTGTAAAATAAGGGTACATATTAGTGCAAGATTAGTTTTACTCAATATCAAAATTAAAGCGATTATATTTACTAGTCTTTATTAGTAGCCTAATATACTTTAACCACTATAAGCAAAAGTTAGATAGCTTAAGGAGGAACATAGGATGAGAGTCAATATATATGATGTGGCTTACAGGGCAGGGGTGTCTGTAGTTACAGTCTCAAGGGTTATAAACAATGTGCCCACTGTAAGAGAAAGGAACAAGCAAAAGGTGCTCAAGGCCATGAAGGAACTAAATTATGAGCCAAACGCTGCAGCTAGAGCCCTAGCCCGGGGCAAGTCAGGGGTTATAGGCCTTTTAACCCCAAGCCTAGAGGACGCCTTTTTTGGCAAGGCTATTGAGGCCATCCACAGGTACCTGATGGACCAGGGATACTTTTTGGCCCTCTCAATTACAGGCTGTGACTATAAAAATGAATTTGATATAAGGAATACTCACCTTTTCACCCAGGACAGGGTGGACGGGATAATCTTGCTCACCCCCATGTTTGAAGAGATCCTTGTCCCCGACCTTAAAAAGGCCTCTATTCCTTATGTACTTATTGACAATCAGGATACCAGCTCATCGGGTACATCTGTCCTTATTGACAACTATACAGGTGCCTATGAAGCAGTTAACCATCTAGCTGGCCTAGGCCACAAAGACATTGTCCATATCTGCGGACTAGAGGAGTATTTATCTAGTCAGGAAAGAAAAAAAGGCTACTTAGAGGCTGTGAGAGACAAAGGCCTTCCTAAGTATCCTGTTTATAAGGGTGAGTTTTCTGTTGAATCTGGTTATAGGTGCACTAAACAAATCTTTAGTGATGGTCTAAAGCCTACAGCTATTTTCGCAGCCGATGATGTAACGGCCTTTGGAGTTATGCAGGCCTTAAGTGAGATGAACCTATCAGCTCCTGAACATGTATCTGTAGTGGGCTTTGACGATCATCCCTTATCTAGACAGCTAAAGCCCTATCTAACCACTGTATGCCAGTCAGAGGAGGACCTAGCTAGGCGGGCAGTGGAGGAATTAATAAGCGCAATAGAGGGCAAGGAAAAAAGAAGCACTACCATAAGGATAAGGCCCCAGCTCATTGTTAGGGAATCAACAGGCCCATGCCTTGTTAGCTAATCAAATGTCTTTTACATGCTTTAACTGCCTTTAGCATACTATAACTGCCCTTTTCATTCCTTAAATGCCCTTTGTATGCTTAAACTGTCCTTTGTATGTTTAAACTGCCCTTTGTCATGGCTAGCTTTATGGAAAATACCCTGTCAGGCCTTGGTGAACTTAGCCATTAGGTCGGGTCCTGACCCTATAAAAATGCCTGTATCTTGGGCATTTTTTTCATTATAGGTCATGGATGAGCCTTTTTTTGCCCTAGATTTTTGATAAAGGATGTAGGGTACAGGGTCCCTGGTATGAGTCCTAAGTGATAGGGGTGTAGGGTGGTCCGGCAGGACTAGGATCTTATAATCTTCATAGACCTCTAGCCCTTTGATTAGGCTAGCAACGACTAGTTCATCTATCAGCTCTATTGACTTAACCTTGTTATCTATCTCATACCTATGGCCACACTCGTCTGGTGCCTCTATATGAACAAAGACAAAGTCCTTGCCCTGGCTTAGGGCGTCTAGGGCCGCCTGGGCCTTTCCTAAATAATTGGTATCTATATTACCAGTGGCCCCTTTAACATCAATTGAGTCCATACCAGCTAGTATCCCTAGTCCCTTTATTAGGTCAACAGCAGAAATAACAGCCCCGCTTAGGCCGTACTTGTTCTTAAAAGGATCAAGGGCCGGCTTTTTTCCTTCTCCCCAAATCCAAATGGAGTTGGCAGGTCTTAAACCTTTTTCCTTCCTTTTTAGGTTTACGGGGTGATTTTCTAATAGCCTTTGGCTCTCCTTCATCATTTTGAGCAAGGGTAGACTATCCTTACCACTAGGTAGATAGTCAGCTATCCTTTTACCTAATATATCATGAGGAGGGGTTAGGTCTAGGTCCAGACTCCCCTTTTCCCAGAGTAGGCAATGGCGGTAGCTGATCCCCTTGTAATAGGTGTAAAGCTCATTATTAAAATGTGCCTGTATGGTATCTAAGAGCTGGTGGGCTTCCTCTGTGCTGATTTCATCAGATGAATAGTCTACCATGACCCGGTCTTCATACCTTTCAGCCTCAGACAGGGTTACTAGGTTGGTCCTAAAGGTAACATCAGTATCCTTTAGGTCTATACCGATGCTTGCAGCCTCAAGGGGGGACCGGCCAGTATAATACTTTTCAGGCTCGTAACCCAAGACTGACAGGTTGGCAACATCACTACCTGGAGGCAGGGTCTCTGGCACTGTTTTTACAAGGCCAAGCTGGCCATATTGAGCCAGCCTATCTATATTAGGCTTTTTCGCCACCTGCAAGGGGGTCTTGTTTCCTAGCTCAGGAACAGGATAGTCTGACATTCCGTCCCCTAAAATAACTATATATTTCACCTATATCAAATCCTTTGCTATGTCGTATTTATCTTAGTCTTTAAATCCCTTTAAAGGAGTCTAATATTTTTTTAAATTATTGCTAATATTATAGCAGACTCATATATTAACAGCAAGAATTTCCAAGAAGCAAATGGTGGTCAAAGTTCCTTGACAGGATAATAGCACCATACTATACTGAAACTGATTTAATTGAGTACTTAGCTGTCTTTCACCAGAGGTGAAGGACCTTCTTATCATAAAGGGAGGATTATTTATGCAAGAGGTAAGAACCAGATTTGCCCCAAGCCCCACAGGCTATCTACACATTGGTGGATTAAGGACTGCCCTATATACATACCTTATAGCAAAAAAGAACAAGGGGAAATTCCTCTTAAGGATCGAGGATACTGACCAGGAACGCTTAGTTGAAGGTGCTACAGAGCTAATCTACAAATCACTAAAGATGGTCGGCATACAGCACGATGAAGGACCGGATATTGGAGGCCCTTATGGTCCCTATGTCCAGTCTGAACGCAAGCCCATATATAAAAAGTATGCAGAGGAGCTAGTTGAGAGGGGAGGCGCCTATTATTGCTTCTGTAAAAAGGAAAGGCTAGATAGCCTACGGGAACAGGCAATAAAGAATAACCAAACCTTTCAGTATGACGGATACTGCAAGGGCTTAGACAAGGAAGAGGTAAAGGCAAGGCTAGAGGCAGGTGAGCCCTATGTAATCCGCCAAGTAATACCCAAGACCGGGACTACAAGCTTTCACGATGAGCTATTTGGCGAAATAGAGGTGGAGAATTCTACCCTAGATGAGGGCGTGCTTTTAAAGACTGATGGACTGCCCACCTACAATTTTGCTAATGTTGTAGATGACCACCTGATGAAGATAAACCCTGTTGTCAGGGGGAGTGAATACCTATCCTCAGCCCCAAAATACAACCTATTATACCAGGCCTTTGGATGGGAGATCCCAAAATACATCCACCTATCACAGATTATGAAGGATGCCCATAAAAAGCTGAGCAAGCGGGATGGGGATGCATCTGTAGAGGACTTTACTAGCAAGGGATATTTAATAGAGGCCATAGTTAACTATGTAGCCCTGCTTGGCTGGAGCCCAGGAGATGAGAGGGAGTTTTTCACCCTAGAGGAACTAGAGCAGGCCTTTGATATAAAGGGTCTTAGCAAGTCCCCTGCCATATTTGATGAAAACAAGCTAAGATGGATGAACGGTGAGTATATAAACCGTATGGACGAGGGCAGGTTCCATGAGATGGCCCTACCCTACTACAAGAGCGCTGGCTTGCCTGAGGGCATGGATTTACAAAAGGTAAGCCAACTACTTAAAGGACGGGTAGAGGTACTAAATGAAATACCTGAAATGGTAGACTTTTTAGTTAATCTTGCTGACTACGACATAGAGCTCTATGTACACAAGAGGAGCAAGTCGACCCTGGAAAGCTCCTATGAAAACCTAGTTAAGGCCTATAAAGTACTAGAGACTTTAGATGACTGGTCTGAGGACTCTATTAAAAAGGTCTTGTTTGACCTGGTAGAGGAACTAGCTGCTAAGCTTAATTTTGTCCTTTGGCCCGTAAGGATAGCTGCTTCAGGTAAGCAGATAACACCAGGTGGAGGTATAGAGATCCTATACCTATTAGGCAAGGAAGAATCACTGAGGAGGTTACAGGTCGGGATCGACAAGCTAAAAGGAGCCCTCTAAAAAGATAGGCCAGCTTAGTTTTCTCCTTTCTACTTTTTCATGACAAAGTAGGTCTAGCCAGTATGATAAATTAGAGTCTAGACAGGTAGATATGTTTAATAAATCAGCCATATAGAAAAAGCCTAAGCTGTCCTTTAATCAATAAATGATAGAATACGATTTTATAACAGATGGCGATACCGAATTTAACAGGAGAAAATATAGATACTTTTAATGTAATGAGCAAAGTGTAGCACTTTAAATGAGCTTATAAATACATAGAAGGCTAAGGTGGAAAGCTTTTTGCCTGCTCCACATTAGGATTTACTCAATATTCATCAGTATTGCAAATTACAGATGAAAATATTAAAAGATTAGAAAGGAAGTTTGGAAGAGATGAAATTGAAAAATACCTCAAAGAATTTGGAATTGGAGAACGGATCGAAGACATCACCAATGGAGACGCTAGACACTTACTCAGGTTCAAGAATGTTGACCGAATCAGAGATAGAACACCTAATAAAATCAACAGAGGAATTTCAGAAAGAAATAAGACCGATACTAGAAAAAGAACTAGCAAAATATATAGTAAAGTAACTAACAAAGAAACAGCAAGACGTACTAGGGAAATGCTTGATAGAAAATCTATAAAAGAGCAAATGGCCGTAGCCCAGGAAAAAGCCGAAAAAGTAAACGGCTAAAAGAAATCAAGAAAAGACACAAAGCCTTTTAACGGCTTTTTTTTATTCCCCATTAGTAGCAAGCACAACTATAAGGCTTGGACTTTTATCTTTTAAAAATTGCTTCATTATATATAGTAAAAATTAATGTATTAAATCCTTTATAATGAATAGATTAATAATGAAGGACAAGCTAGAAAAATAGCTTAAAGTCAGCTGGCTTTAAAAAAGGATGGACCAAAGTTCTAGCCTATTAATATTATAGATAGGGAGTGGATAAAAAAGGATTAATAATAATAGTTGACTAAAGGTCAAGATTCATGTTAAGATATCATTCCCGCCGGGTATAAGACTAGTATCCCGAAAAGGTAGCTAGCATGAGTCGATAAAAAGTTAAAAATACTTGTTGACAACCGGTTGGGATTTTGTTAAGATATAAAAGTCGCCGCTAAAAGCGGTACCAAGATTGGTCCTTGAAAACTAAACAGTGTAGAATAATGATTAAAGTCAATTCTAAGAGAT
>MTKW01036726.1_pt1 | contig 10856 bp, 11 predicted proteins | sample 1042761 | NCBI WGS metagenome assembly MTKW01 (sample SAMN06205366, study PRJNA360243) | anaerobic digester metagenome | biome: Wastewater treatment plant; feature: Anaerobic digester sludge; material: sludge; isolation source: anaerobic digester fed with sludge from wastewater treatment plant ...
CTGCACCATGCCCCGCCAGAACAGTTCCTGGATAACGGCTAGTGCTGTTCCTAGCACCAGCGTCAGCAGGCGATGGGGCCAGCTGCCGGGCATTGCGCTGGGCAGGCTCATCGTCACTAGCAACACTGCCAGTGAGCCGATTCCCAGACCCAGCAGGAGATTGGCTACCAGGGCCTGTCTCTGCGCTAAGATCAGGCGTTCGCCGCTGCCGCGGCGCAGCAGGTAACCCAGAATGCCAGCAAACAGCAGATACCACAGCCAGCTGACCAACTGGCTCAGCCCCAGCCGCCTGATCAGCGGCGGGACGACGCAGTAGAACAGCGCCAGTGTTAGCAACCAGCGTTGCGGAGGCAGTTGCCACTGGACTGGTGGCGGCAGCGTGCGCCCCAGGGTGGCAAAATAGGTGGCGATCAGTAATATAAGCAAGACAGCCACCTGCAGTATCCCTACCAGCAGGAGAGACAGCAGGGGCGGGTAGAAGCCGCGGACCTGACTTGACCAGAACCAGGCGCGCTCCCTGCCCGCCAGACGGCAGAGGCGGCTTTCCACGAATGTCAGAACCGGACCGTCTTCCTCGAGGCAGACGATGCGGGCCGTATCGTTGCTGAGCGCGTAATAGCGGCTGTTGCCGAACAGCTGGAACCCGACGACCGCTCGGCTATCCTCCTGCAGCAGGGCCAGGGCTTCCTCCTGTTGTAGTGGTAGCGACTGGCTATGAATATATGTATCCCCTTTGGCCTCAATCAGCTCGGTCGGTGGGAGATAGAGCAGCACTCGGCTGACTGAACTGACCAGCTTTGGTTCCGCTTCGTCCGTCAGGTCCGAGCGGATGATCAGCTCGCCAGGGGCAAAGATGACCAACGCCCGGGGTTGTCCGTTCTGCATCGCTTCCACGGCTGCCCCGCCGTGGGGGAAGTGTAGCGTGGCGTGGCTGGTGGCGATCGTCCAGGCGTCAAAACTGAACGTGCTGGTGACCAGGGTGCTGACCGGCTGCCCCAGCACATCCGGTGACAGCAGGAAGATGCCGATGCAGAGCAGGATCAGCAGGATCGTACAACCCAGGAGAGCTCCCCAGAACATGATGGGGTTACGTCTGAGACTTGATGACAGCATGAGTTCCTCTCCTCCTCGCGAGGCATGAATTGGTTAGACTAATCTACCGATTTCAACAAAGACACACAAAGTCCTGCTGAATTGACTTACCTGAGGGCGCAGTATAGAATTGTGATAATTAACAACATCTAAATGTGGTGTATTGTGCAGGTTTACGTTATCTGCCTACCCACTTCATGCAAAGGAGAGCTGTAGTGTAATGCAGACCAATGATCAACTGGTGCGCCGCCTGCAGGAGCTTCGCGAACAGCACCAGGCCGTGATTCTGGCCCATTATTATCAACGGGGCGAGATTCAGGATGTGGCCGACTATGTCGGGGATTCGTTCCGACTCAGCCAACTGGCTGCGTCCACGGATGCAGAGGTTATCGTCTTCTGTGGCGTGCATTTCATGGCCGAAAGCGCCGCAATCCTTTCACCGCAGAAGACAGTCCTCTTGCCGGAGCCCAAAGCCGGTTGTCCGATGGCGGACATGGTCGACGCCGACGGCCTCCGCGCGCTGAAGGCCAAGCATCCCGGTGTACCCGTGGTCAGCTATGTAAACACCAGTGCGGCGGTCAAGGCGGAAAGTGATATCTGTTGCACGTCTTCCAACGCAGTCAAGGTGGTCGAATCGCTGGATGCAGACCGCATCATCTTCACTCCTGATCGCAATCTGGGGAGCTGGATTGCATCCCAGACTGATAAGGAGATCATTCTCTGGGAAGGTTACTGCAACACGCATGACAATCTCACCTTGCAGCAGCTGCAGCAGACGAAGGAGGAGCATCCCGACGCCCTGGTCGTCGCCCATCCCGAATGCCGACCAGAGGTTGCCGCTGTCGCCGATCTGGTCGCCAGCACCGGGGGCATGATCCGTTTCGTGCGCGAGTCCCCGGCCAGAGAGTTTATCGTGGCCACCGAGGCTGGGCTGCTGCACCTGCTGCAGAAGGAGAACCCCGACAAGAAGTTCTACCTGGCCTCCAGGAACCTGATCTGCCCGAACATGAAGCTGAATACGCTGGCCAAGGTCGTCAGGTCGCTGGAGACGCTGCAACCGCAGATCACCGTCCCCAGGGAGATCCGCGACCGGGCAGTGCAGGCGCTGGAGCGCATGTTGGCCATCGAGTAAGCAGCACGAGAGTTTTCGCATGGCTCCGGAGACGTCCGGGGCCATCTGCATCAATAGGTCAGGCTTGCAGCCGGAAATGGACACTGTTGAGTAGACGGAGGCGTTGAGATGAGCTATCGTTACCTGGTGAGCTTTGACCTGCAACAGCTGGATCGGCAGGTAGCGGACTTTCTGGTGATTGGCAGTGGCGTGGCCGGCCTGTTTGCTGCGCTGCGGGCCAGCCAGTCTGGCCGAGTCCTGCTGCTCACCAAGGACCTGTTAGAGGGCAATACACGCCACGCACAGGGCGGCGTGGCCGCAGCGGTGGGGCCGGATGATGACTGGCGCCTGCATATGGAAGACACGCTGGAGGCGGGAGCTGGCCTTTGTGACGAAGCGGCCGTAGCCATTCTTGTGCGAGAAGGCCCGGAGCGCATCCGCGATCTGCTGACTATCGGCACCCGCTTTGATACTGTGGCTGATTCCCTCGCTCTGACCCGCGAGGGCGGCCACGGTCGGCGAAGGGTGCTGCATGCCGGCGGCGATGCCACCGGTTGGGAGATTGAGAGGGCACTGGCCGAAGCTGTGTTGCGCTGCGACAGGATCACGCTGGTAGCACCGGCCACCGCCGTGGATCTCCTGACGGTGGAGGACGAGTGCTACGGTGCGTTAGCTATGGATGATGCGGGGCAACTGTTTGCCTGCCTGGCCAAGGCCACCATCATCGCCACCGGCGGTGCCGGGCAAGTCTACTCCAATACCACAAACTCGCCCCTTGTCACCGGCGATGGTATGGCCATGGCCTACCGGGCAGGGGCGGAGCTGATGGATATGGAGTTTTACCAGTTTCATCCCACCGCGCTCAAGGTTGCAGGTGCGCCCCGCTCGCTGATCACCGAGGCAGTGCGCGGTGAAGGCGCCCTGCTGTTAGATCACGCCGGGAATCGCTTTATGCCGGCAGTACATCCGCTGGCTGAACTCGCACCCCGTGATGTGGTCGCCAAGGCGATGGCGCAAGTGATGCAGGAAAGCGGCACCGGGCACGTCTGGCTGGATCTGCGCTCAATGGGTAACATCGATCTTCCCAGGCGTTTCCCCACTGTCTTTCAGACCTGCCTGAAGCACGGTCTGGATATCCGGACAGACCTGATCCCGGTCTCGCCGGCGGCCCACTACTTTATGGGCGGCATCCGGGTTGACTACCAGGGGCGGACGAACCTGCGGGGGCTCTACGCCTGTGGCGAGGCCTCCTGCCTGGCGTTGCATGGGGCAAACCGCCTGGCCAGCAACTCGTTGCTGGATGGGCTGGTCTACGGACAGCGCGCTGCGGAAAGCGCCGCTCACGACCGCTCAGAGATCAGCCAGCGGCAGCTTCTGGAGCTGGACATCAAATATGCGGCGGCGCCCCAGGCGACGGCTCCTGAGCAGGCCGCAGCCATTAGACACGCTATTCAGAACCTGATGTGGCAGAACGTCGGCCTGGTGCGCGACGCAGCCGGTCTAGAGCTGGCGGCTGATCGGCTGAACGCCCTTCGGCTGGACCTGGTTCCCGGTCTGCCCGATTTGGGTATAATTGAAGCTGAAAACCTGTTGACTGTGGCGCAGCTGATTACCCGGGCGGCGGCGCTGCGAACCGAATCGCGCGGCGGCCATTTCCGGGTCGATTGTCCCCACCGAGATGACGCCCAATGGCTGAAGCATATCGTGCTGGCCGGAGAGCAGGTGAGTTTCTCAGCGAAAGGGGAGGGAACAGAGCGATGAACTGGTACAATCCGCTGGTACTTGACCTGGTGACGCGGGCTCTGGAAGAAGATATCGGAACCGGCGATCTTACCACCGAATCCATCATCCCCAGAGGGAGGCGCGCCACCGCCCGCATCTGGACCAAGGTGGATGGGGTGGTTGCCGGCTTGCCACTGCTGCCGCTGATCTTTCAGCGCCTTGACCCCGACCTGCAGGTGGAGCTGCTGGTGGAGGACGGGCAGGTGGTTACGGCCGAGACGACATTGGCGCGGCTGGATGGCAGTGCTCAGGCGATCCTGATGGGCGAACGGGTGGCGCTGAACTTCCTGCAGCGACTGTCGGGTATTGCTACGCGGGCCTCCCGTCTCATGGAGCTGATCAAGTTCTACGACACCCGCATTGTCGACACCCGCAAGACCACGCCTGGACTGCGCCTGCTGGAGAAGTATGCCGTGAGAATGGGCGGAGCAGCCAATCATCGCTTCGGCCTGTACGACGCAGTATTAATCAAGGATAACCACATTGCTGTCGCTGGCGGTATTATCGAGGCGGTCAGCGCGGTACGCAAGCGGATCGGACATACGTTCAAGATCGAGGTTGAGGTGGAAACCCTGGAGCAGGTGGCCCAGGCGCTGGAGGCTCGTGTCGATATCATCATGCTGGATAACATGCCGCTGGAGACTCTGCGGCAGGCGGTGAAGCAGATCGATGGCAAGGCTCTGGTAGAGGCATCGGGCGGCATTACCGAGGAGACGATCCACGAGGTGGCCAAAGCGGGGGTGGATTATATCTCCATCGGCGCCCTCACACACAGCGTCACGGCGCTGGACATCAGCCTGGACATCGATCTCGAGCCGGAGGCGAGCAACCCGTAGACAATTTAACAAGGACTGTTGCTGCCAGGTAACGATGGTGGCAGCAGTCTTCTTGTGTGGACTGAAGGAAGGGGGATAGGAGAGATGTTGCTGACCATCAATATGGGCAATACGCGCACCAAGGCGTTGCTCTACCAGGGGGAGGAGAAGAATGGGCACTATGTTATACCCACCGGAAAGGAGCGCAGGCTCTATGAGGATTTCCTGCAGTCGATGCCACGCCCTAGCCGCATCCTGCTGTCGTCGGTGGTTCCGGCCGCCGCGGCGGAACTGATAGCGGCTGCCGACCTGGTCTGGGGGTTGCCGGTGGAGGCGATATCGGCCCGCGAAGATCTGGGGCTTAGCTTTGCTACCGTGGACTACCATCAACTTGGATCTGATCTGTTTGTCAACGCAGTCGCCAGCCAGAGCTTCTATGGTGGGAATCTCCTCAACGTGGATCTGGGGTCTGCCTCCACATTCTGCGTCATCAAGGATGGTGTTTACCTGGGCACCAGCATTGTCCCGGGGATGGAGCTCTCCATTCGGGCGATGATTGCGGGCACGGCCCTCCTGGAGGATTTTGTGCTGCAGAAGATAGAAGGGGTCATTCAGGATAACACCGTAGCCTGCCTGCAGTCGGGCATCTACTACGGCTACTTTGAGCTGGTCAGTGGGATGATTCGGCGCATTCAGGAGGAGCAGGGGCCGTTGACCGTGGTCCTGACGGGGGGCATCGGCACGTTTCTTTATGACGAGCTGGCGCCTTTTGTTCAGCATTTTCGGCCGGATCTCACCTTGGAAGGACTCAAACTGATTGCCGATCTGCTGCCCTCGGGTGGAGCTCGCGAGCGGTCGACGACTGCATCCTGACCGTTGTCTGACGAGCCCTGCATACGGTAGAATAAAATCGCCAGCGAATCGCGGGCACCAGATGGCTGGGCCCGACGGCTGGCTGACGAGCGTAGTTTCGTCCGGTATCTCAGGTAGAACTGGAACGGAGGAGGAGAAGCATGAAAATCACAACAGCGAGAATCGCCAGGGCCGGACTGTTTGCGGCACTGGCACTGGTTCTGGGGGCCACTCAGTGGGGCTTCATACCGATCCCCACTCCAGCCGGAGCAGCCACCGTCATGCACGTGCCGGTGATTCTGGCCGGAATTCTGGAAGGTCCCCTCGTGGGTGGGTTTGTCGGTTTGCTCTTTGGGCTGTTTACCATCAAGTTTGGACCGGCCTGGGTGGTCATCCCGCCGCGACTGCTGATCGGCCCGGGGGCCTGGCTGGTGTTCGTTTTCGTGAAGCGTCTGCTGGAGCGCCGACGCGGTGTGGAGCGGTCGAGCATGGTCATCGCTGCTGCCATCGCCGGTTTCATCGGTTCAGCCATCAACACCGGCGGCATCTGCTTCCTTGCAGCGGCGACCAAACTCTGGACTCCGGCCTTCGCCTGGCTGACTGCGGTCACCAGTGGAATCCCGGAAGGGATCCTGGCCGCCATCGTCGCCGGACTGCTGGTCGTCCCCCTGGAATCGCTGGGCGGGCAACAGATCAAACCGCGGGTTGAATGAATGCAGGGATAGCCCTCGTAATGACACCCACTGCCTTCCTCTGGGTTGCAGTGGGTGCTTCTTTAATACGTGAAAGACAGGGCATCGCCCCGGAAGTCGCTACAGCGGGGGGTATCTGCTTTCCGCGAGCAATAGGCGGAGGGCCGTTCGGACCGGAAGGAGGGGTCAGTCCGGTCAGATGCCATAGGGATCGTCCTCGCGCTCGCGCACTTTGGCGTAGGTGATGATATCCTCGCCGTAGCGGTTCTTGATGCGGTCCATCGTCTCCAGCAGCTTCTCGCGGCGTGCATACTCCTCGCTTTCGCCGAGAAACGAGAGCTGTCGCGTCGCTTCACTGGACAGGTTGTGCATGCTGACGCCGATCAATCTGATCAGCTGTCCGTTGTAGGTCTTATGCAGAAGCTCCCGGGCGGCCCGGTAGATGTGATGGTCCAGATTGGTGGGCTCAGGCAGCGTTGCCTGGCGGGTGAGCGTAGTGAAATCCTGATAGCGCAGCTTGAGGGTGACCGTCTTGCCGGCTAGCCCGTCCCGCCGCAGGCGGCGCCCCACCTTCTCTGCCAAGTGCAGGAGGACGCCCTCGACTTCTTTCATGTCCGCTATGTCCACCGGAAATGTGTGTTCGTGCCCCATAGATTTGGTCTCGTCGGTGGTCTCCACCGGCCGATCATCGATACCGTTGGCCAGCTGCAGCAGATGCCTGGCTGCTGCCCGGCCGACGCTGCGGGCCAGAAGTGCCTCGTCAAATCTGGCCAACTGTCCCACCTGACGAATCCCCAGCTGCTGCAGGCGCGCCGTCGTCTTCGGCCCAACGCCCCAGAGGCGGTCGATGCTCAGAGGATGCAGAACATCGATGACCTGGTGGGGTTGAATCACCACCAGCCCGTCAGGTTTCTCCAGTTCAGAAGCGATCTTGGCCACGAATTTATTGGGGGCTACGCCGACGGACGCGGTGATGCCTACCTCTTCCTTGATCGCCCGCTTGATGCGGCGGGCGATGGTCGGCGGATCACCAAACAGATTGAGGCAGCCGCTGACATCGAGAAACGCTTCGTCAATGGAGACCTGCTCCACCAGAGGGGTGAAGCGCTGAAAAATCTCCTGCACCTGGCGTGAGGCCTGGGCATATTTGTGCATGTCACCGGGGAGAAAAATCCCTTCCGGGCAGCGGCGATAGGCCTCGATCAGGGGCATGGCGGAACGTACTCCAAAGCGGCGCGCTTCATACGAGCAGGTGGAGACCACGCCCCGCTGATCCGGCTTGCCGCCGATGATGACTGGCTTGCCCCGCAGCTCGGGATTATCGCGCTGTTCGATACTGGCAAAGAAAGCATCAAGGTCAACGTGAAGAATTCGACTCTCTTGACGCATCAGTTCCACCATCCTTCGAACGTTTGTTCGGATTCTACCACATTGCCGGGATGAGTTGATAGAGCTACGCTGCACTCAATCGGTTGTACTATTCCAAAACATACGGATACACGTAATTTTCGAGTGCCGCGAGGTTTATCTAACATTTCAGAAAAGTTTTCTCCAGGCAGCAGGAATTTGCCCCATCGGTGACCAATATGATGAGTAATAGTAGATATATTCAGAACCGAAGGGGTGGAAGAATGCGCAGAAGTATTTCGCTGTTGCTGGTTGCTCTCGTTGTCGGTGTGCTTGCTTTAACCGGTTGTGGATCTGCCTTGAATCCGGGGCAGACGATCGCCAAGTTCTATGAGACACTGCAACAGGGCGACCTGACGGCCTGTTACGAGATGATGAGCGAGTTCTACAAGGAGGGTGACGGCGGAGCTGGCGTTAAGGGTCACACGCAGCAGGAGTTTGAAGAGGCCATCGAGGAATTGCTGGAGCACTATGGCGAGTTGAAGAGCTTCACCATCGATAAGCAGGAGGCGATGGGTACTCGCAGTGGAACTGTCGTGGTGACTCTGGTCTGGACCAAGGATAATGTGGATACTGAGGAGACGCGGACGGTGGCCACTCCCGGCAACAAGGGCGTCTACAAGGTCGATGGCGCAGCCATCGCCATCCTCGCGAAGGAAGACTGATCAGGATAGCACTCTCTTAGTCAGGCCGACGTTGTCGGCCTTATTTTGTTTGCCTCCGCATATACCTGTAGCGGAGGTGGACGACCATGAACCGAGCAACTTTCTGGGCGCTGATCGCCGCCGTCTGCTATGGCATCGCTCCCATATTTGAAAGGATCGGGCTGCGACAGGCGCCGCCGCTGGCTGCCGTCTTCGTGCGTGCCCTGATTACCGTGATATTCACCGCCTTCTATCTGGTTATGGAGCAGCAAACAGCGACATTTGGGCAGTGGTCGGTCCGGACGTGGGTGGCCATCCTGATGAGCGGTTTCGTCGGCGTGCTGCTGGCTCAGGCCTTCTACTTTCAGGCCTTGAAGCTGGGCGAGGTAGGGCGGGTGGTGCCCATTGCCGGTAGTTACCCCCTCATCGCCGCACTGCTGGCGGCGCTGCTCCTGGGTGAGCAGCTTACCCTGACTCGCCTGTGTGGCACGCTGCTGGTGCTATTGGGTATCATCCTGCTCAGGTAGCCCTCGCGCAGCCTGGTTGTTATTTTCAACCGGGCGGTGGTACAATAAGCCATAATAGGAGCCAGTGTCAGGCAGGCCGGTGGAAGTCTGCTCAGCTGGCTCGATTAGGAGTGCAACCGCGTGCTGATCAGTGTAGAACAGGACCTCGAGCGAGCTTTGGCGTTGGGGGCAGAGTACCTTACGGCCGGCAAGTTAGTGGCTTTTCCTACCGAGACGGTATACGGCCTCGGCGCCAATGTATGGAATGCCGAGGCGGTCGCGAGCATCTTTCGCGCCAAGGGGCGTCCCGCCGATAACCCGCTCATTGCCCACATCGCCGACTACTCCATGCTGCCAACGCTAGTCACGCAGGTCACCCCCCAGGCGGACAAGCTGATGCAGGCGTTCTGGCCAGGGCCGCTTTCCATTATTCTGCCGCGGCAGGCCGCCGTGCCCGATGTCGTCACCGCTGGCCTGGAGACGATTGCCGTGCGCTGGCCCAATCACCCGGTGGCCGCTGCGCTGATTCAGCGCGCCGGTGTGCCGGTGGCTGCCCCCAGCGCCAATCGATCGGGCCGCCCCAGTCCCACCCTGGCGGAGCATGTTGTCGCCGATCTAGGTGAGGCGGCCGATCTGGTCATTGACGCAGGAATGGCCACCGTTGGGCTAGAGTCGACGGTGGTCGACCTAACGACCGATCCCCCCACGCTGCTGCGCCCCGGAACTATCACTCTGGAAGACTTGCAGCAAGTGGTGGGTCCTGTTGTTTTGGCCACGGCAACTCCGACCGAGGGCCAAGCCCGTTCGCCGGGTATGAGGTACCAGCATTATGCCCCTGCTGCGCCGATGTTTCTCTATCTGGGGGAGACGCAGGCAGTGCGGCGTGCCATGCAGGCCAGGGCTGATGCTCTGCTCCAGCTGGGGCAAAGGGTCGGTGTCCTGACATTTGATGAGTATCTGGATGCCTTTCCCCTCTGCCTGACTGTTTCCCTGGGGCCGCAGGGCGAGCCGGCTCAGGCCGCGCAACGCCTCTACGCTGCCCTGCGCCGCTTTGACCGGATGGGGGCCGATGTCATCCTGGCTCACGGATATACGTCCAATGCAGGATTGGGGTTGGCGTTACAGAACCGGCTGGGGAAGGCGGCCGGACATCGTTTGGTCTGGGTGTAGCTATCCAGTTTGGAGGTGTTGTCTTGCGCATCCTGTTTGTCTGTACCGGTAACACCTGTCGCAGCAGTATGGCTCAGGCGCTGATGGAACAGCTGCTGCGGGAGAACAATCTGTTGGGGAAAGTCGAGGTGCGTTCGGCTGGCGTGGCCGCCGATTCTGGCGCTCCGGCTTCTCGCTTTGCTCAGGAAGCTCTGCGCGAGATCGGGCTCGATCTCAGTTATCACCGGGGCCGGCAGATCGACGCTGCGCAGGTCGAGTGGGCGGACCTGATCCTGACGATGACTCGCCGCCAGAGGGAAGCCCTGATCGCTGCTTTTCCTCAGGCGCGGGAGAAGATCCACCTGTTGAAAGAGTTTCTGATCACGCCGGCGGATCGGGAACAGTGGGAACAGGAACTCTATCAGCTGCACCGGCAGATGGCAACAAAGCGAGAGGCGTTCGCGGCGGAAGTCCATCCCAACATCGGCGAACTGCGGGTAAGGCGGGCCGAGTTGCTGCAGGAACTGGAGGAGGTTGAGCAGCTCCTCGCCGAGCGGCAGGCCGAATTGTTGGAGCGCTTGCGCCCGGAGCGAACCCGGATCGATCAGATCGAGCAGCAGCGCAGCCTGGTCGATGTGACCGACCCGTTTGGCCAACCGCTGGAGGTCTATCGTATGAGCCGCGACGAACTGAAGGATAATCTGGAGCGGCTGCTGCAGCGCTTGCAGCAGGACAAGCTTCTTGACGCATGAAGTGCCGGAGTGACGCTTTGCTGGCTGCTTGTCCGGGGGGAATCTCTGCTATAT
>MTKW01029481.1_pt1 | contig 10854 bp, 10 predicted proteins | sample 1042761 | NCBI WGS metagenome assembly MTKW01 (sample SAMN06205366, study PRJNA360243) | anaerobic digester metagenome | biome: Wastewater treatment plant; feature: Anaerobic digester sludge; material: sludge; isolation source: anaerobic digester fed with sludge from wastewater treatment plant ...
GCAAATCTTAAAGAAAAAGATAAGTTAGATGAGTTTGAAAACAGAATGACTAATTTAGCTCTTGTGATGTTATTTAGAAGTGACTTCGGAATTAATGATGCGAGTGATATTTTTAAGATACATAAAATGTTATTTGAAAATGTATACGAGTGGGCCGGAAAACCTAGGACAATAAACATTTATAAAAGTGAACCAATTTTGCAAGGCTTAAGCGTAGAGTATAGTAGTTACCAAACAATTGAAAAAGAACTCGATGAAATAAACAATAAATATTTAAAAAATAATATAAATAATTTAAATAAAGAAGATTTTATTTATTTGTTTGTAAGGTTAATATCTGATGTATGGAGAGTGCATCCTTTTAGGGAAGGGAATACTAGAACTATATCTGCGTTTGCATTTTTGTTTTTAAGGCAATACAATTATGAATTTAATGCAAAATTAATAAAAGATAATGCAAAGTATTTTAGAAATGCTTTAGTGATGGCTTCATTAAAAGAGTATTCTGAATATAAGTATTTAGAAAAAATAATAACCGATGCTGTTGGCATTAAGGATTTCTCTAAAATAACATCAAAATATAAAAAGATCAAAGATTATAACGTTGAGGATTATGAATATGTTTATCATAAAATAAAAAAGGGTTAATAAAGCCTAAAAGTAGGGGTGCGTAAAATCTATGACTGGGGTGCGTGAATTTTAAAGTAGGGGTGCGCAGATTTTTATAAGGGGTGCGTAATTGTATTAAAATAGTGCACTCAACCCATTTAACGAGAACAGAGTGAATACAAAATATTGACTCTTTTTTTATGCGAAAAATAGCGAAAAAATGTCAAAAGTTGTTAATTTCATACAAATCGATTTTCTTCTTTTTTTTGATAGAAGTTGGCAACCATTACGAAAATATATAAAAACGAGCATTAGAGAAAATCTATGCTCGCAGGGGCTTGAAATGATTTAGGGTAGGGAGAGAAACGAATTATATTTAATTAAAAAGTCATCAAGATTTAAATCCTGATGACTCTTTTTTTATGGATTTATTATTATTCCAAACGAGGTCTCGTACCATGTTTGTCTTTCTTTGTATTTTATCGTTCCTTTAAATAAAACTTTTTGTTTTAAAGTTTGCTTAGTTACTTCTGGGTTACCAATAACAAATATTATTTCATCTCTACTTTTTATTATTGCTCTAGCAAATATTTTTCTAAAGTCTATGTCATATATATTTGTAACCTTTTTAATTTCTTTTAAATAACTAATGTGCTCATCTGCAGAATCTTCAGGTGACATAATTTGAAAGAGATTGTTTTGAAGGATTAATTTTTCTTTTAAAAGTTTATAAATTCTATCTTTTGTGTCAGCTTTAAGCATCATCATTGCTTCATCTGTATAACCTCTGTAAGTTTCATATCTTTCCTGTAATGCCTTTATTTCGGCTTCTAAGCCGTTTATTCTTTCTTCTTGGTCAGTTGCTTCACTTAGGTCTAAATAAGCCGACATAAGGGCTGTTTTTAATTCTTTTATATTACTTTGTAATATAGAAATTTGTTCTAACATGCAATTTTCAAATAAATCTAGAAATATAGATTTGCTTTTTCTGCAAGTAAGGACCTCTCTATTTGAGGAGCAGTAGAATATTTTTCTAGACTTTCCTTTATAAGATCTAGTCTTAAGTGTAAAATTTTTTTACAAAAGGAACTGAAGAATTTGCTTCAGTGAATTGATTTTTATATATTTGTAGTATAATATTATCGTAACAATTATAACTGTTGACTGGTCGTGCACTATACTTCTAAAGAGAATGACGAGGATTCAATTGAAGATTTTAAGATCGTGAAGTCACTTTTGCACATAAGTTATGATTGAGCTATTGTAAACCTTAGATACTTTATATCGCCTTTGAAAATTCTCGTTATGTGGTAGAAAAAACTACTTAGCTTGTAGTTCGCATCTATGCTTTACACCAACTTTAAGAAGACAACTTTTTGCTAAAGGTTGCCTATTTGAACTTGTGTGTAAAGATAACTTTCGATTTAGAAACCTCTATACATGCAAGTATGGAGGTTTTTTATTCCAGAAAGGTGGTGCATGCATTATGTTGAAAAAAAATTACTTTTTTATACGAGAATGATAAAAAAAGTGTCATTTATGGTATAATTTTGTCGAATGTAAAGTTATACCTGACAAAGTTCAAGGCTGTACTTGGTAGATAGAATGTACGGCAAAAGTTTACAATATGCTCGAAAGGAGGAAAAGTAGATGGAACTTTCAGATAAAATTAGAATATTAAGAAAAGCACGTGGTTTTTCACAAGAGAGATTAGGTGAAAATTTGTCCAGGGTTAGTTCTTCTGGAATTAGTAGGCAATCTATTTCGGATTGGGAAAATGGTAAGACTGAACCTAAGTTAGATAATATTAGGGATTTGGCAAAAGTATTGAATGTTTCATTTGATGCTTTGCTTGATGAGAGTGTGGATTTAAATGATGCAGAAACATTAGCATCTGTATTAAGAAATGTTGATCCAGAAACAAAGAAAACAGTCAATAGTAAATTCCGTTATTCAATTCAGTGGACATATATAACTTTTAGAGATTATATTTCTTATATCATTTTATTTATTGTAGCAACATTGTTTATTGTGTGTGTTACTCAAATAAAAAATCTTAGTGATGATTTCGGTTGGTTTTTAACTGCATGTATATGTTTTGGATTATTACCATCTTTGATAATTACCAATATCTCAAAAGCAACAAGAATGATTAAAGGCACATTTCATAACTATCCATATGCAGAAATTAATAATACACATATGATAATTTCTGCTAGAGGTAATTCTGCAGATAATACAATTTATATTCCAATAGAAAAAATATTAAAGATTGAACTTGGAAAGAAACAAAAAAGAACATATGGAGATATAAATGTATTTGTCGAAGGAAAAAACAAACCAATTAATATGTATAGTGTAACTAGACCACATGAGCTTATTAAATTATTTGAATCATTAAAGGGTTTCATCGAAGATCCAAATGAAATCAAAATTTTATAGAGTGACATGCAAATGTGGGCATGTAGGTAAGAAGCATTTTATTAGAATTGACTTTCCAGTTAATGCTGATTCAATGAAAGAGGCGTCATTGATTGCTCGACAAATTCCAAGAGTTAAACACGATCATAAAGATGCCATACTTGAATGTAAAGAAATAGATTATGAAGAATATACAATTCTTCAAATGATTAATCAACAAGATCCTTATTTGCAATGTTCAAACAAACAAGAACAACGAAATATAGCAAATTTATCGTTGAGGCTTGAACCTGAACAAAAATATTTATTACCAAAAAACAAAAAACAAGATGTGTGAAATACAAAATTAAAAGACAAGCTATCATAGAAGAAGAAACCAAGAATTATTGGTTAAATGAGGTGATTTTATATGAGTCATTTGCGTATTAATTCAATTATGGAAAATCCATCTTTGTGTGACGGAATAGGATATCGTACTGTCCTATTCCTACAAGGATGCAATTTAAGATGCAAGGGATGTCAAAATAAGAGTACTTGGGATATTGAAAAAGGAGTACTTATTGATGTTAAAGAGTTAGCTAAAATTTTACGAGAAAAATGTTTTAATAAAAAATTGACAATAACTGGAGGCGAACCATTATTGCAAGCAAAACCATTAAGAGATTTACTTGAAGAATTAAAAGATTTTGATTTGTGTTTATATACAGGACATGAGTTAAAAGATGTACCAGAGGATATTTTATCTTTCTTAAAATATATAAAATACGGTCCTTTTATAGAAGAATTAAAAACTACGATGAAACCTTTTGTAGGTTCCTCAAATCAAGAATTTATGGAGGTATCAAAAAATGAAAAAACAAAATAAAAATGATAATGCTTCTAATAGAAAGAGTTATGTTGGAAAAGTTTTTAATATTGGTGAAAAAACTAGAAAAAATAAAATATTAAAATCTTTAAATCCTGAATGGGCAAGATTACATAAAGACGGATATATACACATTCATGATTTAGATGCATATGGATTAACATATAATTGTTTAACTTTTGATATATTAAGTGCGTTTCCTTACGATAGATTTAGTCTCCTGAATGACGTTGAAAAAATTATATCAACTTTTGATTTTATTAAAGAATTGATAGCAAAAATGGGGAATGAACAAAGTGGAGGAATGGCTTTCGCAAATTTTGATTCAGATTTTGCAGAGATTTTCTCAAACATGAATGTTAATGTTCTTAAATATAAAGAAATAGTTTCTGCTTCAATTAAGTCATTAATTATCTGGTGTAACAATATTCATACAAGAATGGGACAAACAAGTTATTATGTTACATTTAATATTGGTCTATCGACTTCGGATGAAGGAAGATTCATCGCTTATACCTTATTAGATGAATTTTATAATAGTGATCCTTTAATTTATAAACCTAATATAGTGTTTAAAGTACACGAAGGTGTGAGTAGATTTAAATTTGATAAAAATTATGATCTATTAGTTAAAGCACTTGAATGCACTGCAAAAAAGATGATTCCTACATATTTACTGTGCGATTGCGAAGCAGATAGAAACACTAATCCTCTATCTCTATCAATTATGGGTTGCAGAACAAGAGTTGTCGATGATCTTTATGGGGAATCAGGAGCTATAGGAAGAGGAAATATTGATAATATATCAATTAATCTCCCTAGATTAGCTTTGGAGGTTAATGAACTATGTTTAAAAACAGATGAAGAAAAGTTAACAGCTCTTAAAAATAAATGGTTAGAAATTGCTTCTATAACGACTGAAATATTACTTCATAGATTTTATGAAACTTGTAAAAGTGATAAATCATTATTTCCTACAAATAGTGAATTTAAATTGTGGTGTGAAGATATAAATAACAATGACCTATATGAATTGTTTAAACATGGAACATTATCGATAGGATTTATTGGTCTTACTGAAACTATTGAAATCTTATTTGGTAGCAAATATTGGCAAAATGAAAAATTATATAAATATGCACTCAATTTTGTGGAATTTATGAGAAATTATACAAATGAGCAAAAAGATAAATACAAGTTAAATTTTTCATTGTTAGCAACAAGTGGAGAATTAATAAGTGGCAGATTTGTTGAGATTGACAAGAAAAAATTCTCAAATCCAGTATTAGTTAAAGATTATTATACTAATTCATTTCATATTGATGTTGATAGTAAAATGCCAGCTTATAAAAAAATAGAGTTTGAAGGACCATTTCATTTATATTCTAATGGTGGATGTATTACATATGTTGAATTGTCTGAAGCGCCTTTAGGCAATGCAGTAGGGCTTAATGAATTAGTCGAAATAGCTATTGAATCTGGCGTGCATTATTTAGGATTTAACTTTCCAAAAGACGTATGTGCAGATTGTGAAACAACTGGAACCTTCGATATTTGTCCTAAATGTAAGAGTAAACATATTACAAGAATTAGAAGAGTAAGTGGATATTTAGAAGTTCAGGATTTTTTTACAAAAGGAAAAAAATATGAAAGCAAGAATAGGAGAGCAAATTAATATGATCTTCTATATTTCTGATATTCATTTTAACGATCAACGAGTTTTTGATAAATGTTCAAGACCTTTTAAAAATTTAGAAGAATATAAAGAGAAAATAATACTCAACTGGAACAGAAAAGTAAAAGAAGATGACATTGTTTATGTTCTTGGAGACATTGCAGAAGATTCGTATGAAGAAGTTATAGATATATTTAAAAAATTAAATGGTGTTAAGCACTTTATTGTGGGTAATCATGATGAAAAATTATTACCGATTATTAAAAAAGCCGATATCTTTAAAACCATAAATTATATAAATTTAATTGAAGATCATGGAAGAAAAGTGTGCATATGTCATTATCCGTTAATGGATTGGATGGAATTTAGTAGAGGTGGATATCATATTTATGGACACATTCATAACAAAACACAATTAAACGGATATGCTTATATTCAGATTAAGGAATATTTTAGTGATAAGCCTGCTTTTAATGCTAGCGTCGATGTTATTGGTTATGAGCCTGTAACTCTGGATGAAATGATAAAACTTAAGGAGGTAAATAAGAATGAACCATATATCAATTGAGGGGATGGATGGTGTAGGAAAATCTACAACTTGTAATTTATTAGCTAAGAAATTAGGGTATAAATTCGTTGAAAAGCCACTCCATTATTTATTTGATAATAATGAAGCAACTTTTGATGAGTATATCAGAATACGAGATCAAGTGAATGCAAATCCAAATAGAGTATTTACTTCTTGGTTTTATGGGCTTGGAAGTATATACATGTATGAATTATTTAAAAATGAAAATATTGTAACAGATAGACATTTTGCTTCTAATTATGCTTGGAGTGGATCTGATGACAATAATGAAGTTTATGATTTATTAATTCAAAAATTAGGTGCACCTAAATTAACTGTTATATTATACTCTCCAAGCGAGATTATAGTTAATAGATTAATTTCCAGAAACAAAGAAGATAGCGATATCAAAAAAGCAAAAAAATCAGAAATGATTTATCAAAGAATGATTGAATTCTGCAAGAATAAAAAATTACCATACATTGTTATTGATACATCCAACTTAACTCCTGATGAAGTAGTGGATACGATATTAAAGGAGTTGAAAATAAATGGTTAAATTGAGTGATTTAAGATTAAGCAAAAATATGAAGTATACAGCTTTATACTGGTCTATGCGCTTTTCAGAGGTTGAACCAGATATTTTTATAAAAAAATTTCTATCGCAAAATGTTATGATCACCATAAAAGCAAACGAACAAAAAGTTTATATTAATGATGTTTTTGCCTTTGAATTGAGTTCTCATGAGAGTTTTGTGAAACTTGAATGCATTAATAGACTTTTAACTTTAGGCTATTCGATGAGCGACTTTAAAATTGAAGAAGATGTAATCAAGTTAAAAAACTTTGATATATGTTTTATTACTTGGGACGATCCTTTTATCTTAGAACCTTTAAATAACAAAGTTATTTATAAATCAAGATTAGTTAGTGGAGTGTTAGAATATCAATCTAAAATTTATTTAGATAAATGGTATGATTATGGAATTTTTGAAATCTTTAATGATTTTAATTTAAGGGAAAAAGAAAAGAAAAATTACGATTCTAAAGACTTTATTATCGATGAAAATAGAATCATGAAATATGTAGGTCATAATAGGGTTGTAGTAGTTCCTGAAGGTATTACAGAATTAGAATCTTCTTCATTTTGGGATAACCAAGATATAGAAGAAGTTGTTCTTCCTGAATCATTAGAAAATTTAGGTGGAGACACTTTCTATTATTGTAAAAATTTAAAGAAAATTACGATTCCAAAAAATGTAAAAATAATGGGGAACAATCCATTTGCAGGATGTCCAAAAGTTGTAGTTAAGAATGAATCTCCTTATTTTAAAATGTTAAATGGTGCGTTATATACAGCAGATATGGAAACAATGATTTATTGTTCTATTTTAGGTAATGAAACTGAATTTGATATACCTGAAGGTGTAAGGATTATTTGTAAACATACATTTTATTGTTGCGATAGATTTGTAAAAATAACTTTACCTAAATCTCTAGAAAAAATGGAAAACAATCCATTTTCAGGATGTTCAAAACTTGAGTTAATAAATAATTCAAATTCTTATTTTATCCAAGATGATGTTATTTATAACGGATTTAAAACTTCAGTAGTAGGAACGCTAAACAAAATTAAATCAAAAAGATTAGTTCTATTAGAAGGAATTAAAACTATTAATAGAAATTCATTCTGGAACTGTAAGGGGATTGAAACAATTGTATTTCCAGAGAGTTTAGAAGATATTGGCTATAATCCTTTTGTTGATTGTTCCAATATTGAATTTGAAAGTAGATCACCTTATTTTCATGTTAAAGATGGAGTTTTATATAATAAAGACTATTCAAAAATCATCTGCTATCCTGCATGGAAAGCTAAAGGACATGTAAATATACCAGATTCTGTAATTACTCTTGAACGAGGTGCTTTCTCTGGTTGCAGAGAAATGACCAGCATAAATCTAAGAAATGTAAATATTATTAATAAATCCTGCTTTACTAATTGCGTCAATTTACAAAACATTTATTGTTCAGATTTAATTACATATATTGGGGAATGGGCCTTTGCTTATTGTAGTTCTATGAAATCATTATCTGTAAAAAAAGGCACGACTATTGATAATAATGCTCTATCAAATTGTGGAGCAAATTTGATTGAAAGAGAATACAATTCCAATTATTTAATTGAATCAGATAATATTTTTACTTTAAAAAGTATGCAAAAAAAATATAAAGGAAAAATTGATTCAATATTAATTGATCCTCCATATAATTCACATATTGATTATATCGGTTATAAAGATGGAGCATACGAAGAAGGCTATCTATCATTCATGTATGATCGCATTAAATTAGCATATGCTTTATTGTCAGATAAGGGTTTCTTAGTTATTAATATTGATGAAGGAGAGGTTCAAAACTTAAATAATCTTTGTAACACTATTTTTGATGAAACGTTAGTAACTGTTCATAGATGGAAAAAGAAACATCCATTCTTTGATGCGAATAGAATTGTTTTAAATCCAAATAAAATACAAACTGACTATGAATATATTATCATTTGTAGGAAAACCAATAGTGCTATTTTTAATAAAATAATGCAACCATATATTGAAAATGGCGTTCTTGTTGAAAAATGGAGTGAGATTCCAGAAACATTTGATTGTTTTGGAACAACATCATCAGCTAAAGATGAAATTCATAAATTATTTGGAAGAAGAGATTATTTTTCAACACCTAAACCAGTCAAATTAATGAAAGAATTAATTAGAGCTACGACATCAAATGAATCTATAGTTTTTGATTTTTTTGCAGGTAGTGGGACAGTAGGACAAGCAGTTAATGAGTTGAATAATGAAGATTATGGTAATAGGACTTTCATATTAGTATCAAATAATGAATCTAATATCTGTCAAGATGTAACAGCTGTTAGATTGAATAAAAACAACATACATTTTTCTTTTTTGAGATAGAAGGGAGTATTTATGGCACTTTTAGAAAAAATATACAGAATAGAAAAAGAATTAGATAATCCAAGTGAATTTTTAGATGATAGAAAATGTTTAGTGATGGATGCATATAATGTTTTTTTGGTTCAAGAAAATAAAACAGTAAATTTATGCGATTATTACGAAAAAAGCAATTTAGTAGATCCAATGTTCTCTGGATGTTATATCTTACCAAATGAAATGTTAACGATTAGAGAAAGCTATGAGAGATTATTAGTTAATGAAATTAAAAGACTTCTAGTAAAATCCGTTGTAACTCAAAACGATTTTGATTATGAAACTAGGTTGTTGCTTTCTAAATACGGAATACATACATTGTAGGTAATGTTATGAAGTTTAATATTGTTTTTGGTTCAAAACCAGAAGAAAAAGAAGCAATAAAATTTTTAAATTCAAAAGCTAGAGATTTTTATTTAAATAAGCATTCTTTTATTGGTGCGAATTTTTATTCCATTTTCAAAGGGAATCTTCAGGTTGCAATGGTTGATATAGAAAGAACAATAAGAGGAACATTTGGATGTGATATTTTTCTAAAAAATGTAGATATTAACCTATTAAAATTAATGTTTCCAAATGCAACAACCAGTATATTTAAAGTGAATAATGATTCTCTTTTTATGGGAAGAATCTTAGAAACTTTAAGAAATATTAATTCTCATGCAAGAATATCTGAACGAGATTTAGAATTTTTTGAATCGTATTTTTCTCATCTTAATTATCAATATAAAATGCATCCTGATATAGTTTATTTCAACAAAGAAATTACGATCGCAGGAGTACTTTATTTGATATGTAACTTTTTAAGAAAAGAGTCTTTAGAAAATTTCATTAAATCTGATTTTATGGTTTCGTACATTGTTAATGGTAATTATGGCAAAATAGATGCTATAAAATTTATTGATGATGTTAGTAAGGTAAATTTAGAAGTTCCTATTAGACAAAAAAGATGTAATGATTTATTCGGCTCTATTGTTGGCGAATATGATAGGTTTAATACTACTAGTGGTGAAATAAATATAGTGATAGGCACAGACAAGTATCCAACTACCAAGATAAAAGGATTATTAAAGGAAGATGAATTAATTATTTTAAAAGGTTCATTGACAAGGACTTTTTATTCAAGTGATTACAAGCTATCTATAAAATATCTTGAGGGATTTGTAGAATTATCTAATTTACTTCCTCCGTTTGCATTAGTAGATTATTTGTATGAAACTCATATCAACTTATTTGATAGTGATATTTATAATAAATTAAAGAAAAATTGGTTTTTATTTCAAAACTAAATCATCCAAAGTTTTACATTAATAAAAATATTAATGTTTTACTATTACCTAATACAGTATCTGATTTTACAATGTTAGCATCTATTGTGGCTGATTCTCTATTAAAATCTTTGTTATTAATAGAAGACTATATTTACAGAAAAGTTATAAAAACAGATATGGGTAGTACTCATTTAACATCTATAGGCAGAGCTCTGAAAATAATTCATGTTCCGTCAGAAATTATAACTGAAGTAAAACACTTAAGAAATTTTGTTGCACATGGATATCTATTAAACGAATGTTTGGTTTATAACGATGAATACAAAAAATTTACTGTAGACTTTTTTCTTGAAACATTATGTGACTTAATGAACTATCTAAAAGCATATGAAGATAAATGTTTTGAATATACAAGTATTAAAAATGATTTTATTAAAGATTTT
>MTKW01005106.1_pt1 | contig 10846 bp, 9 predicted proteins | sample 1042761 | NCBI WGS metagenome assembly MTKW01 (sample SAMN06205366, study PRJNA360243) | anaerobic digester metagenome | biome: Wastewater treatment plant; feature: Anaerobic digester sludge; material: sludge; isolation source: anaerobic digester fed with sludge from wastewater treatment plant ...
GGCGCGCAACAACTGGTTCGGCGAGTCATAGGTCAAAAGACCAGGATCGCGCAGATAGATCACGGCATCGATCTCGTTGTAACTCGCTCTCGCGGCCAGCTGACCGATCGTTCCCGAAATCTCCGTCGGAAACGAGATCAAAGAAAGGCCGGTCGCCTGTTCAATAATGCGGGACGTATTAAAGATTGAAAACAGCGAATGCTTATTGAGAATCTGCCGGTACGCGATGCAAAAATTGACCAATAATTCATTCTTACGACTGTCTGCCATTAATACGATATTCATACTTAAACCTCATTCTCACGAACTATTCGCTATTATAGCCGACCGCTCACGATCCCACAACAACAAATAGGCGACAATCGACAATATTTGCTTTGCTTTTCTATGTAATATGTCGAATAACTCGAAAAATATCCGTCGCCGATTTCCATATTACACCTATACGGTGCACTTTTCACGGTATCGACGCCATTATTTTTTATGCGTCAACGACCGAGAACATCCATTGTCGGCTTCTGTCGTCAACTGGCTACAAAAGATTCGATTGTTTTTACAATAGTCATCCATACTTGACGTCGACATGCCATATCTCGATGTGTTGTTCGCGTTCCTCTTTTTCCTTTGCTCGATAGCTATGTCGTATACCGACATTAAAGAGAGACGGCTACCAAACGCGTGGACAGCCGCCTTTTTCGGCCTCGCCTTTTGTCGTCTTTTACTTCGGTCTCAAGCGATGGCCAGGATCGTACAGACACTATTTCTCACACTCTGTGTGACGCTGCTACTCACTTTTTTTTCCATTTACGGAGAGAAGAGAAACAAAAAACTACTCGGCATGGGCGATGTAAAGCTGACGGCGTCGCTCACCATGTGGTTTCCCGGCCAGATTATTGAGCTGTTTATCTTTGCCTGCCTCAGCGCTTTTCTTTTTATGTTGTTTCCTCGCTTGAAAAAGCAAAAAGCGCACCGCGTCGTTCCGTTCGCACCGTTTTTGCTCGCCAGCGGATTACTTCTCGAAGTGAAACGCCTCTTTAAGTGATCCGCTTTGATATAATCGATGCCATGGCTGCGCCAACGAGAACAAAATTCAGGCTTTATGCGCCGGGCCGAAGGCTCCATCAGCACGATCTGGCGGAACGACGTCAGATGACGGGCAGTACCGGTATTGCAGCTGCTACGGCGGCGAGTCTTCTGATCTTGTTTTATTTTGCGCTACGTTTTTGGCCGGCGATATTGCCCTTTGACACGGATCAGCTCTGGACGCGCGCGCTCTATCAGCTCGTCACCCTCTGCCTGATTCCGTTCATCGCGTCCGCCGTGATGCAGCTCGTCAAAGCACCGTCGGCTCGTTTCGTTCTCGGTTCCGGTACGAAAGCGGGCCATGTGCTATTGGCCGCAAGTTTGGGACTTGCGAGCCACCTGATTCTCTGGGGCGCAAGTCTGCTCATCTCACGTATGACGCAGTCGGTTGTCTTTGCTTCCGTACCGCCTTTGATCAATCAGACGATTGTCACCTTCCAGTCGAGTGTCATCGCCCATATGCTCATCGTCTTACTCGGCGTCATCCTGACTGCCGTTCTCACTACACTTTTGACCTGCGGCTATATCGCCACCTGCCTAGATATCGGCTGGCATCGCGTGCGTGCCGTACTCGGCACCGCCTTGTTCTTCGCGCTTCTCTTTCGCCAGCCGTCCTTGTTACCGGCCATGTTTTTGCTCGGTATTCTGCTCGCAGTCATCCGTCTCAACACCGATTCACTCGTTGCCGCGATCGCCTGTTTCGCCGTCTATCTTTTGAGCGGCATGTTTCAGACACCGCTGCATGACGGACTGGCCAGATTTTTCTTCGGCCAGACGAGACTCGATGCAGGCCACGCATACTCACTGGCCTTGATCATATTACTCTCGGGAGCTGCGTTATTCGTGCCGAGCTTCGTCTTTCTGTCGGGCATGTGGCGCGATCAGCACACCGAGCGTTTAAGAGAGGCACTGGCTTTGTCGGGAGACAAGCCGTTGCCCGAAGAACCGGATCGACCGGTTGACATTCCGTTTATTTTGGCTGTCGCTCTGTTGCTGGCCACAACAATTATTTAACCGCGAGGTGTACCATGATATCTGTTAGACAACGCAAGGAGCGGGATCTTGCAACGATCGCCGCTATAGTTAAGTATGTCTTGATCTTTGTCGTTATTGCGGCATTGGTCTACGGCGGCTTGAGAGTCTTCTTTTTCCTGATGCCGATCTTTATCGGCCTCGTCATCGCCAGAGCTGCTATGGCACTGGCCGACTTCGTCTTACGGCGCAAGGCGGCCTTCACGAGCAATGGGAAAGCAAAAGCGGCTGCCGCGACGCCGCTCGTCGGCGGCAAGGCGCGAAGGCGGCTTTCATTGACCTTTTATCTGCTGCTCTTTTTGATCCTGATCTTTTTGATCTACCTGATGATCTCGGTCATCGTCGGATTCTTAACCAATCTCGCGACCGAGCTGCCGAACATGTTGAAAGATACGGATCTCGTCGAGACGGCCATGGGTGTGATTCGTCGCATGTCGGGTAGCGTCGGCGGTATTCTCGGCCCATCCGCACTCGAATCGATTGAGACGTCTTTGCAAAACATGCAGGCGAACATGATGGAACGTCTGCCCGATCTGCTATCGGGGATACTCGCGTTCATCGCCGGACTGTTCTCACGTCTGCCGGTGATCTTACTCGTCATCCTGGTAACGATCATGTCGGGATACTACTTTATAAAGCAGACCGACAAGATCTATCTGTATTTCCTGAAGCTGATTCCGGACAAGACATTCGTTCGAAAATCGTTCGAAGTCACGTCGCGGATCACGACCTCAGTGTTTAGGATCGGCGGCGGCTATATCGCCTTAATGATCGCCGAGTTTATCCAGGCGTACATCGGGTTTCTCATTCTCGGTTTGCCGAATGCGATCACCTGGGCGGTGATCGTAGCGATCGTCGACCTGATGCCGATTTTAGGTAGTGCGGCCGTCATGATACCGCTCGGTGCCTACTATCTGATCAACGGTCAGCCGCTGATTTTCACCGGCATGATGATCTTACTCGTCGTGATGAATATCGTCCGCCGTGTGATTGAGCCGCCGATTTTAGGCACCGCCATGCAACTGCATCCGGTCATCATGGTGCTCGCCATGATCGCCGGTATCGCGATCATGGGAGTCGGAGGCCTGCTCGTCGCACCGATCATCCTCGTCATCTTGAGAGAGATTTATCTCACCTTCGATCTCGAATCGAAGCTGCGCAATACGATCGGACAGATGATGGGCACAGATCCCGACGTGCAACTGCCCGATGAGGTCAATGAGATCGTCATCGAATCAGCAGCACCTCCGGCAGGCGGAACGACGCCTTAGCCGCCTTGCTGCTGCTGGAAATACATGTCGGTCTTGCGTTGATGTTCTTCGATCGTCTTCGAGAAATCGTTCGTCCCGTCACCGACCGCGACGAAATAGAGATATGATCCGGCGCCTGGCCAGGTCGCTTCGGTGGCCGGCCAGAGCACGCCTTCGATCGCGGTCGTGCCGGGCGAATTGATCGGACCCGGCGGCAGACTGGAACCGTCACGATACGTGTTATACGGATTAGAAGAAAAACGCTGCAGATCGGCATTGCGGACCCAGAGCACCGGATCCTCGCCGCGTTCAAGCCTCAGATAGTTGATCGTGGCACAAGACTGCAGCATCATGCCGCGCTCGATGCGGTTCAAAAACACGCGACCGATCTCGTCCATCTCGACGACCGGTCCTTCCATCTGCACGATCGACGCGAGCGTGATCGCCTGATCGAGCGTCAGACCTTGTTTTTCCGCACGTGCTTTATAGTCGTTGGCGGTCAATACCTGATCCGTGCGTCGCAGGAAGGTACGCAAAATCTGCTCTTCCGTGGCATTCACGTCAAACTCATACGTATCGGGCCAGAGATAGCCCTGGAGCGGCCATTCGCGCTCCGGCGTCACATTGATCTCTGATATGAAGGAAAAGTCTGAGAAATATCCGGGACGCTTGACCATCGCGTCGAGTATCGTCTCGTCGAAGCGCATGCCGTTTTCTTTCAGACGCTCTTTCATCTGCAGGTACGTCATCCCTTCAGGGAATGTGATCCGCACCGGTTTCGGGCTATACGTCAAAATGAGCATCATCTCGTCGTAGCTCATGTTCGGCAGGAGAAAATGCGTGCCGCTTCTGTACTGGCCTTCATAGCCGTTGAATTTGGAGAGCATCAGGAAGGCGAATTCGCTGCCGATCAGGCCGCGCTCGCGCAGGATACTCGCGATCATGTTGGTGTCCGCTTCACGCGGGATATGGACCTCGATCGCGCCTTCCGTATCTTCGTTGATCGGCGACTGGTCTTCTCTGGCGATCATGGTCAAAAGATTACCGAGCCTGATCTCCTGGTTTTCGACAAAGTTGTAACCACTGAAGTAACCGAATACAGTCACGCCGATCAGCAAAATTATGACGATTAATATAGCAAATGTTCTGCCGACTCTCGATTTCATCTACTGTCCCTGAACCCTTCTCCGCGCTTCGTCCCTCTGCCGGTCTCCCGTATTGAGTATACGCTTTCTTAAACGGAACGTCACAGGCGTGATCTCGATCAGCTCATCGTCGCTGATGAATTCCATCGCCTGTTCGAGCGAAAGCGTGACGGGCGGTGACAGGCGTAGTGCTTCGTCTGCGCCGGCTGCGCGGATATTCGTCACGTGCTTTTTACGGCACACGTTGATCGCGACATCGAGCTTGGCCGACGTCTGTCCGACGATCATGCCCTCGTACACCGGCGTGCCGGGTGTGACGAACAGCTCGCCGCGGTCTTCCGCCTGATACAGTCCGTAGCGGGTCGCCTCCCCCGTTTCGGTCGCCACAAGCACGCCGTGACCGCGCGTTTCGATCGAACCTTTATGCGGCACAAAACCGGCGTGTGTTGTGTTCAACGTACCGGTGCCTTTCGTGTCGGATAAAAACTGAAAGCGGTAGCCGATAAGTCCGCGCGACGGCACCGAAAACTCGAGTCTGACCAGACCGCGGTCGGGCGGGAACATATTCGCCAGCTCGCCTCGTCTCTGACCGAGTTTTTCGATCACGCTACCGACATGTTCAGCGGGCAGATCGATCGTCACGAGCTCGACCGGTTCGAGCAGCATACCGTTTTCTTCCTTCGTGACGACGCGCGGCTTCGAGACCATGAACGCGTAGCCTTCGCGCCGCATATTCTCGATCAGGATCGAAAGATGCAGTTCACCTCTCCCTTTGACCACGAACGCGTCCTTATCGACCGTATCCTCGACGACCATCGAGACATTCGTTAGCACCTCTCTTTGCAGACGCTCACGCAAATGTCGACTCGTCAGATACGTGCTCTCATCCGAGGCGTAGATCGAGTCATTCACGCGGAAGGTCATTTCGAGCGTCGGTTCGTCGATTCTGGTGAAAGGGAGCGCCGACGGCTCGTCGAGATCCGAGATCGTGTCGCCGATCTTGGCATCCGGCAAACCGGCGACGGCCGCGATATCACCGGCTCCGACACTGTCTACCGGTTGTCGTTCGAGACCGGCAAAACGAAACAGCGCCGTGATCTTGCCGTTATGAAAGGAGGTATCCGACTGTCCGACCGCGACCGCCTGATTTTTTCTAAGCGTGCCACGCTTGATGCGCCCGATCGCAAGCCGGCCGACATACGCATCGTATTCGAGGTTTGAGATCAGCATCTGGAGCGGTCCTTCTTCCACCGAAGGCGACGGCACGGCATCTCTTATCGCGTCAAGTAGCGGCCGCACCGAGCCTTCCCTGAGCGTCTGGTCGCTGACCGGAAGCATCGGTAGATCCTTAAACATCGCCTGACGCTTGGCCACGCCGTAGAGCACCGGATACTCGATCTGTCGATCGTCGGCTCCGAGTTTTATGAAAAGATCCAACACGAGGTCTTCGACGACCAGTGGTCTGGCATCGGCGCGATCGATCTTATTGATCAGGACGATCGCCGGCAGACGATGTTCGAGCGCCTTCTTCAGGACAAAGGTCGTCTGAGGCATCGGCCCCTCGGCTGCATCGACGACGAGCAAAATGCCGTCGACCATATTCAAAACGCGCTCCACCTCTCCGCCGAAATCATGATGTCCCGGGGTGTCGACGATATTGATCACCATATCGCCGTCGACGATCGAGGTGTTCTTCGCCATGATCGTGATGCCGCGTTCTCTTTCCAGCTGGTCGCTGTCCATCACCTGATCGACCGGTTTTTGATTGTCGCGGTAAAGACCGGCCGAACGTAAAAGCGCGTCGACAACCGTCGTCTTGCCGTGATCGACATGCGCGATAATTGCGATATTCCTGATTGATTTAGCCATCAGCGTTCTTTCTTTTTAGTGCCGAGATCGCGTCTCAATGAATCGTCTTGTTCCCCGCGGCCGCGATAGATGAATCGAAGCGGCGTGCCTTCGAAGCCGAAGCTGTCGCGCAGGCGGTTTTCGAGATAACGCGTATACGAAAAGTGGGTCAAAAGCGGATCGTTGACGAAGAGGACGAACGTCGGCGGCTGTGAGGCGACCTGCGTCGCGTAGTAGATCTTCAGATGACGTCCCTTATCCTGCGGCGTCGGGTGCATCGCCACGGCGTCGGAGAGCCATGTATTCAAGACCGAGGTGCCGATCTGTTTCAAAGACGATTCTTTACAGGCAAAAGCGAGCGGCAACAGACGATTCACATTGGCGCCCGTTTTGGCCGAGAGAAACAAAAGCGGTGCGTAGCTGACAAACTGGAAGCGACGACGCACGATCTCTTGCATCTGGCTGTGACTCGTCTCTTCTTTATCGACCGCATCCCATTTGTTGACGACGAGTATCGTCGCCTTCCCCGCCTGATGCGATAGCCCGGCGATCTTCGTATCCTGAGCCGTCACCCCTTCGACGCCGTCGATCATGACGACGCAGACGTCGGCTCTCTCGATCGCTGAGAGCGCACGGATCATCGCATATTTTTCAATACCGCGTTCGATCTGACCGCGCTTTCTGAGCCCGGCCGTATCGATTAAGACGACTGACTTCCCTTCATATTCCATCGTCTCATCGATCGCATCTCTCGTCGTACCGGCGACCGACGAAACGATCGTGCGGTTCTGTCCGAGCAGTCGGTTAACGAGCGACGATTTGCCGGCATTCGGTTTACCGATTACGGCGATCTTCAGCGTATCGGAATCCGGTTCGGCGTCGACTTCCGGCAATTCGGCCAACACGGCATCCATCACTTCCGATAGTCCGAGTTTGTGTGCCGCCGACATCGCATGGACGTCACCCAAACCGAGGGCGTAAAACTCATAGATACCGGGCGGATCTTCTCCGACATGATCGCTCTTGTTGACCACGACGACGACGCGCTTATGCGCCGCCCTCAGCATCTGGGCGATCTCCTCGTCGACCGGATGCAGACCTTCTTTCAGATCGGTCATCAAGATGACGACATCCGCCATGTCGATCGCGATCTCGGCCTGCAGGCGCATATGCTCCTTGATCACGTCACCCTCGGCATCTTCAATACCGCCCGTATCGATCAGCCAGAAATGGCGGCCGATCCACTCGACCTGCTGCATCACGCGATCGCGCGTTACCCCGGGCGTCGGATCGACGATCGAGATACGCTCACCGGCGATGACGTTAAAGAATGAAGACTTGCCGACATTCGGTCTTCCGACCACGGCGACAATTGGCATACTCATCAGAAACCCTCCAGGACGCGATCAATGCCCGAGAACAATCCGTTTGCCGTCTCTGAGACAACTTCGACCGGGAGCGAAAACGACGTCCTTAAATCGCTCACTTCGACATCGTCTAAAAACAGTTCGCTGCCAGCTCTGACCATATTGTCGGGCAGCAAAAGCGCACGCGTTTCGGGCGTGAGATGCGGCTTTACCTGAGAGAGAAGATCTTGTCCCGTCAAAAGCCCCGACACCGTGATCGCCTCACCGAAAAAATGATTATCGATGCCGGCGACCCGGATCGGTAAACCGAAATGATCGGTCAGGCGCTCGCTCCAGGCTGAAAGAACCGGTTCCGCCAAACGACCGGTCGCCACTAAAATGTCACCGTCTGCCTTTTCCCGGCGGCCCGGTGTTTCGAGTAGTGCCTGCAGATCGTCGTTGAAGCGGGCGACCATGCCGACGCCGTTTTCAATCTGATAGAAATCTTCGTACGCCTCGACAGCCGGTATCTCGACGCCCGCTTTCAGATAGAATTCATCGGCCAGATAAAACACTCTTTCGGCGCGGCGTGAAAGCATCTCCTGCTGTCTCTTATAAACCGTCTCGATCACGGCGAGGCATTCTTTTTTCGTGTGCGGACGAAGCGAAAACAAGCCGTTTTCATCGCGGTAGCGGGTCAAACCGACCGGTACACAGGCGACCGAGCGAAGATGCTCGTTCAGTGTCGCCAGATCGTCAAACGTTCTTTCCAAATGCGCTTTGTCATTCAGGTCGGGACAGAGTACGATCTGCACGTTGACATCGAGGCCGGCCTCGGTGATCTTTTTTAATCTCTCGAGCACATTTCCGGCGAAGCGGTTTCGCATCATCTTTTGGCGAAGTTCCGGGTCGGTCGTATGCACCGACACATTGATCGGGGAAAAGCGAAGCGCGATCAGACGGTCGAGCTCCGCTTCTTTTAGATTAGTCAACGTGATGTAATTGCCGTGCAGAAACGACAATCTCATATCGTCGTCTTTGAAATAGAGACTGCCTCGCATCCCTTCCGGCAACTGATCGATAAAGCAAAAGACGCAGCCGTTATGGCAATGCGTAAATACCTCGTCGGTCACGATCTCAAGTGAAAGTCCGAGCGGTTCATCTTCATCTTTTTCGAGTTCGATCTCGAACAGACCTTCTCTTTCTTCCCAAAAAAGCAAGGTCAGTTCCGGTTCCGACTCGATCAGGCGAAACGTAAACAGATCGGGCAACGGCCTGCCGTTGACCATCACGAGGCGGCTGTTTTCCGGCAGGTCAAAACCGGCGGCGATCCCGTCCGGATCGACACCGGTCACTTTTAATCCCTGATGCTGATAATCGAGATATTCCATAGTTGCGAAGCGGCAAAGAAAAAGCAACGTGTGGCGACACCGTTGCTCCTCTCAACGAAAAAGGCGCCAGTTACGCGTCTTGCGCAGAGACCACTTCACGTCCTTTGTAGTAACCACACTGTTTGCACACATGGTGCGGCAGTTTTTGCGCTTTACACTGCGGGCAGGTCGCCAGAGCCGGTGCTTTCACCTTGTACTGGGCGCGGGCACGGCGTGATCTCGCCTTCGACCATCTACTTTTGGGTACAGCCATGTCGGTTTCCTCCTTGTCACGAACGGTTTCATCAAAACGGCCGCCCAGGCGGCCAGTCAGAGACGCCAAAGCATTATGTTACAATTTGATGCGCTTGTCAAATAGCGGTCACCGTTCTTTCTATCTCTGCGAGCGGTGACCATGGCGCGAATTTACCCTCATGTTGATCGTTTCAGGAGGTCTCATAATGAGCGATATAGACGAGATCAAAAAAGAAACAAAGACGATACTCGATGCGTTCTTGGCGCGTGTCCCTTTTTCGCCGAAAGATGTCTTCGTCCTCGGCATCAGCACTTCGGAAATCGGCGGCGGTCAGATCGGCAAGGACTCCAATCCTGCACTCGGCAAAGCCGTGATCGAAGTGATCGCCGATACGCTTCGCGCGAGGGATATCTTCCTCGCCGTGCAGGGCTGCGAGCACATCAACCGCGCGCTCGTGATCGAGCGTGAAGCGGCAGAGCGTTACGGTTTTGAAGTCGTGTCGGTCGTCCCGGCGATCGATGCAGGCGGCGGAGGCGCCGTCGCCTGGTATGAGTTGGCGAAAGACCCGGTCGTCGTCGAATTTATAAAAGCGAGAGGCGGCATTGATATCGGTGATACGTCGATCGGCATGCATGTCAGGCACGTACAGGTACCGGTCAGGCTGCCGCAAACGACGATCGGACGGGCGCATGTCACCTGTCTCGGTTCTCGCCCGAAACTGATCGGCGGCGCGCGTGCCCGCTACGGTTCACTTGAAGAGAAACGTTAAGCAACGTCAACAACATTAACCAAGGTAGTAGTATTAGTAGGACTTATTTACTGGAGGGCGCGAAACGGTCGATCGGCCGTCTCGACGACGAGCTTCAGATTCGTCGAGATCACCGCATCCTTCGAAAAATCGAGGGAGTAAGAGAGCGATACATTGCCACCGGCCTCGTCCAGGTGGCCGCTCGCCTCATTCGTCGTCAATTGGAAGCTGAGCGTGCCATAAGGCATCGCGATTTCGCTCCGGTGGTGATGACCGGTGCGGAAAACCATGTCCATTTCGACGCTGCCGCTTCTTTTCAGGCGCACAAAACCGGAAGGTGACCAGGAGATCTTCGTTCTCGTACCGGCCATGCCGGTCGCTTCGCTCTCATCGTAACCCACTTCCCAGATGCCGTTTTCTTCCGACATCGATCCTTCCGTCGTCAAATGAATCGAGGGCAGCATCTGGCCGTTCGACCATTGCTCACTCGTCATATGAATGATGACCGGTTTTTCTACGCGTTTCGCCATTTTCAACAAGGCACATCTTTCCAATCAAGTTGTCGGATATTTTCGACCGGTTGTCCGAGAAAACTCTCCGCCAGTTCGACAAATGATTCTATCGTGTCCGTGCAGTAAAACTGACATTCACCTATATGCTCACTTTCGTTTAAGCGCTCCTGTCTGTCAAGCGCGTCGGCTACGACCAGACTGACCGCAGGCCCGCTCTCCATCACTTCGGCTTCCGGCAGGAAGGACTCGATCAGGG
>MTKW01010936.1_pt1 | contig 10846 bp, 13 predicted proteins | sample 1042761 | NCBI WGS metagenome assembly MTKW01 (sample SAMN06205366, study PRJNA360243) | anaerobic digester metagenome | biome: Wastewater treatment plant; feature: Anaerobic digester sludge; material: sludge; isolation source: anaerobic digester fed with sludge from wastewater treatment plant ...
ATATTAGATAGCACAACGTGCAGAGGTGGTGGAATTGGTATACACGTACGTTTGAGGGGCGTATAGTAGAAATACTGTGAGGGTTCGAGTCCCTTCCTCTGCACCATTTTATTTTAAAAGTTGTCTATCTAATTTTTTATTATATATAAATATATATATCTATATTACCTATTTTGTTTTTAATTTTAAATTTTTCAAGAATTTATCCCCTTTTACTCCTAACTTGTGTACTTTTTTAACAATTAATGCTATAATAATAAATGGCGTTAAGCATTATAATTGTGCTTAATTATTTATATAAAACTACAATATGATAAAGAGGTGGAATAATAATGAGACTTGACAATCTCACTTTTAGTGGTGGAATTCATATGGCAGATAAAAAGGAACTCACAAAAGATAAAGCTATTGAGAAAGCAAAAGAACCAGAAATAGTTTATATTCCTCTGCACCAACATGTGGGTACACCATGTAAAGCATTAGTAAAGGCAAAAGATACTGTAAAAGTTGGGCAAAAAATTGGTGACTCTGATGTATCCCTGTCTGCACCTATTCATTCTAGTGTTTCTGGAGTTGTAAAAGGTATAGAAAAATTATATACCCATGACGGATATAGAGTGGATTGTGTAGTTATAGAGTCAGATGGTTTAAATGAAATACATGAATCAGTTAAGCCAAAGACTAAGGTAGAGGATTTATCTAAAGAAGATATAGTAGAGATCATTAGAGAAGCAGGAATTGTAGGAATGGGAGGAGCAGCATTTCCAACACATTCTAAAATGGTTACTGGAGAAGATTCAATAATCGATACTGTTATCTTAAATGGGGCAGAATGTGAACCATATTTAACATCAGACCACAGGGTAATGTTGGAAAGTCCAGAGCTTATAGTTTCTGGCTTAGAAATTATTATGAAATACTTCGATGCTAAAAATGGTTACATAGGCATAGAAGATAATAAAAAAGATGCAATCGATACCCTAAGGGAATTAACTAAAGATGATGATAAAATTGAAGTTATTTCTTTAAAAACTAAGTTCCCACAAGGAGACTCCTATAGAATGGTAGATACCATTTGTAATAAAGTTGTCCCTGAAGGTGGACGTTGTAAAGATGTAAGCACATTAGTAAATAATGTTTGTACAGCAGCTGCAGTAGCTGAAGCTGTATTAAAAGGCAAACCATTATATGAAAGGGTAGTAACTGTTACCGGTAATGGTATTAAGGAGCCAAAAAACTTATTAGTTAAAATTGGAACACCAATAAAAGATCTTATAGAACAATGTGGTGGTTTCAATGGAAAACCAGGTAAAATAGTCCTTGGTGGCCCTATGACTGGATATACTCAATTTTCATTAGATACTCCTAGTACTAAAGGTGTTGCAGGAATTATAGTGCTTTCAGAAGAAGAAGTAAAACCAGAAAAAGTACTTCCTTGTATAAAATGTGGTAAATGTGTGGAAGTATGTCCTGTATTTTTGGAACCCTTATTTATTAGTGCATACTCCTTAATGAATAGATTCGAGGATGCTGAAAAATTACATGCATTATCATGTATAGAATGTGGTAGTTGTTCTTATATTTGTCCATCTAAACGACCACTAACAGAGGCTATTGCACATGCTAAGAAAGAAATAAAAGCAAAAAGAAAGAAATCATAATCGAAGGAGGAATAAGAATGGAAGGTAAAGTTTTAGATCCAAACAAGGATTCTGTAGTTCTTGATGATGCCTTAACTATGTCTTGGGCACCTCATTTAAGATCTAATGAATCTGTTAGGAGGATAATGTTAGATGTAATAATTGCTTTAACTCCAGCTATGATTGGAAGCATATATTATTTTGGATTATCCGCTTTAAAACTTATTTTAATATCTGTAGTTTCAGCTGTATTATTTGAAGCTGGTACACAAAAATTATTTAAGAAAGATATATTAATTGGTGATTTAAGTGCAGTTGTTACTGGTATTTTGTTAGCATTTAATTTACCAGCTAATGCACCATGGTGGATTGCGGTATTTGGAGCAGGATTTGCGATTATAATAGTTAAGGAATTTTTTGGTGGTATTGGTTCAAACTTTATGAACCCTGCACTTGCAGCAAGGGCTGCATTAGTTGCATCATGGCCATCAATTATGTCTAACTACATAAATCCTGATGGAATTGCTAGTGCTACACCATTAGCCATTATGAAACAAGGCAGTACAGCTCTTCCATCAATAACTAGAATGCTAACTGGAGAAATTGGAGGATCATTGGGAGAAACATCTGCAATACTTTTATTGATTGGTGCAGCTTATTTGTTAATTAGAAAAGTAATTGAATGGAAAATTCCGGTATTTTATATTGGTACTACTTGTATAATGTTACTTTTACTTGGAGTTGCTCCAGACTTAATTCTTTATCATGTTTTAGGTGGAGGATTAATTTTAGGTGCATTCTTTATGGCAACAGATTATTCAACATCTCCAATTACCCCAAAAGGGAAAATTATATTTGCTATTGGTGCAGGCATTTTAACTGCATTAATTAGAGTTAAAGGTGGTATGCCAGAGGGTGTATCTTATTCTATATTATTGATGAATGTAGCAACCCCAGTAATTGAGAAATTTACAAAACCAAAAGTATTTGGGGAGGTAAAATAAATGAACGAAACAATTAAACTAGGATTAATTCTTTTAATAATTACTGCTGTTGCAGGAGGAGTATTNNGTTTTGGTGCATTAATGGAAATATTCCCAGATGCAGAAGACTTTGAGACTATAGATGAAGCCTTAGAAGAAGAAATTAAATCTAACAATAAGTTTGTAACAGAAGTCCATGAGGCTTTAAGTGGGGGAGAAGTAATAGGTTATGCATTAAAAACAGTATCAGGAGGTTATGGTGGAGATATTACTGCTATAACGGGTATTTATTTAGATGGTAAATTAGCTGGAATTAAAGTTGTAAGTAATAGTGAAACACCAGGTCTTGGAACAAAAATAGAAGAAGAAGATTTTTCAGGTTCTTTTATAGATAAAAGTGCTGAAAATGAATTAGTTGCAGTAAGTGCACCTTCAGCTGAAAATGAAGTACAACTTATATCAGGTGCAACTATATCAACTAATGGTGTTCTAAGTGGAGTTAATGGTGCTAGGGACGCATTTATTAATTATTTATCAAACTAACTAAATAAGTGGAGGTGGAAACATTGAAACTATCAAATATATTAAAAGATGGTATTATTAAAAACAATCCTGTATTGGTACAATTAGTAGGACTGTGTTCAGTACTAGCAGTTACCAATACAATGGTAAATGCCTTTTCCATGGGGATGGCAGTTATAGCAGTTCTTGTAGGTTCAAATCTTGTAGTATCATTATTAAGAAATTTCATACCTAAAAAGATTCGTATACCTGCTTTTATAGTTGTTATAGCTACTTTTGTAACTATAGTAGAAATGTTTATGAAGGCTTTTGCTCAACCTATATATGAATCATTAGGTATATTTATACCTTTAATAGTTGTAAACTGTGTAATATTAGCAAGGGCAGAATCCTTTGCATATAAAAACAAAGTTATTCCATCAGTAATAGATGGGTTAGGAAATGGATTAGGGTATACTTTAGCAGTAGTAATATTAGCTACTGTAAGAGAAGTTATTGGATCGGGAACTTTATTTGCTGGTACAGATTTTGTAATAAATGTATTCGGCGATAAATTTCAACCAGCAGCAGTATTTGTTGCTCCAGCAGGTGCATTTATTGCATTGGGAATTATAGTGGCAATTTTTAATTCTCTTTCAAAGAAAAAAGCAACTAATTAGAAAAGAGGAGGGAAACTAAGTGAACTTATTTACGATACTAATATCTACTATATTTGTTAACAACTATGTATTTGCTAGATTCTTAGGGATATGTCCTTTCTTAGGTGTATCAAATAAAATGGAAACTGCCACTGGAATGGGTGTAGCAGTAACATTTGTAATAACACTAGCATCTGCAATTACTTATTTTATACAAAAATTAATATTAGATTTATTAGGTTTACAGTACTTACAAACAATAGTGTTTATTTTAGTAATAGCATCATTGGTACAATTTGTTGAATTAGCAATAAGAAAATTAAGTCCTACTTTATATAATGCAATGGGAGTATTTTTACCACTTATTACAACTAACTGTGTTGTTTTAGGTGTTACTATATTAAATATCCAAGAGGGATATAACTTAATTGAAACATTAACAAATGCTGTTGGTGCTTCATTAGGATTTTTCTTGGCTTTAATATTGCTATCTGGCGTTAGGGAAAAACTAGAGTTAGCTGATATTCCTGAAGCTTTACAAGGTTTTCCTATTGCACTAATATCTGCAGGACTGATGTCCATAGCCTTTTTAGGCTTTAGTGGATTAGTTTAGGAGGTAGGAAAATGACGAATATAATTTATCCAATATTAGTATTAGGTGGTTTAGGATTATTATTTGGTGTTCTATTATCTATAGCATCCAAAGCTTTTGCTGTAAAGGTGGATCCTAAAATAGGTGAAGTACTAGATGCTTTACCTGGTGCCAATTGTGGTGCATGTGGATTTCCAGGTTGTGAAGGTTTAGCAACAGCTATAGCTGAAGGTAGGGCACCGGTTAATTCATGCCCTATAGGTGGACAAAAAGTAGCAGACAAAGTGGCAGAAATCATGGGATTAAATGCTGCTAATGTGGAAAGAAATGTTGCTGTAGTTTTATGTCAAGGTGATAAAGATAAAGCAAAAGAAAAATATGAATATGACGGAATAGAAGATTGTAGGGTACAAATAGATTTAGCAGATGGATGTAAATCATGTTCCTATGGTTGTTTAGGATGTGGTACATGTCAAGATGTATGCCAATTTGATGCCATTGATATGGTAAATGGAATAGCTGTAATAAATAAAGAAAAATGTACAGCTTGTATGAAGTGTATAGAAGTTTGTCCAAAGAAAATTATAGAATTAGTGCCTTATGATAATGAGTATATAGTTAAATGTAAGAGTGAAGATAAAGGTAAAGAAGTAAGAGGAAATTGTACTATTGGTTGTATAGGATGTAGACTATGTGTTAGAAATTGTCCAGTAGATGCATTTACCTTTGAAAACAATTTGGCGAAAATTAATTATGATATATGTACAAATTGTGGAATATGTGAAGAAAAATGTCCTACAAAAGCTATATACACAAGTAAAAAAGAAGCTACAGTTAATTAATAATAGAGCCTTTTAGGCTCTATTATTTTTTTGGAATTGTAACTTGTAAATAAAAATTATTAATGGTAAACTATAAAGAGTAGAATTAGGTAGAAATGATTACTTTACCTAGGATTATTTAGTGATTTTTTATGTATAATATTTTGGCATTTAGCTTATATAAATGTATACTAAACTATTAACATAGTTTTCTTTAATGAAAGGTGATTATATTGACAAAAGGAGATAAGTTTTTAATTGTTTTTGTTGTGATTTTAACATTTATATCATTAGGATTTATTAAAAAACAAGGATTCTCTAATAGTAGTAAATATATAAGTGTTCAAGTAAATGGTAAGGAAATTAAGAAAATAATTTTTGATAAGAATATCGTAGGCAATACTATTCCCATTGAAACGGAATATGGTTATAATTTAATTGAAATAGGTGATGAAAGAGTAAGGGTTATTGAAGCTAGTTGTCCTGATAAAATTGATGTTAAACAAGGATATATTTCTAATATAGGAGAAACCATAGTATGTTTGCCTAATAAATTAGTAATTGAAATAAAAGGAATGGAAAAGGATAATGAAATAGACATAATGAATCATTAGGAAGAGGTTTTTTATGAAGAAATTAAATAAAATAGTTTTTTTATCTATAATTGTATCTGTAGGTTTAGGATTAAGTGTGTTAGAATCAGCGATTCCATTGCCAATTATGGTGCCTGGTGCCAGACTTGGTTTGTCAAATATGGTTGTTTTAGTTACTTTAGTTGTATTTGGTTTTAAAGAAGGATTAGTAGTTTCAGCCTTAAAGAGTATTATTCTTATGCTAATAACTGGAAGTGTATCTAGTTTTATTTATAGTATATCAGGTGCTATATTGAGTTGTATTGCAATGTATTTAGCTTATAAATATTTTCATAATATATTTAGTTTAATTGGTATTAGTATAATAGGCGCATTATTTCACAATTTTGCTCAGGTAACTGTTGCTAGTCTTATGATGAATAATTTAAGAATATATACATATTTGCCTTTTTTAATGCTAACTAGTTTGTTTACAGGATATTTTGTAGGACTAGCTTCCATATATATAGTTAAAAATTTAAAAAAAAGCTTTAAAATATTATTTGAAAAATAAGGATGTATTTAATGAACAATATTATATTAGCATCTTCTTCCCCAAGAAGAAGGGAATTATTAGAAAAATACCATGTAGGACATAAAGTAGTTGAGAGTAAAATAATTGAAAAAATCAATTTTAAGGATAGGCCAGAGCAAATTGCCATGACCCTTGCCTTTAACAAAGCTTATTATGTAAGCAAAGGCTATAAAGAAGATATTGTAATTGGTGCTGACACAATTGTAGTTTTTAATAATCAAATATTAGGAAAGCCTAAAGATGAATTAGATGCAGCCAGGATTTTAAGATTATTAAGTGATAGAGAACATGTAGTAATTACAGGTATTAGTTTAATAAATTTAGACAAAAACATTAAGATTATAGATTTTGAAAAAACCCTAGTAAAGTTTAGAAAACTAGATAAAAATAGTATTAATAGATATATTAATACTAAGGAACCCTTTGATAAAGCAGGTGCATATGGAATTCAAGGATATGGTGCATTACTTGTTGAGAGGATTAATGGATGTTATAATAATGTAGTTGGTTTGCCTCTAGTTAAATTAGATCATTTGTTAAATAAACATTTTGATATAAGTATACTATAATTAAGTAGGTGAATTATATGGAAAACAAATTAAACAATGAAAAGAATTATACCATTAAGGATCTTCCAATAAGTGAGAGGCCAAGGGAAAAACTTTATAGTTATGGTGTTGAATCATTATCTAATGCTGAATTATTGGCTATAATAATAAGAACAGGTCATAAAGAGGATACAGCAATTGATGTAGCTCAAAGAATAATAAGTATGGATAATAGAGGATTAAGCCATTTAGTAGATGTTACCCTTGAAGAATTAACCAAGATTAAAGGTATAGGGAAGTGTAAAGCTGCCCAAATTTTGGCTACTATAGAAATAGGCAAAAGATTGAATAGATGGGGAGCACATGATAAAATAAGGATTAATTCGCCTTTAGTTTTAGTAAATTTATTAATGGATGAAATGAGGTTTTTAAATAAGGAACATTTTAGAATAGCTATTTTAGATACAAAAAATCAAATTATTGCAATTGAAAATATATCCATAGGAACTTTAAATGCATCAATAGTACATCCTAGAGATGTTTTTAATATTGCTATTAAGAGAAATGCTAATTCTATAATATTGATACATAATCATCCAAGTGGAGATCCACAGCCTAGCAATGAGGATATAAACATTACCCATAGATTAGTTGAAGTGGGAAATTTAGTAGGAATAAAGGTGTTGGATCATATAATTATTGGGGATAATAGATATATTAGCTTCAAGGAAAAGAACTTAATTTAAAGTCAGGAAGGAGAAAATATTCATGGGATTTTTTAGTTTTTTTAATAAGGATATGGGAATAGACTTAGGTACTGCAAATACTTTAGTTTATATAAAAGGTAGGGAAATAGTAACTAGGGAGCCTTCAGTAGTTGCTATACAAACTAACACAAAGCAAGTATTAGCCGTAGGTGAAGAGGCAAAAAAGATGATTGGTAGAACACCGGGAAATATAGTTGCCATTAGACCTTTAAAAGATGGAGTTATTGCTGATTTCGATGTAACACAAAATATGTTAAAATATTTTATAAGAAAAGCTTATAAAAGAAAATCTCTTTTTCAACCTAGGGTAGTAGTTTGTGTGCCTAGTGGAGTTACAGAAGTAGAAAAAAGGGCTGTAGAAGAGGCAGCAATACATGCAGGAGCTAGGGATGCATACTTAATAGAGGAGCCTATGGCAGCTGCTATAGGAGCAGGATTACCAGTTCAAGAAGCTACAGGTAGTCTTATTGTAGATATAGGTGGAGGTACTACAGAAGTAGCAGTAATATCCTTAGGGGGGATAGTAACTAGCAAATCCATTAGAGTAGGTGGAGACGAATTAGATGATTCTATAGTTAATTATATTAAGAAGGAATATAGTTTAATGATTGGTGAAAGAACTGCAGAAGAAATAAAAATAAATATTGGTTCTGCAGATATAGATTCTGAAGTTAAAACAATGGATATTAGGGGGCGGGATTTAATTAGTGGACTTCCTAAAACTATAGAAGTTACTTCTTCGGAAATTCATACAGCAATGAAAGAGCCAATTTATAATATTATTGAAGCAATAAAATCAACTTTGGAAAAGACACCACCAGAGTTAGCTGCAGATATTATGGAGCAAGGTATTGTAATAACTGGAGGAGGAGCTTTATTAGATGGTATAGATCGAGTAATAATAAAAGAAACAGGTATGCCAGTGAATATAGCTGAAAATCCATTAGATTGTGTTGCAATTGGAACAGGTATAGCTTTAGATAGTATAGAGGTATTGAAGAAAACCATTTACAGTAGCAAAAGAATAGGTTAAGCGGTGATAATATGTATTTCTTTAGAAAATACAAAGATAGAATGATGGTAACTATTGTTGCTATCATTCTAATTATTATAATTGGCATTACTAGTAAGGAAAGATTATCTTTAACTAAGTTTGAAAAATTTGTGGGAAATATAATAACTCCAGTAAGTAAAATTACTTTTAATATAAGTAAGAAGGTTTCTGGTTTTTTTGAAGTAGTTACAAATTTATCAAAGATATTAAAAGAAAATGAAGACCTTAATATTGAAGTAGCAAAATTAAAAGAAGAAAATAGGGAATTAGAAAATATAATTGGTAAATCTGATTATTTAAAAAATGAAGCTGAATTATTAAATAACACAGAACACAATTTTATTTCTGCTGAAGTAATTAGTAAGGAGCCAGGGAACTGGTACGATAGATTTTTAATAGATAAGGGTTTAAAACATGGAATTGAAAAAGGTGCTACAATTGTTCAAGGTATAGAAGTAGAAAAAGGTATTATAAAGGAAGGAATAGTAGGGCGTATATCAGATGTAGGGGATAATTGGGCAAAGGTTGTTTCAATAATCGATGAATTAAATAGTGTTTCTTTTAAAATTATACGGACCCAAGATGGGGGTATTATTTCAGGTAGTGTAGATGGTACCCTAAGTGGATATCTTTTTGATAGTAAAGCTGATGTAATTGTAGGTGACAAGCTTTATACATCAGGGTTAGGTAAAACTTTTGTAAAAGATATTTATATAGGAGAAGTAGAAGAGGTAATCGAGCTTGAAGAAGAATTAATGAAAAGAATTATAGTTAAGCCAGCTATTAATTTTAAAAAATTATATAGGGTATTTGTTATTTTAGATTGATTTGAGGGATGCAGTTGTTTATTATTACATTAGCTTTAATTATTATAATAAATATAATTTTGCAAAGCACTGTACTACCATATTTAAGCATATTTGGATTTGTTCCAAATACAGCTTTAATAATAGTGGTATCTATTTCTTTGTTAAGAGGTAAATATTATGGTGGTTTTTTTGGGCTGTTTGTAGGATTAATTCAAGACATAATTTTTGGTTCTGTAATAGGAGTTAATTCTTTTATATATTTTATCATAGGTTATATTATAGGTTCCATACAAAATACCATAGACATTGAGAATAAAATAATCCCTCCAATTTGTTCAGCTGTAAGTACAATCTTTTATAATCTAACATATTTTCTATTTATGTTTTTCTTATCTAGAAATATACCTATATCCGTTATGTTAAAGAATGTTTTTTCCTTAGAAATTTTATATAATAGCATATTATCTATATTTATATATAAATTATTTTCTAAATTCTTTGTTGTGCCTTCTTTAAAGTTCGGAAGACGGTAGAGGTGATTTAAATGAAATTAATGGATAAAATTAAAAATAGGTATAATATAATTGCCTTAGTATTAGCTATTCTAATGTTTATTTTATCTTTTAGATTGGCAACATTGACCATAGCTCAAGGAGATTATTATAGAGACCTTTCTGATAACAAAAGGTTGAAAGAAATATATACAACAGCTCCTAGGGGAGAAATAAGAGATAGATATGGTAGATTACTTGCAGGGAATAAACCTAGCTTTACTGTGCAATTATTAAAAGATGAATTAAATCTATATGAACGAGAAAAAAAGAATGAAGCTTTTCTTACCTTAATAAGGTTATTAGAAGAAGATGGAGTGGACTATGTTGATGAATTTCCAATTGAATTAAACACCTTTAAATATAAAACAGAAAATGATTATGTACTTGAAAGTCAAAGTCCTTTAGATAAAGTTATCGAAATAATAATTGAAAACAATTTATTATCAGAAGTACTTAACTCCCATTATATCTATGAAGAATATAAAGAACATTATCAATTTATTACTGCAAATAGGGGAATAAATGCATTAAAGAATAAGGGAATAGATATTCCAATAGATATCCAATTAATAGATGAACAACTTGTAGTTAAATTCCATGAAAATAGAGATATAGGATTATGGAAATCACAATATGGAATAAACCCTAATGCATCAGCTATAGACGCTTTAATTCAGTTGATAAATAATGATAAAACTATTATTCGTAAAATCATAGATCATTCCGTTTCAAGAAACTTAGTATATGATAT
>MTKW01029818.1_pt1 | contig 10838 bp, 10 predicted proteins | sample 1042761 | NCBI WGS metagenome assembly MTKW01 (sample SAMN06205366, study PRJNA360243) | anaerobic digester metagenome | biome: Wastewater treatment plant; feature: Anaerobic digester sludge; material: sludge; isolation source: anaerobic digester fed with sludge from wastewater treatment plant ...
CCTTGATAAGAATCAATCACCTCCTTTAGCAAAGGAGGGATAAGGGGGAATTCGAAATTTTTTATTTTGCTCAGGATTCATTGCTCGCGACTCACTGTTTTTAGGAATGGGATTGCCACTATATCCAACCAAAGAACGGTTAGAATCCTCACAATGACGGATTGGGTTGATGAGATTCTCACAGCCAAAGGAACGAGGGGGATTATGGCGGAAAGCGCCGAGGGAGAGGGGGAGAATGGAAAACGAAATGGAAACAATTTAAGAGCTTGAGTTGCATGGTGATTTGAATATATTTATAATATCTCTGAATGTCATTAGTAAATTTTATTGTAGAAATGTGTTGGATTTTATACCTCGATGATGGAAATCGAGGTATATTTTTTCTATTTACTTTGAGGTTGATTCGAGCTGGGAATAAACTCATCTCTTAGTGCATTTCACATAATTGGTAAATAATGGTAAAATCTTCAGGTTATATGAGATGATCGTCCTTCTTTTGAGTTCATTGAGTTCATATAGAGAGATCGGTTCTCTGCCTTCAGAGGGATAATATAATTAGATTTTCAGATTGGAAAGGTGGAAGTAGCATGGTTCAATTTAAAAAGGAAGAAAAGGAAAAACATCTTTATGAATACGAAATAACCATTGAAGAGGAAAAAGTCCAGGAGAAACTGGAAAATATTTATAAAGAGGCGAGTCTTCGAGTAGCGGTTCCTGGCTTCCGGAAAGGGAAAGCCCCACGGGCTATTCTCAAGGCTCATCTCAATCAGAATTTTATCAAGGACGAATTAGCTCGAAGCTTAATTCCCGACGCTCTGAGTAAGGTGATCAAAGAAGAAAACCTTACTCTTTTTGGTGAACCGGATATTGATCTGGTAACGGTGGAAGAAGGACAACCGCTGGTTTTTAAAGCTTTAATATTAGAAAAACCCCAAACTACCCTGGCGAACCTGGAAGATATTGAAGTCCGCAAATATAAGGTAGTGATTCGCGATTCTGATGTTGAAAAAGAGATCGAAGGGATCCAAAAATCAAGAGGGTTGTGGAAAGAAAAAGAAGACCTTCCAGTTGAAACTGGTGATATGGTTAAGGTAAAAATAGAGGACAAAGAATATGCGGTCATGGCATCGTTTTCTGATGATGAATCGGTATTGAGCCGAGTAGTCATCGGGTTGAAAAGGGGTGAAACGGGAAAATTTCGCCCTCAGGAAACTGAAGCCGATAAACCTGCCGAAGAGGTGGACTTTACCGTGATCGAGATTATGAAAAAAGAAATTCCAGAATTGAACGAGGAATTTTTAACCCAACTCAATCCCGAATTGAAGTCTCTTGATGATTTACGATTGAAAACCAGGGAATCTTTGGAGAAATGGGCCGAGGATTTGGTGCAGATCCGTATGGAGAAGGAAGCAGTGGCATTGCTCGCTAAAAAATCTGAAGTAGTGGTTCCCAGTGTTTTGATTGACCATGAAACCAAGCATCAGATCGATCATTTTATTGAACACATTCAAAAAGACGGAATGACCTTAGAAAAATACATGGAAATAACCAATACCGATTTTGAGAGCATTGAAAAAGATTTCCGAAAACAGGCTCTTTGGCAGTTGAAAAAAATGTTTGTTCTTCAGGAGTATGCCGATAAAAATGGTATTTCGGTTGGAAAAGAAGAAATGAATGAAGAGATGGAAAGGATTGCCCAGAGAACGGGAAAAGAAGTCGAGGATGTCAAACAAATTTTAGAGAAGAATAATAAGATGGACGATTTAATGGACCAGAAGCTCCAGCAGAAATTGATTTTAGATATCCTGCAAAAGGTGAAGACCAAGGAATTAGAAGAACCGATCAATATCGATCAGTGGAAGGCTCTTGAAGATCCAGAAGAGGAGATGGTGGAATAATGCAGGATTTAAAAAATAATTATTTAGTTCCTATCGTTGTTGAGCAAACTCCGCGGGGAGAAAGGTCCTATGATATCTATTCCCGCCTGTTAATTGATCGAATCGTTTTTCTTGGGACGGAGATCGACGATGTGATCGCCAATCTTATCATTGCCCAACTGCTCTTTCTCGATGCTCAAAGTACTGAAAAAGATATTAATCTTTACATTAATAGTCCAGGAGGATCAGTGTCTTCGACACTGGCTATATATGATACGATGCAGTATCTGAAATCGGATATTTCAACGATTTGTATTGGAATGGCTGCCAGCGGTGGAGCAGTGATTCTGGCTGCCGGCACCAAAGGGAAGAGAATGGCTTTGCCCAATTCACGGGTGATGATACACCAGCCCTTAGGTGGAGCCCAGGGTCAGGTGACGGATATTGAAATTCAAGCCCGTGAGATGATTAAAATTAAAGAAAAACTCAATAGTATTTTGGCTAATCATACTGGCCAACCATTAGATAAAATAAAAAAAGATACTGAACGGGACTATTTTATGTCGGCAGAAGAGGCACAACTTTANNGGCGGGAATGGCACGTTATGATAATGAAAAAGGAGAAATCCGCTGTTCTTTTTGCGGGAAACCGCAGGCGGAGGTAAAAAAACTGATTGCCGGCCCCGGAGTCTTCATTTGTAACGAATGCATTGACCTTTGTAATGATGTGATTCGTGAAGAAACCAAGAACAACAAAAAGCAGCCGGAATTCAATTTGGGAAAATTGCCGACACCGATGGAGATGAAAAAATTCTTGGATCAATATGTCATCGGACAGGAAAGAGCCAAGATCACCCTCTCGGTTGGAGTCTATAACCATTATAAGAGAATTCTTTTTTCCCTAGAGGAAAATGAAGTTGAAATTGAAAAAAGTAACATTCTATTGATTGGGCCAACTGGTTCAGGAAAAACTCTTTTAGCCCGAACCTTGGCCAAAATGTTGAACGTTCCTTTTGCAATTGCTGATGCAACCACCCTTACTGAGGCGGGTTATGTAGGCGAAGATGTTGAAAATATCTTGCTTCGCCTTTTGCAAAATGCTGAATTTAACTTAAAAAAGGCCGAAAAGGGAATAATCTACATCGATGAGATTGATAAAATTGCTCGGAAATCTGAGAATCCCTCAATTACCCGTGATGTGTCGGGAGAGGGAGTGCAGCAGGCCTTGTTGAAGATTTTGGAGGGTACCATTGCCAATATTCCTCCCCAAGGGGGGAGAAAACATCCTCATCAAGAATTTATCCCGATGAATACCGCCAATATTCTGTTTATTTGTGGTGGAGCTTTCGTTGGATTGGAGCGGATTGTTGAAGCTCGGATGAAGGAAAAGAAAATCGGTTTTGGAGCTTTTGAAGCCAACCAGACCAAGCTTCAGGAAAATCCTTTAATTGACGTGCAGCCGCATGACCTGATGAAATTTGGTATGATTCCCGAGCTGGTGGGGAGAATTCCCATCATCTGTGCTTTGGATGAGCTCAATGTAGAGGATTTGGTACGGATTTTAACCGTGCCAAAAAATTCCTTGCTAAAACAGTATCAGCATCTTCTCCGCCTGGATGGAGTTGACCTCCGTTTCACCGATGGCGCCTTAAAACAAATAGCCATTGAGGCCATGGAAAAAAAGACCGGGGCTCGTGGTTTGCGGGCTATCATGGAAAAGCTGATGACCAAAGTGATGTTTGAATGCCCCGATCGGAAAGATATTAAAAAATTAACTGTTGATAAAGACATGGTCATAAAAAATCAAGCCAATGATATTTATGTGGATAATCAACTCATTCAAGATAAGCCAGCCTAAAGAAAGGAATAAAAATGAACAATCGAACACCGATTCCGCAGGTTTATGACGCTTCTCACACTGAGACCAAATGGTATGAGTATTGGGAAAAAAACGGTTATTTTTCTCCAGATCCGCAGCGTTCCAACCCTTTTTGTATGGTTATTCCTCCTCCCAATGTGACCGGCTTCCTCCATATGGGTCATGCTCTCAATCTGACTCTTCATGATATTCTCACTCGTTACCGGAGGATGAAAGGTGATCAAACGCTTTGGTTGCCGGGAACCGATCATGCCGGCATTGCTACCCAAAATGTTGTTGAAAAACAGTTGGCGAAGGAAGGATTAGATCGCCATCAACTGGGTCGAGAAGAGTTTATTCAGCGGGTTTGGCAATGGAAAGACCAATACCACGATCGGATTGTAAAACAGCTGAAAAGCATGGGTGCTTCCTGCGATTGGACCCGAGAGCGTTTTACCTTTGATGAAGGATTGTCGGCTGCGGTAAAAGAGGTGTTCGTTCGACTTTTTGATGAAGGGCTGATTTACCGGGGAGAGTATATCGTTAACTGGTGCCCCCGTTGTGAAACGGCCATTTCCGATATCGAAGTTGATTATCGTGATGTTCCATCATTTTTGTATTATGTTCGGTACCCCATCAAGGAGCATCCTGAACAGTACTTGGTGGTTGCTACCACCCGGCCGGAAACCATTTTGGGAGATGTGGCTTTAGCCGTTCATCCCGAAGATGAACGATACCGCCAGGTAGTCAATTCCACTGTTATCCTTCCTATCATCGGAAGAGATATGAGTATCATCCAGGATGAATATGTTGATCCGCAGTTTGGAACCGGGGTTCTCAAGGTAACACCGGCCCACGACATGAACGATTTTGATTTGGGGAAAAAACATCACCTTCCAGTAGTTGCGGTTATCGATCCTCACGGAGTGATGAATGAAAATGCTGGGATTTTTGCCGGTATGACTCGAGAACAATGTCGAGAGGCAATTGTCGAAAAGCTGAAGAGTTTGGACCTCATCGAAAAAATTGAAGAATATTCTCATTCGGTTGGTCACTGTTACCGATGTAATACTCAGGTAGAGCCTTTAGTATCCAAACAATGGTTTGTGAAAATGAAAGATTTAGCTCAACCGGCAATCCAGGCAGTTGAAGAGGGTCGGGTTGAGTTTATCCCGGAACGATGGAATAAAATTTATTTTGAATGGATGAATAATATTCGGGATTGGTGTATTTCACGGCAGATTTGGTGGGGCCATCGGGTGCCGGTTTTTTATTGTCAAGAATGTGGTCATTATTTTGCCGACCGAGGGTTACCCGATCATTGTCCGAAATGCCAGGGAAAGGTAGTCCAGGATGAAGATGTTCTCGATACCTGGTTTAGCTCAGCTCTTTGGCCTTTTTCTACTTTGGGGTGGCCAGAAACAACTCCTGACCTAAAAACCTTTTATCCTACCTCGGTTTTAATCACGGCATTCGATATTATCTTTTTCTGGGTTGCGAGGATGATTATGATGGGATTGAAGTTTATGCAGGATGTTCCCTTTCGAAAGGTTTACATCACTCCCTTGGTCCGTGATGCCTATGGGAAGAAGATGAGCAAATCGTCAGGTAATGCCATCGATCCCTTAGAAGTTGCTCGTCAGCTGGGATCGGATTCTTTACGCTTTGCTCTTGCTTGGTTGACGGTTCAGGGTCGAGATATTCATCTCTCCATGGAAAGAATCGAAGCCTCGAGAAATTTCATGAATAAAATCTGGAATGCTTCCCGCTTTGTCTTGATGAATCTTGAAGAAGACTTTGTTCCGGTCGAATTGAATAATGAAGCTCATCTCAGTTTGAAAGACCGCTGGATAATTTCCAGATTTCAACAAACCATCGAACAGGCCAGCCTGGCTCTCGATGATTATCGATTTGGTGAATATGTCCAGATTATTTATGATTTTATTTGGGGTGAATTCTGTGATTGGTATATCGAATGGAGTAAAAAAGACCTCTACCAGGGAAGTCCGGAAGAGAAAAGGAAAACCCAGTCGGTTTTAATTCAAGTGCTTTCGGGAATTCTTCAACTTCTTCATCCCGTAGCACCATTTATTACTGAAGAGATCTGGCACTCTCTCCCGATGAGAAATGATAATGATGCGCTTATCATATCTGACTGGCCAGTTCCGGAAAAACCGTGGTTCAATGACCAGAGTGAAAAAGCTATCGGATCAATCCAGAATTTGATACGAGAAATACGATTTTTAAGAGCAGAACTGGAGATTTCTCCCGCTGAAACCTGTCGGGTGCAGCTTGGTTTTCATCAATCGGATAATCGGGTTATAATCGAGGAACATTTAGGATACATTGAACAACTGGCAAAATGTGAGATAATAAAAACTGATGTTGAAATCTCAAAACCCGGAGGCGCGGTGACTGGGCAAGTTGATGGGATAGATATCTTTTTAATGATCGAAGGATTGGTGGATATTAAGCGGGAACTGCAGCGGTTAAATAAAAAGCATAAAGTTCTTAGCGAGGATGTGGAAAGAATTCAAAAACGTTTTGAAAAACCAGATTTCTTGGAAAAAGCTCCCCAAGAAGTGATAGAAAAAGATCAGATTCGTTTAGAGAAATTATTAAGCGAGGCGCAACGCCTCCAGAAATTAATAGAGGGGATAATGAACCAATGAAGCAATTTCGGAAAAGGCGGGACCCAGTTGAGTTGATTATTCTTCTTCTCGGTGGTTTTTTAGTGGTAATGCTGGCTTTTTTTATGGCACGGGGAGATTTGGATGCCTATACTCAGCTTCTCCTTCAGGGAGGAGTCAAAGAAGAAACAACTCAAATAGCGGAAAGACCTTTAGTTGGAAGCGATTATCCTGAAGAATTTGAAGAAATAACTACGACCAGTCAAATTCAAAAGGGGTTGATAATTGAAGAAGAGAGAGAAGTGAACCAAGAAAAGCCACAAGTAACTACTGCTCAGGAAGCAGTTTTAGCAACTCCATCACCACCTCCATCTCAACCCAAACCAACGCCGACACCGGTTCCTCCCCAGTCGACACCACCACCGACCGGGAGTTTTTATTTACAAGCGGGGGCATTTTCCAGTGAAGGCAATGCCAATAATATGGTAAATACCCTCAGAGAGATGGGGTTTGGGGCAACCGTTGAAAAATCAGCTAATTTGTTTAAGGTAAAAGTTTACGGTTTTAAAACCAAACAAGAGGCATCTGAAGCGATACAAAAAATCAAGTCGAAAGGAATAGATGCCTTTATCGGTCAATAAGGAGAGAGGTTTCCAATGACCCTACGTGAAATCAAAGACCTTCTACAGGCTGAAATATTAACTGGAGAGGAATTATTAGATATCGAACCGACCTCGATTTGCGGGAGCGATCTTTTAAGCGATGTGCTGGCTTTCACCAAAGAAAAATCACTACTACTTACCGGCCTTACCAATTCACAAGTTATCCGGACAGCTGAAATGAGCGATCTGATTGGTATCGTTTTTGTTCGAGGCAAAAGACCGGATAATGCAACCATCGAATTAGCAACCATCAAAAAAATACCCCTTTTGACAACTCGGCTGCCCATGTTTGAATCCTGTGGGAGATTGTATCAGGGAGGAGCTCGAGGGTGTAGCGAAGTAAAGTAATGGACCAACATCAACCCCACATTGAAATCAAAAAGGAAATTACTGGAGGTGATTTTTCAAACGCTGGAGGAATATCCAGCGAACTGAAAAATATCCTCCAACAAGCTGGTTTACCGCCGCAATTTATCCGACGGGTGGTAATCGCTACTTATGAAGCCGAGATGAATGTGGTAATCCATGCCTATCGGGGAACATTTTCCACATCAATTTATCCTGACCATGTACAAGTGGTTCTTGAAGACGAAGGACCGGGGATTCCTGATGTTGACTTAGCCTTTCAAGAGGGATTTTCAACGGCACCAGCCCATATTCGAGAAATGGGTTTTGGAGCAGGGTATGGACTCTCGAATATGAAGAAGTGTTCAAACCAAATAGACATCCAAACCAAGGTTGGAAAAGGGACCAAGGTAATGATGGTTTTTTGGCTTGATTCATCCCAAGTAGGTTCGTCTGCTCCTGATCAAAAAGAAATGCCATAAAATTTAATTAGGGGAATTCCCACCCGTTTTTTCTCCGACAAAAGAAAAGAGGGTGAAAGTATTGAATCCAGAAATTTTTCATTCCGTTCTTTTAGATGAAGAAAAATGTAAGGGATGTACTCATTGTATTCGAAGATGTCCAACCGAGGCTATTCGGGTGAAGCGAGGGAAGGCTCGCATCGACGAGGATCGTTGTATCGATTGTGGTGAGTGCATCCGAACTTGTCCCAACCATGCTAAATACGGCCAAACCGATTCACTGGAATTGTTAAAAAATTTTAAATATACGATCGCTTTACCGGCTCCAGCTTTTTATGCCCAGTTTAAAGGGAATCTTTCTCTCGGCAAACTATTGGGTGGCTTAGTTAAGTTAGGTTTTAATGAAGTATTTGAAGTTGCCTGGGCAGCTGAAATTTTAGCCGATGAAATTGATCGATACCTGAAAAAAACCAACCTGGATATTCCCATTATCTCCTCAGCCTGTCCAGCGGTTGTCAGGTTGGTGGAAGTTCAATTTCCCTCGCTGATCGACAATCTCCTTCCTCTTGACTCTCCCTTGGGTTTAGCAGCTAAAATAGCTCGAAAGCAAGCCATGGAAAAAGGCTTCAAGCCCGAAGAAATTGGGGTATTTTTTATTACTCCCTGTCCGGCTAAGGTGATGGAGGTCCGACGCTCAAGTGGAACGCTTGAACGAATTGATGGCGCCATTTCCATGTCGAGTATTTATCCCCGCTTAATCAACGATATCGACAGTCTTCCCGAAGAATCATCTTGCCAACTGGCTTCCTGGAAGGGCATTGGGTGGGCTCGTTCAGGAGGAGAACAAGAATCCCTTGGCGAAGGGGAATATATGGCAGTGGATGGGATTCATAACGTGATTTCAGTTTTTGAAAAGATAGAGATGGGAGAACTCAAAAAAGTTATCTATTGTGAAGCCCAAGCCTGTGTAGGAGGCTGTATTGGAGGAGTTTTTGCCGTCCAGAATCCCTTTATTGCTAAAGTCAACGTTAACCATCTGATCAAAAAGCATTCCACTCCTCAACCTCCAGAAAAACATCAGTTGGAAGAGTGGAGAAAAGAGAAAACTTTCCAAAGAATTCATCCTTATGAAATTCGGGATGTGTTGAAGCTGGATAATGACTATCGTAAGGCGATTGAAAAATACCAGCAAATTGAAAAGATACTGGAAAAACTTCCCGCCCTTGATTGTGGCGCCTGTGGTTGCCCAACCTGCCGATCGCTCGCCGAAGATATTGTAAGAGGAAAAGCCCAAGAGATCGATTGTCCCTTCTTGTTACGAGAAAAATTATGTGAAATATCCAAAGAAATTTTTGATTTAGCCAGTCGCGTTCCTCAAACCATGAGTGAAGAAGGAGGAAAAAAGAAAATTGAAAGTCAGTGACATTGTAAAACCGCTGGAAGCTGAAGTTCTTTGTGAGGGAGACCTCAATAATAGTGAAATCACCGGAGGATATTGTAGTGATTTACTCAGTGATTGTATTGCCAATGCCAGTGAAGGGAGTGTCTGGGTGACCATTCACTCTCATCCCAATATCATTGCCGTTGCGGTATTGGTAGGCATGCCTTGTATTATTATTAGTAATTTTCAAGAAGTTGATCCCCAGACAATAGAGAAAGCCAAAAAAGAAAAAGTAACCCTTTTGCGAACTTCCTTAACCAGCTATCAAGCAGTGGAGGTGTTAACCAAGATTGGTGTTCACGGAACCAAAAAACATGCCTGAAAGGGTCTACCGTGCCGATCTTCATATCCATAGTGTATTATCTCCTTGCGCCGAACGGGATATGTTACCCCATTGTATTATATTGGAAGCCTTGGAAAAACATTTAGACATCATAGCTATTACTGATCACAACTCGTGCGAGAATGTGCAAGTCACTATTTCTTTAGGTGAGCAATTTGGGGTTTGGGTCATCCCGGGCATGGAGGTTGAAACCCGAGAAGAGATCCATTTTCTTACTTATTTCCCCACTTATCAACGGATACTTTCCTTCTATCAAGTCCTGCAGCAATTTTTCCAGCCAATTCCTCTTGATGAAAATCTTTGGGGTGAAGAGTGGGTCATTGGCGCTGCCGGTCAGATTGTGGAAAAGAAAAAAGAACTTTTAACCTTTCCTCTTTCGCTTACCGTTGAAGAGCTGTATCAGTTGGTGGTAATTCAGGATGGAATCATAATTCCATCCCATGTCGATCGAAGCGTTTACAGCATTATTGGAGTACTGGGTTTTCTCCCGCCTTATCCCCCCTTTCCAGTTTTGGAAATTTCTTCGGCTTTAGCAACTTCCAACGCCCGTGTGAAGTTGAAGTTAAACAACTGTCGCTTGGTACGTTTTTCTGATGCTCATGCTTTACCTCAAGTTGGTTTGGTTTATACTGAATTTCGTATGGATCGACCCTGTTGGGTGGAGTTTAAAAAGGCAATTAATCAGATGGAAGGAAGAGATTTTTTTCCTCAAGAGTAGTTTGAGTATATATTGCTCCTAAGATTTTCAAGCCCTCTTTATTTTTCCCTTTTTCCTTTTTTATTTTGAAAATAAAGAAAAGAGAAAAGAATTAACGTCATCCTGAGCCCTCGCTTTGTGAGGGTGTGAGAATCTCATCTGACGCCGCCGACGTCATCCTGAGGCTTCGTTTTTCGAAGCCGTGAGGATCTCATCCTTTTCATTATTTTAAAAAAAATAAAAATGAGATTGCTACGTCGCATAAGACGTTCCTCGCAATGACGGAACAGTAAAAAATTCAAATCCCCCTAACCCCCTTTTCTAAAGGGGGAGATTGGTTCTTGAGTATATAATTTTCATCCTTATCTGGAGCTGCTAAGTAACATGAAGGTCTATCCAAAAAATACCAGAATTGTTGAAAAGTGATCAAATAAAAAAGAAAAAAGCACACCCCCCTGAATCCCCCCTCAATGGGGGAATATATTAAATAATTATAAAGAATGAGATCCTCACGTCGTCCAGCA
>MTKW01006252.1_pt1 | contig 10835 bp, 9 predicted proteins | sample 1042761 | NCBI WGS metagenome assembly MTKW01 (sample SAMN06205366, study PRJNA360243) | anaerobic digester metagenome | biome: Wastewater treatment plant; feature: Anaerobic digester sludge; material: sludge; isolation source: anaerobic digester fed with sludge from wastewater treatment plant ...
CCCTCCAGCCCGAAGAGCTGGGCTGCGGCGCGGTTGATCAGGTTGATGCGGCAGGAGCGGTCCACCGAGATGAGGCCGTTGTGCATGGCCTGGTACATGGCCCTGAGGCGGGCGTTGAGCATGCGCTCTTCCTTGAAGAGAGAGGTGATCAGCTCCACCTTGGTGAAAAGCCCGGCCACGGTGCCGTCCTTCTCCACCACCACACCCGTACCCACGGGGATGCGGTGCACCGTCTCGATCACCTCGCTGTACGTCAGATCCACCGGGATCTTGACCACGTTGCGGTTGTAAAACCTGTACACCGGTTCATCCAGGGTGCTCGCTTTGAGCAGGGCATCGTAAAGGTTGGTCTTGGTGAAGATGCCGGCCAGGGTGCCGTCGTCATTCAGGACAGGCAGGCCGTCGCGCCGGCTGCTGCGCAGCATGCGCACCGCCCTTTTCAGGCTGTCGCCGGGCTGAAGGGTGGCAAAATTCCGGGTCATCATATCGGCAAGACGCATTGTATTCCCTCCGGGTCAAGAGTCGGGGTGCGCCTCTTTCTTGAAGCGCTCCGCCCGCTCCACAAGGCTCTCCACATGGTCCAGGCCGGCCCTGTCGATCTCCGCCCCGTCGAGCATGCGGGCGATCTCCATGCGCCGTTCCGCCGCATCGAGGTGCGCCGCCCTGGTCAGGGTGCGCTCCCCGGCGGTCTCCTTGTACAGGCGCACATGGCTGTCGGCCATGGCGGCGATCCGGGGGCTGTGAGTGACGCAGATGATCTGGTGGTGCGCCGCCAGCAGCGCCAGCTTCTCGGCCACGGCCTGAATGGCGGCGCCGCCGATGCCGGCGTCAACTTCGTCAAATATGAGCGTGGGAATGCGGTCCTCGCCGGCAAAGATGCTTTTCACGGCGAGCATGACCCGCGACATCTCGCCGCCCGAAATGATCCTGGCCAGGGATCTGAGCTCCTCGCCGGGATTGGCGGAGAAGAGAAATTCCACGCTGTCCTTCCCCCGGGGGGTAAACCGGTCCAGGGGGTCGATCTGCACGGCGAAGCGGGCCCTGGGCATGGCCAGCTCCTCCAGGGCGCCGCTCAGGGGCCGCTCCAGCAACGCCGCCGCCTCTCTCCGGGACTCGCTCAGCCTGCGGGAGGCCTCCCCGAGCTGCTCCGCAGCGGCGGCTATCTCCTGCTCGAGCTCCCGGGCCAGGGCCTCGCTGTTCCGCAGCCTCTCCAGCTCCTCCGCGGCCCGGCGGCCGAAGTCGACGACCTCCTCCAGGGCGGGGCCGTACTTCCTTTTCAGGCCCTGCAGCTGCTCCAGGCGCCGCTGCACCGTTTCCAGCTCGGCGGGGTTGTACTCGAAGGCGGCCCGGTAATCGCGCAGCACAAAGGAGGCCTCCTCCATCTGGGCGGCGGCGCTCTCCAGCATCCCCACCAGGGGGGCCAGCTTTTCGTCGATCTGCGCCGCCTCCCCGAGCTGCCCCTGCACAAGGGCCAGCATATCCACGATGGAGGGCCGNNTCTCCCGGCATGGGCCAGGATCCTTTCCCTGCCGAGCAGCCTCTCCTCCTCGCCCGGATCTATCCTGGCCGCCTCGATCTCGCCCAGCTGAAAGGAGAGCACATCCATCCTCCGCTCCCGTTCGGCACTGTCCGCTCCCAGGGCGGCGAGCTGCTCCAGAAGCTCCTGCCGCTTTCCGTAAAGGCTCTCCACGCGGCGGAGGGCCTCCGCACATTTTTCACCGCCGAAGGAGTCAAGCAGAAGGCGGTGATAATCGGGCCTCAAAAGCGACTGGTGCTGGTGCTGCCCGTGCAGGTCCACCAGCAGCCGCCCCAGCTCTTTCAGAAAGGAGATGGGTGCAGCCCTGCCGTTTACCCGGCCGACGCTGCGCCCGCTGCGGGACATTTCCCGGGTAACTATGAGCGTCTCATCGGGCGCGATGCCCGCCTCTTCCAGGAGCGATGCCACCTCCGCAGCAGCGGCGGCGGGGCAGACAAATATGCCCTCAACAAAGGCGCTCTCTTCGCCCTGGCGGATCTGCCCCGTGTCGGCGCGCTCGCCCAGGAGCAGGTTGATGGCCCCGATGACGATCGATTTGCCCGCTCCCGTCTCCCCGCTGAGAACATTGAGGCCCTTTCCAAATTTCAAGGTGAGATCTTCGATGAGGGCAAATTGCGACACCCTGATCTCCGCAAGCACCTGTTCTCTCCCCCTTCCCTCCTTGCACCGCCCTAATCTTTCAGTTTCTGGCGCAGCAGGCGGTAAAAAGAATTGTCCCCGAAATGGATCAGCTTCACCTTGCGATCCGCCTTTTTAACGGCCACACTGTCCCCGTCCTCCAGATCAAAGCCCACCTGCCCGTCCGCGGTGAGCACCACCCGGGACTGGCGGGAATCAACGCGCATCCGGATCTGCTCCCCTGCGGTGACGATGACGGAGCGGTTGTTCAGGCTGTGCGGACAGATGGGGGTAATCACCAGCAGCTCCAGTGAGGGGTTGACAATGGGCCCGCCGGCGGAGAGGGAGTAACCCGTGGAGCCTGTCGGCGTGGCCACGATAACTCCATCCCCCGAGTAGCTCTCCAGAAAATCGTCATTGATAAAGGTGCTCAGCGTGAGGATCCTGGAGAAGGGGCCCCGCGAGATGACGATATCATTGAGTGCGGTGAGGTGCCCCAGCAGCTTCTCCTCGCGATAGACCGCCGCTTCGAGCATCATCCGCTCCAGGTACCGGTACCGTCCCGCCGTGATATACTGCAGGTAGCGATCCATCTGCTCCACCTCGATCTCGGCCAGGAAACCCTTGTGCCCCACGTTGATCCCCAGTATGGGCACATCCCAGTGGGCCAGGTCCCGGGCGGCCCGGAGAATGGTCCCGTCGCCTCCGACCACGATGAGCATATCCACCCGGCCGGACCATCCCTCCAGCCCCTCGGCCAGCGAGCATGAGGTCTGCCAGTCAACCTGCCGGGCGTCGGCGGTGAGCAGCTGTATATTTCGTTCCTCGAAGAAATCGCAGATTCTCTCCACAACAAGCGCCGTGTTTTCTTTTTGCCAGTTCGGGATCAGTCCAATGCCGCGCATGACGCCTCCTTAGAAAATGGAGCCTCTCAGAAGATGGCCCAGAAATAGAATGCCCATGATGATGAGCAGGATGAGCGCCCCTCTCCAGAGAAACCGCTCCCTGCCTCCAGCCCCGCTCCGGTAGTCAAAGCGAATCTCTTCCAGCCGCCCCTTCTCCTCATGATAGAAGAAGATCCCGTCGGTTTGAAAAACAAGGGTGTCCAGAAGCAGCTCCCGGCGCAGGCCGGCCCGGTTGAGCGAGCCCTCNNGCGGTCATGGTCACCGGTATGGCCGGATGGATCTCCTCCAGGGAATAACCGCTCTCCCGCAATTTGTGCCAGGCCTTCTGTTCCCGGCGGGTCAGCGGGCCGGGGACCCGGCGCGGCGCCCCGGAGCGGCGCTTCTTTTTACGATTGAAAATATAATAGATCAGACAACCGCCTGACAGGAGCAGCAGCCAGAGATAATCCTGCCAGCGCAAACGATCACCACCCGGCATTCAGCTATATCTACTATTCGCCGGGCTCATTTCAATTCCTTTTAGCCCCGGATTATTTTACCAGTTCGCGGTGGGCCGCATCGACAACGGCGGCGACGGCGGCCTCCGTTTCCGGCAGGCAGCTGCAGGGGCCGCCGGAGCCCTTCAGGTGGAGGAAAAATTCCACGTTGCCCCTGGGGCCGGGCAGGCGCGAAAAAGTGAGAGCGGCAGTGCAGTAGCCGGCGGCGCAGGCGGAGGCGATCAGATCCTGCAGCACCGCCCGGTGCAGGCGGGGATCACGGATCACGCCCCGGCCCTTTCCGGCCTCGCTGCGCCCCACTTCAAACTGCGGTTTGACCAGGGCCAGCAGCGCAGGAAGCCCCGCTTCCCCGAGAACCGGCAGCACCGGCTTGAGCGAGATGAAGGAGAGATCGATGACCGCCAGGTGGGGCTTCCGGGGAAGATCCTGCGCCTTCAGGCGGCGAACATTGAAGCGCTCCATGACCGTTACCCGGGGATGGCGCCGCAGCTTCCAGTCCAGCTGGCCGTAGCCCACATCGAGGGCGATGACCCCGGCGGCCCCTCTCTGGAGCAGGCAGTCGGTAAAGCCCCCCGTGGAGGCCCCCACATCCAGAACGACAAGTCCTTCAACCTCCAGCGCCAGGTCGTCTAGAGCGCCGGCGAGTTTGATGCCGCCCCGGCTGGCATAGCGCTGCTCCGGCTCCAGAAGTGTGATCTGCGCATTGCGCGGGTAAAGCATTCCGGGCTTGGAAGCGGGCCGCCCTTCCACCAGGACGCGGCCGGACATGATCTCACCCCGGGCGCGGCTGCGGCTCAGCTCCGGGCAGCGCTCCATGAGCAAAAGATCCAGCCGCAGGCGATCCTGCTTTTTGCTCAAGGCGCGCCCCGGAGCGCTCCGGCTCCGGCAAAGGAGAGCGCTTCCCTGAATATGCCCGCCGCATCAAGGCCGTAGATGGAGAGGAGCAGTTCGCGCGGCCCCTGTTCCACGAAGCGGTCCTCTATGCCCAGGCGGCGCACCGGCAGGGTCAGGCCGCGTCCGGCCAGCAGCTCGAGCACGGCGCTGCCGAAGCCGCCGGCCAGCGTGTTTTCCTCCACCGTGAGCAGGCGGCCGCACCTCTGCGCCCACTCCAGGATAAGCTCTTCATCCAGGGGCTTGATGAAGCGGGGATCGATCACCGCGGCATCAATGCCCTCTTTGGAAAGCCTCTCCGCCGCCGCCAGCGCTCCGTTGGCGGTAATGCCGGCAGCGGCGATGAGCAGGTCCCGGCCCTCCCGCAGCAGTACGCCCCTGCCCCAGGGCAGCAGCCGCGGTTCGCCCAGCTCGACGCCCTCGCCCTTGTCCCGCGGGTAGCGCAGCGCCGCAGGCCCCGGGGCGCTGTGCAGCGCCGTGTAGAGCAGGTGCTGCAGTTCATCTTCATTGCGGGGAGCCATGATCGCCATCTGCGGCATGGTGCGCAGGAAGGAGAGATCGAAGATCCCCTGGTGCGTTTCACCGTCCTCGCCCACGATGCCGGCCCGGTCAACGGCAAAGAGCACCGGCAGTCTCTGCAGGCAGATGTCGTGCATGAGCTGATCGTACGCCCTCTGCAGGAAGGTGGAATAGATGGCCACAACGGGCCGCAGCCCCCCGGCAGCCATGGCGGCGGCCAGACCGGCCACATGCTGCTCGGCTATGCCCACGTCGAAAAAGCGGCCGGGGTATTTTTGGGCAAAGGCGCTCAGACCCGTGCCCCCCGCCATTGCCGCGGTAAGCGCAACGATCTTGGGGTTCTCCGCGGCCGCTTTCAGCATGGTCCTGCCGAAAACTTCCGTGTACGAGGGGTCGCTCTTTTTGCTGCGGGGCAGCCCGTTTTTCTTGTCAAAGGGGCCGATGCCGTGGAAGCGCTCCGGCGAAGCCTCGGCATAGCGGTAGCCCTTTCCCTTCTCCGTGAGAACATGCACCAGCGTGGGGCCCCGCATCCGCGCAGCCTGCTGAAGCGCACTTTTCAGGGCGGCAATGTTGTGCCCGTCAACGGGTCCGAAATAGGTCAGCCCCAGCTCTTCAAAGATCATCCCCGGGTTGATCAGGTATTTCAGGCCGCCCCGGAACCTCTCGGCGGAATCAACCATCCTCTTGCCCACGAGAGGAATCCGGTTCAGCGCCTGCTCGAATTCAGCCTTGAGGCGGGAGTATTTGGGGTCGGAGCGGATCTTGCCCAGGTAGGCCGACATGGCGCCCACATTGGAGCTGATGGACATCTCGTTGTCGTTCAGGACGACGATGAGATCGCTTTTGACATGGCCGGCATGGTTCAGCGCCTCGTAAGCCATGCCCCCGGTAAAGGCGCCGTCGCCGATGACGGCGATAACCTTGTACGAGCCGCCAAAGAAATCCCGCGCCAGGGCCAGCCCNNGCACTCTCCGCCGGTTTCGGAAAACCGCTGAGCCCTCCATGGCGGCGCAGGGTGGGAAAGGAGCCCCACCGTCCCGTCAGAAGCTTGTGGGGATAGCACTGGTGCCCCACATCCCAGATGATCCGGTCGCGGGGGCTTTGAAATGTGCTGTGCAGGGCCAGGGCCAGCTCCACCACGCCCAGGTTCGGCGCAAGGTGCCCCCCATTGTCGGCCACTGTCCGGATCATGTATTCCCGTATTTCCGCAGCCAATTTTTCCAGACCGGCAATTTTAAGCTCTTTCAGATCTTCTGGCAGTTTCAGCCGGCCGGACAGATCATCCATGCTCTTTCTTCACCTTCTTTTTTTGCGAAGCAGAAGCCAGTCCCGCATATTCTCCAGGCGCAGCAGGATTGTGCCCACAAACATGATAATTTCGGTGGAGCGGGTGATGGCCCTGTTCTTGCCCAGCGCCTTGCCCCCCACCGTCAAGGCGGCCACGAGGGCCGTAAGGACGATGCTCCCGTAAATCTCCATCCGGGCATAGGGGCCGGCCGCCGCCAGCCGGGAAATGATGACCGCCGCCAGCGTACCGCTGACAATACCGCTGATGTCGCCGACAACGTCATTGCAAAAATTGGCCACCCGGTCGGCGTTCCGGACCAGATCCACCGCCCGCCTGGCACCGGGGATTCTCCGGGAGGCCCTGGCATTGAGCGGCGCCTGGTCCGCCGCAGCGGCGGCGGTGCCGATTATGTCAAATACTATACCCAGCGCGATCACGGCGCCCAGTATCAAAAAGGAGAGCAGCAGCGAGTAAATGGCATTGAGCAAAAAACGGGCCACAAAACCGATGATGACAGCCAGCACGAAGGACCAGATCGCGATGCCGGCCACCCAACGCCCCGGGGGACGTTTGCACTTGCCTTTCCCCACCTCATCACCATACCGCAGCGGCATCCGGGAGCGCGGCTGCATTTTTTGGCCCGAGCGCCCGCCTGCCCCCTGTTCTCCGGCGGCCGGGCGCTTCCCGGAAATATGGAAAGAACATAAGTGGTGGCAAAAGCCAGGTAAACTTTGCGGCTTAGGTCCAGCAGGTTTTCCCGAATAATCACCTTCCGTCACCGGCAAGGCAGTTCCCTTTTCAGATTATTCCCGCCCTGTCGCCACGGGCGTAACTGGATTGCCACTTAGCTCGCACCTTAATCCCTGGCGCGCCTCTCTTCAAGAGAGCAGTCTAGGAGATTTCCTCCCTGGCTCCTGTCCTCCCCTAGCCTCTTTTGCAGGATGGGTTTCAGGATTTTGTCTCCTCCCCCCGCCCACACCACTCAAGGCAGGCTACACTGCACCCAGCTTTCACCGCATGCAGGTTCATTCCCAAGCAGTAACCGTAGCCGTCAGGCCTCCGGCCACCATCATTGGGTCTCCGCGAAGGCAGGGTCAACGCCTACATGCCTTTGTAGATCGCCCCGTCCTTCTTAACTCCCAGCACCAGCCCCCGACTGGGCGTCAGCAGCCAGCACCAGGAACTTCATCGATGTGCCCTTAACGGATTTTTAGGCCCGCTTTCGAAGAGGGGGAGCCAACTAGAATACTGCACCACTTATGCTCCTCGTCAGGAAAAATTATAACATAACCCTTTCCCTTTCTCAAGGACCCGGCAAATTGACAGGACCCAACAGAATGCCACGGAATACCAACGGATTACCGGGGAGCGGGGGGCCGTCCCCCTGCTCCCCGGGCCTGTCTAGATGACCAGATCTTCATTGAGATGCTTGCAATTGGAGGCTATGGCGTTCATGGCCGCCGCATTGATGGGATAGGCGATGGGCGACGGTGAAACAAGGGGATGCGTGGCCGCCTGGAATGTGTTCAGCTCCGTTGCCGTGGTATCTTTCTGAATGGCCAGGCTCAGAATGTTGATGATCTCGGCAACGGTATTCCCGCCGGAGATCTGGGCGCCCAGGATGATGCCGGAGCACCTGGAGAAAATCAGCTTGATATTGATCTCCTGCGCGCCGGGCAGGGTGCCGGGGTGGCGGTCCATGGTCTTGAACTCGCCGGTCATGATGCAAAAACCCTCCTGCCGGGCCCGGGCCTCGGTAAGGCCCGCCGCTGCAAATGTTTTGCCGAATACCTTCGTGGAAAATGTGCTGATGGTGCCCTTGTTGGCGCGGATCAACCTCAGATGAAATGTATTGCTGCCCGCGATCTTGGCCTCCATGGCCGCCGTGGAAGCCAGCAGCAGCGGCACATCCTTCCCCGTGAAGAAGCACTTCTTCTCGGCGCAGTCGCCCACGGCGAAGATATGGGGATCGCTCGTTCTCATGTACTGATCCACGACCACCGCGCCCTTGGCATTTACCTCCAGCCCGCCGGCTTTTGCCAGCTCGCCGTTGGGCCTTACCCCCAGGCCCAGGATGACCATGTCCGCGGGGACGGTGCGGCCGCCCTCCAGCTCCACCGCCTCCACGGCCCCCTCGCCCAGAATTCTCTTGACCCTGGTGCCGGTCATCACCTGAATGCCCTGTCCGCTCAAAAGGGATTCGATGTCGTCGGTATAGCTTTTATCAAAGGCCTGCCACAGGCAGGAGCCGGCCATCTCGATGATGGCCACATCCTTGCCGAGCATTCTGATCTGCTCCGCAAATTCAACGCCGATAAATCCCCCGCCGATGACCACAACATTTTGCGCATTTTCCAGTTTTGCAAGAATTCTGCCCAGGTATTCCTCGTTTTTCATTACGGGAAACACGTTCGCCAGATCGTGGCCGGGAATGAAGGTGGGAATGAGTGGCAGCGAACCGGTGGCGATGATCAGCTTCTTGTAGCCGATCGGGCCGTTTTTCTCCGTCTCCACCCTTTTCTGCTCCCTGTCCAGGGCAAGGGCGCTGTCGATGAGCAGGTTGATATTCGCATTGTGCAGCATGGCATCAGGTATAATATTTTTCTTCAGATCGCGCAGGGTTCCATAGATGTACGGAATGCCGCAGGGAACCATCACCGTTTCGGTATCGCGGATCAGGGTAATATCGATATCTTCCCCGTAAGCCTTGCGCGCCATTGTGGCAGCCAGAAGCCCGCCCGCGCTCCCTCCGATTACCAGCAGGTCCGTCTCTTTCATCGTGATCCTCCTTCGCTTTTCTACTGATGAAGTGATAACAATCTGTATTGCATATTATACTTGAATCTTTTTACACTGGCAACGCGATCCGGCCGACCGNNCGCGGTTACGGGCGCCCCGCCCGCAAGGGCTGCCGTGCCTGCCGCAGCATCCGGAGCAGGTTCTTTTTTGATACCCGGCCCGGCGACAAGCACCGGGCCGGGCAACCGGCGCAGGCCGGCAATATCCGGCGGCCTGCGCAGCTGTGGCTAACTGTTCTGCGCCTCGCAGGCCATGACGGTATGTTTGCACAGAACAATGGTGGTAACGGAGCCCACACCGGCGGGGACAGGAGAAATTTTCTCGACCACGGGCTCCACGGCCTCGAAGTCCACATCGCCGCAGTACTTGCCCGGGTTGTCGGGGTCGGCATTGATGCCCACATCGATGACGATCTGCCCCGGTTTGACGTAGTCCTTGCCGATCATCTTGGCCCTGCCGATGGCGGCCACCAGGATATCGGCCTCGGCGCAGACCCGGGGCAGGTTCTGCGTGCGCGAATGGCAGATGGTGATGGTGGCATGTTCGCGCATGAGCAGCATGGCCACCGGCTTGCCCACGATCATGGAGCGGCCGACAACGGTCACCCTTTTCCCCTTCAGGGGGATATCGTAGAATTTCAGCATTTCCATGCAGGCGGTGGGTGTGCAGGGCGGGAAGCCGGTAACATCATCGGCAAAGACCTTGCCCGCGCCCCCCAGGGTCATGCAGTCCACATCCTTCTCCACCGGAATGAGCCGGCGGATCTTCTTCTCATCCAGGTGCTTCGGCAGCGGGGCAAACATGAGGATGCCGTGAATGGAGCTGTCCGCCCCCAGGGCGGATACCGCCTTCTCGAACTCCGCCTGGCCCACATCCTCGGGATGCTCGAACACTTCGTAGGCCAGCCCCACTCCATCGCCCGTCTTCTTGATCCCGCCTTCGTAAAACAGATCGTCGGGGTTTGCACCCACGCGGATGATCCCGATCTTCGGGGTGATCCCCCTTGCTTTCAGGGCCTCTATCCTTGCAACAAGATCCTCCTTCATGGCGTCGGCAACGGGTTTACCTCTCAGTCTTTCAGCCATTATCCCAACCTCCTCCAGAATTGATATTTATTTTTTGATCTTGCCGATGACCAGTTCCAGCGTGGCATCGGCGACCTTGCACCCATCTTCCAGAAGGGTGCTCATCTCCCTGTTTACCTGCTCCACAAAACTCTCATCCTTGATCGCACCCAGATTGATGAGCACATTGAGGTAACCGCTCTGCAGGGCCCCCTTCAGGAAGACCACACCGCAGCCCACATCGGAGATGGCCAGCATGGAACCGATCTGTCCCATGCGCTCGTGGATCTTGATGCCCCGGTAAGCCTGGCGCATGATCTCCAGGGGTACGGAGAGGGCCACCTTGGAACATTCCTCCAGGGTTTTCTCCTTGTGAGCAATCTCCTCGGGGGTGCCCCTGGGCAGCCCGTAGGCCTGCGCCAGCGGCTTGAAGGCTTCGGCATCCTCATCCACCAGCACTTTCAGCCGCTTGATGATGCCGTANNCCCACCGTCAGGTTGCCCACCATGTTGGAAAGGGCCATCCCGATGGCTCCGCCCATGGCGGCAGCTCCGCCGCCGCCGGGGGTGGGATCCTTGGAGGCAAGCACATCCAGGAAATAATCACAGCTCTTTGACGACATGGCCATACACAAATTCCTCCTTTTTTGTTTTTTGCAAGACATAATTTCCGTTAATGTGCGGGCAGCGAACAGTGCGAGATCCTTCGCTGCGCTCA
>MTKW01041564.1_pt1 | contig 10834 bp, 13 predicted proteins | sample 1042761 | NCBI WGS metagenome assembly MTKW01 (sample SAMN06205366, study PRJNA360243) | anaerobic digester metagenome | biome: Wastewater treatment plant; feature: Anaerobic digester sludge; material: sludge; isolation source: anaerobic digester fed with sludge from wastewater treatment plant ...
TATAAAACGGGGCACCCCCAGCCGGTGGCCCCGTTTTCATTTTTGCTTTAACTCCCGGACAGCAGCTGCTCTACCAGGTTGAGTATAGAAAAATGGCCGCCGGTCAATGCCGCCATCTGCGTCTCGCGGCCAAAGATGCAATCTCGGATCTCGGGAGCGGTTAAGGATTCGCCAGCCAACCGGTTCACCTGCTCGCGCAGTCCGTGCAGGTAGGCCAGGAAGTTGCGAATCGAGCTCTTCCCTTCAGTAAAAACCCGGCCGAGCGAGGTGAAAAGAGTCAATTCTTCCGCCGGTAAGGAGAGTAAATTTTCCAACGAGGCGAGAATGCCATCAATATCTTCGTCGGCCCGAAGCATCTTTAGATTCTCTGAAACAAAGAGATCTCCGCTAAAACACCAGCCCTGCTCCGGCTCAAACAGAGAAATATGATCGGGTGAGTGGCCCGGTGTTTCAAGTACCCAAAAAGTGTAGCGGCTGGTGCTAATACGAGCGGGGACCAGCTGCACCTCTGTCGGCTCCGGATAGCCCCAGACCATCTCCTGGTACTCGCGCAGCGGCAGACGGCTGTTGATCAGAGGCAGAGCCAGCGAGTGGGCATAGATTTTCAGGCCCAGTTCCTGCTGGATGAAAGAATTTGCACCAACATGATCTTCATGATGATGCGTATTTACTACCTGCCTTACTTCTTGCTCCCTAAGAAATTCACCCAGCTCGTCCACGGTATAGGCACAGCCAGTATCAATGAGCAGGCCGTCCACCAGATAGGCAGAAGTCCAGTACAGCACGGTCCCGTCCATCTCCCGCCCCATCATGATCTGGGTAACTTCACCAAGGGGGTTCACCTTTAACACACCAGTTCCTCCTTTGTTGTTAAAACAGCTCTTTTTGGACCAGGGGCAAGTCCCGCATGGTTACGATCCCAAGAAGAGGCTCGGCTAGGCTGCCGGAGGAGGTAATCAGGATCGCATCCAGCCTTCTGCCCTGCTGGTAATAGCGGTAAAAAAGATCTTGGACTTCAAACAAGGTGGCTACTGCGCTGATAAACCTAAAATTATCGTCATGCTCTGTATATTTCAAAACCTCGTTTACCGCGGTCTCTTCTGAGAAAACCTTCTTTTCAAAACATTTTCCTAACCAGCGGGTAATTGTATTGGTGGTTAGAAGCGCCACCGTAATGCCCTTTTCGGCAACCGGCAACTGGGAAAGCGAATAGTGGTATAAAAGCTTGACCGCTTTGTCAATCGGATCTTGAACATCGACTGTCAGGACATTCTTTTTAAATAGCGGCAGCACCCGGGGCGGCTCCACCAGGTGTGTGGCAATCCGCTCGATTGCAGCCACAGCCTCGTCATCCGGCTCAGCAATGACCCGCCCATCGGTGCGGTTATGGACGATGGCATTTCGCAGCTCACCAAATTCCAATAGGTCAACCTTGTACTGCCTCACCAGCGGCTCGCTCTTGCAAGCACATCTGACCAGTTCAAAAAACTTTAAATACCGATCCGGAGCCACTATTTTTCGTAAACTCTGCTCGATCTGAGCGTAGGCATTAAGAAAACGGTCGGCGTTGCTTATCAACTTGTTCATCTCAGTAATATCTTAGTGTTTATCATTATTTATGTGACTATTTCGACAGAACCTAATTTAATCCTTCCCCCGGCCATCCCTATTTTCCCTATTTATCCCTAATCCTTCCTGCTAGATTGTTTCTGAAACCTGCCCATTATCGCTTACGACCAGCCCCCCCTGCCGCCGCGAAGCCCTTCTTGCCAGTGCCCCCTCCCATTTCATTTTTTAACAATATAATGATTTTTAATACTTTTTAAGCAGGTATTTATTTATCTTTGGCGAAATACCAAGTTGCCAAAGCATAAACAAGGGTAAAAGTAGTGGGCCTGTTGGGAGGGTACTGTTTACAGTATAGACTGCTTTCCAGATTAAAAACCGGTGTAGAATGGGAGATGAAGTTATGGTTATTTTTAACAGCTGGCTTGGAGAGCTAAAGGATAACCGGCATAATGACAAAAACAAGGCAGCTGACATCAATGGGTTAAATGTGCCTGAAACTGTTGGCGAGGATAAGATTAAGGCGATTATCGGTTGGGGCGGGATTGTTCTAGCAGATGATACAGTAGATATTGTTGAGTCCATGCAAGCCTATTTTAAGTCTGTCAATGAGGAATCTTGCGGACGATGTACACCCTGTCGCGTAGGAACAAAAGCAATCCTTAAGATACTAACATCTATTGTTAATGGTGAAGGAGAGGAAAAGGATCTTATTTTATTATCAGAGCTTGGACGCTTGACCCAAAACGCTGCCCATTGTGAGCTGGGACGCACTGCACCTATTGCTTTACTTCAATCCCTAGAATATTTCAAAGATGATTTTTTAAAACGGATTGAGAATGGAAAAAGAACTTCTAACGGTAACCGCTACCGGTCGGTACTGGCTACCCCCTGTGTCAACGGCTGTCCTGCCCACGTCAAGATCCCTGATTATGTAGGTTTTTGTGATGAAGGAAGGTGCACCGAGGCCCTGGATGTTATTTTTGATAAAACCCCCCTGGTCGGCGTGCTTGGAAGAATCTGTGTCCACCCCTGTGAAGATAACTGCCGCCGGCAAAATCTGGATGAAGCTATCTCTATCCGGGCCGTAAAACGGTTCATCTCTGATTTCGAAAAAGAACTTGACTATACTCCGGAAGTCATACCGGAGCCGAAAAAGAATAAAAAAGTGGCTATTATCGGCTCGGGGCCGGCAGGCTTAAACGCCGCCTATCAACTTTCAAAACGCGGCTACGATGTTACTATTTTGGAAGCCCTGCCTGTTGCCGGGGGAATGTTATATGCCGGCATCCCCAGTTACCGTCTACCCCGGGATATCCTGGAGGAGGAGATCAAGGTCGTCGAGGATATGGGTGTAGAGATCAGGTTAAATACTCGCGTTGGTAAAGAGGTCCTGTTTGAAGAGCTGACCAGGGAATATGATGCCCTTTTAATAGCCTGCGGCCTTCATGAGAACACAGCTATGGGTGTTGAGGGAGAAGATGCCGGCTACGAAGGATATATGCCCGGGGTCCATTACTTGCGTAAAATGAACCTGGGCCAGCCCGTAGAAATAGGCGAAAAGGTTGCCGTAGTAGGCGGAGGCAATGTGGCGATGGACTGTGCCCGTTCCGCACTTCGCTTGGGGGCAAAAGAAGTAACCTTAGTCTATCGCCGTTCGCGGGCGGAAATGCCTGCCAACATAAGCGAGATTGAAGCGGCAGAGGCAGAAGCAATTAAATTTCAATTTTTAACAAACCCCTCTAAAATAATCGCCGAAAATGGCAAGGTAACCGGGCTGGAATGCCTCCGTATGGAGCTGGGCGAGCCTGATGAAAGCGGACGTCGCCGTCCTATCCCAATCCAGGGCTCAGAATTTATCCTGCCGGTGGACACGGTTATCCCGGCGATAGGGCAAAAAGGTGATTTCGCTTTTCTCCCGCAGGATGTAAAAACAAAAAATGTAATTGAAGTAGATCCGCTGGTCCTGACAACTTCAGTAAAGGGTGTTTTTGCCTGTGGAGATGCAGTTTTAGGCGCGCGTACTGTCGTTGAAGCTGTGGCCAGCGGTAATAAATCGGCCGAAGCCATTGATCGCTACTTAACTGAAGGAAAGATTCAACCAACAGAAGACGACTATCTCCAATCCATAGTCGAGGTACTAGGAGCCTATGATCCGGACGAAAGTGTCGGTGTGGTTGGAAAAAAGAGACGCGGACAAGAAACAGTATTGCCTGTCGCAGATAGAGTAGGCAACTTTAACGAGGTTGAACTCGGACTTGAAACCCCGGTAGCAATTGAAGAAGCGAAGCGTTGTCTACAGTGTCGTCGATTAGTCCTTGTGGTTACTTGAAGAAGTAGGTAAGGATTAAGTTTAAGCTATGTCTGGAGGGGTAAAAGCATGGAAAATGTAACGTTAAAAATCGATAACCAACAGGTTGAAGTTGCTGCAGGCACTACCATTCTGGAAGCGGCTAAAATGATCGGTGTAGAGATCCCTACACTTTGCTACTTGAAAGATCTTAACGAGATTGGCGCCTGTCGTCTCTGTGTTGTCGAAATAAAGGGAGCCAAGGCCCTGGAGGCTGCCTGCTTGACCGAGGTTGCTCAAGACATGGAGGTTTGGACAAATACGCCTTCTGTGCGCGAAGCACGGAGATTGAACCTGGAATTAATCATTTCCAACCATCCCCTGGAATGCCCTACCTGTATTCGTAATACAAATTGCGAGCTGCAAAAACTAGCCGGCACTTTTGGCATCAGGGAAGTGCGCTTTCCCCAGGTGAGCGTAAAACGGCCCGCCGACAGGTCGTCACCAGCCATTATCCAGGAGCCGGACAAGTGTATCCTTTGTCGCCGCTGTGTGGCAATATGCAGCAAGGTTCAGACCGTCAACGCGATGGCGGTCCATAACAAGGGCTCTGATCTTTTAGTGGCCCCGGTGTCCCAGCTACCGCTGGCTGAAACAGCCTGCGTCCAGTGCGGACAGTGCACCCTGGTCTGCCCGACAGGTGCTCTTTACGAAAATGATCAGACCGAGGAAGTTTGGGCAGCCCTGGCAGACCCCAAGAAGCATGTTGTGGTTCAGACAGCCCCGGCAACACGCGTTTCTTTAGGGGAAGAGCTGGGGATGGAACCCGGTGCCATTGTAACAGGGCAAATGGTAGCCGGGCTAAGAAGACTTGGCTTTGATAAAGTTTTTGATACTGATTTTAGCGCAGATTTGACCATCATGGAAGAAGGAAGCGAATTGATTCACCGGATTCAAACCGGCGGGACCCTGCCTATGCTTACCTCTTGCAGCCCGGGATGGATTAAATTCATCGAGCATTTCTATCCAGAGTTGCTTCCCAATCTTTCCACTTGCAAATCTCCGCAGCAGATGCTCGGAACGCTCACTAAAACCTATTACGCGGAAAAAGCAAAGATCGATCCCGCAGATATAGTTATGGTTTCGTATATGCCCTGCACAGCCAAGAAGTTTGAGGCTCAACGGGAAGAGATGACGGACAGCGGCTACCAGGATGTTGATATTGTCTTGACCACCCGCGAAGTTGGCCGCATGCTACGCCAGTCCGGGATCGACTTTAGCAGCCTGCCCGATGAAGATTATGACGACCCCTTGGGAATTTCCACCGGAGCCGGGGCTATTTTCGGAGCTACGGGGGGGGTTATGGAAGCAGCCCTGCGGACGGCTTACGAGTTGATTACCGAAGAGGAGCTTGCAGATATTAATTTTACCGCGGTCAGGGGGCTGGACGGGGTTAAAGAGGCCACTGTAGAGGTAGGAGAGCTGACGGTAAAAGTAGCGGTAGCTCACAGTCTTGGCTATGCCCGTGAATTGCTGGATGCAGTTAAAAGAGGCGCTGTCGACTACCACTTTATCGAAATCATGTGCTGTCCCGGCGGCTGTATCGGCGGCGGCGGCCAGCCTATCCCCACCAACCTGGAGATCAGGGGAAAGCGGATCGCGGCAATNNGTGCCCGTTGCTAAAAAAGTATTGCCATAGAAAGGGGAACGGGTATTGTCTATTTTACTGACCTGTTGAGCAAAGCTTAGCAGGAAGGTGTTGAAAAACGACTACTTTTTCCTGAAATCAGGAGAGCTCTTCTCTGCGGCGAGGGAAAAGATAAAGCCTGCTTTTCTTTACCGGGGAAAGCAGGACTTTTCATTTTAAGGAGAGATATGGTGGAAGCACGAATCGGCTTGGTTGGTATTTTAGTACAAAATCGCAACAAACCGGTCGTAGACCGGATCAATAATATTTTAAATGAATATTCCGAGGTTATTGTCGGACGCATGGGGATACCGTACCGCGAAAAGGACGTCGCCGTTATCTCTTTAATTGTTGATGGAAACACGGACGATATCGGGGCCCTGACCGGAAAACTAGGTCATATTCCCGCTGTAAAGGTAAAGACTGCCTTTATAAAAAAGTAAACTTGAAAGGTTGTTTGGCCGGTTCATACCGGGGTCGGTTACCGGGTAAATTTAAAATATAACCAGAAAGGGGTCGGTCTTTTTGAAGCGCAGGCATCTTGTGGGGGTAGTCCTTTGTTTAATGCTTCTCCTTCTACCGGGATGTGGGGAAAAAGCAGAAGAACCCGGCGAAATTAATATCGGCGTAATGCGTGGGCCAACCGGAATGGGTATTGTTCATTTAATGGAAGAAGATGCTTATAATATCGAAGTGGTTGGAAGCCCTGATGATCTAATCGGCAAAATTATAAACGGAGAAATAGATCTAGCAGCGGTGCCTCCTAATCTTGCCGCCATTCTTTACCAACGGACCGAGCAAAATATAGAATTGCTTGCCATCAACACCCTCGGCGTGCTCTATATTCTAGAAGATGGCGAAGAGATCAATTCTATTACCGACCTGGCCGGAAGGACATTATACGCCAGCGGTAAAGGTGTTATTCCGGAATATGTGATCCTCTACTTGTTAAAGGCACATGGCCTGGAAGCCGGCCGGGACGTAATTCTTGATTTTAGCACACAGCATGCCGACCTGGCTGCAACAACAGCTGCCGGTCAACACGATCTTGCTTTACTACCTCAACCTCATGTCACCAGCGTATTAATGCAAAATCAAGATTTTAGAATTGCCCTTGATATAACCGAGGAATGGAAAAATGTTACCGGCAGCGAACTGCCCATGGGAGTCATTATTGCCCAAAAAGAATTTATCGACAACTATGAAAGCTCGCTGCTGACTTTCCTGGAGAAGTATGAGCAATCGATTCAACTTGTTAATGAAAACGTAGCAGAATCGGCTGCCTTAATTGCCAAGCACGACATTTTGCCCAATCCTGAAGTCGCCGCAGAGGCCATCCCTTTATGTAACATAGTGTACATCGATACTGAAAAGGGTAAGCCTTACCTGGAAGAGCTTTTCAGCATACTCTATGAATTTAACCCCGATTCTATCGGAGGGAAGATACCAGATGATAAGTTCTACTACTGCCCATAAAAAAGTGATCCAAAGCATTTTAGGAATCCTTTTCTGGCTTGCTGCCTGGCAAGCCATTTATTTTATTGTCCAAAATGATATACTGGTCCCCGCACCCCTGGAAGTATTTTCACTTCTTGGAGAGCTAATACTTGTTAAGTCTTTTTGGAGCAGCATCTTTTTTACTATTTTCAGGGTTTTCGCGGGTATATTTTTAGCGGTAGTTTTAGGGACGGTGCTGGGCATAAGTTCAGGATTAAATCGTTTTCTCTATGAACTTATCGCGCCCCTGGTCGTAGCTGTTAAATCNNAATAATGTCGATATAAAACTGCTGGAGATGGCGAAGGTGTTTCAAGTAAGCAGGTTTAAAATTTTAACCAGTATCTACCTTCCTCAAATCAAACCTTATTTTATTTCCGGATTTTTAACCATCATCGGGTTGGGATGGAAGGCAACTGTAACGGCCGAGGTTATCAGTCATCCTGTGCATGCCATCGGAAGCGGCCTGTATAATGCCCGGGTTTCGATAAACACCGTTGCACTTTTTGCCTGGACCCTGGCCATTATTGGAATCAGCCTCCTGATAGAAAAGACGCTTATCTACCTGCTTGAAAAATCGCAAGGATCGCAAGGGAGGAAGATAGATAATGCCGGTTAAGATTGTAAACTTAAGTAAATCATATAACGGTTTACAGGTCATCAGAAATTTTAACTTTACCTTTGAAGAAGGTAAAATCTATTGCCTGTTTGGACCTTCGGGGTGCGGTAAAACAACCCTTTTACATATTATTGCTGGAATTCTCCCCTTTGACAGCGGGTTCATGGTCGGACTGGAAAACAGAAGAATTGCAGTTGTTTTCCAAGAAGATAGGTTGCTCCCCTGGCTTACGGCTGCTGATAATATTAAATTTGTAACAGGTACCCAGGATTCAGCTGTTGAAAAGTATTTAAAGGCGGTCGGCCTGGAGGAATTTAAAAATTATTTTCCTGATCAGTTAAGCGGCGGCATGAAAAGAAGAGTCGCTATCGCCAGAGCGCTGGCTTTTAAGGGCCAGTTACTGCTCATGGATGAACCCTTTAAAGGAATTGACGAAAAACTAAAAAGGAAGATCATGAATACAATTTTAGCTGATAAAAACAGCCGGCAAATTGTAATCTTTGCCACACATAACAGGGGTGAAGCCAGGTACATGGCCGATGAAATATTAAACTTTAATATAAATTCCTTGTTTAGATAAAAACGGTACTCATCTATTCTCGGTAAAGAGGAACCTGCCGAAAACCATAGTGGCAAAAGAGAGGTTGGCAGCACGTTGATAATCGCAGCTTTGGCGGCCTCATTAAGAAGCCGCGAGCGGTTTCGTACAAGAAAGCTCTAGGGTATAATGTAGCCAAGGAGGAAAAGAATAAATAATGATTCCAATTAGGGATACCGCTCCGCGCTACCGCTTCCCAATAATAAACATTGGCCTGATCTTGCTAAATGTCTACATCTTTATTCAACAGCTGACNNCCTGGCTTCTCTTTTTCAACCTTTTTGGCAGCCGCCGTCCCGCTGGTCACCGCCAACTTTTTACACGGCGGCTGGCTTCACCTTATCGGTAATATGCTCTATCTCTGGATTTTCGGAGACAATATCGAGGGTACGCTCGGCCACCTGAAATACCTGCTGCTCTACCTCTTCATGGGCGTGGCCAGCCAGCTTTTTCATATCTTCAGCGACCCCTTCTCCACAACTCCCCTCGTCGGCGCCAGCGGCGCCATCGCCGGGGTCTTAGGCGCTTACTTTATTCTCTTTCCCTACGCTCGCATCCTCACCCTGGTGCCGATAGGGTTTTTTATCACCTTTGTCCAGATGCCGGCGGTGATCTTTCTGGGTTTTTGGTTCATTCTACAACTTTTAAACACCTGGATGCAGGGTGCGGCCATAGGGGTCCAGGCGGTAGCCTGGTGGGCCCATATCGGTGGATTTATCGTCGGCCTCGCGATCGGGGTCTTGGCTAAAAAAAGGCTTGTGACAAAATACCGTTATTAATACTGTTTAAAGCAGCTAGACCACCAGCACGGGGGTAAAGTCAACCCCGTCGGAGGCAACAAAACGGTAGGTCACGCCGCCGCGGGTGCCTTGAAAAAGCTTCTCCCGGCCTTCGTCGTGGACATGGCCGAAAACACAGTGCTTAACCCCGTAACGCTCCAGCAATTCGGTAAAACCGCTGGAGTCGCCCTGGCGGTTGAAAGGCGGATAATGCAAGGCGGCAATAATGCGCTTCTGCCCTGCTTTAAGGGCACTGTCCAGTGAAAGCTTTAGCCGCCCAAGCTCGCGCCGATAGATCTTCTCATCGTGCTCTTCGTCAAAACCATCCTCTCCGGGACAGAGCCACCCCCTGGTACCGCAGACGGCCCAGCCCTCAAAGATAAAATGATCGTTTTGCAGGGCGACAAGGCCGGGCGGCAGGGCCGCGCGCACCTTGCTAATGGAAGACCACCAGTAATCGTGGTTTCCGCGCACGAGAAGCTTGCGTCCCGGCAGCGCGGCCACCCAGCCAAGATCGGCCAAGGCTTCGGGTAGCTGCATCGCCCAGGAGATATCACCGGCCACGATTACCAGGTCGTCTTCGTCGACATTACAGCACCAGTTTGCCGCAATTTTTTCTGCATGATTCTCCCATGCATTTCCAAAAATATCCATGGGCTTGGATTGATCATGAGAAAGATGTAGATCAGCGATAGCCCAGATAGCCATAGATATGCTCACCTCGCTACAGGTTAACGTTTCTATCTTACTATGAATCTCCATGTTTGACAAAAATAAATTAGGTTTTTTAAAAACTTTTAGTTTGCAATTTTTCAATAAAATGATATAATGTCAGCATATATATAAGAAGATGATACTTTAAAACTTTTACCGGGAGGGTTTATCGTGACTAAGTCGGCTAAGCCAGCTTCAACTAAACGCAAACGACCACGGCGTTATCTGCGTAGCCGGATCACGCGCAACTTGATACTAGAGACAGCCCAGGAAGTTTTCTTAAGCGACGGTTATTCTAAAACCACGATCGCCAAGATTAGCGAAATGGCTAATGTAGGCTACGGGACCGTCTACAGCCATTTCAAGGGAAAAGATGACATTCTCAGCAAGGTGATAGATAATGTCCTCGAAGACTTTTACGCTCTGCTGAATATCGAGTTTGCCCCCACCACCGTGGAGGAAGCAAAAAAGATCTTCCACAACATCATGCTNNCAGGCGTTAGGACAATCCGAAACGATTGCCGAACACTGGCAGGGGGTCAAAGACTACTTTACCAAGAATGCCAAGATGTCGATCATCTATGCACAGAAAAAAGGATTAGCCAAACAGTTTGACCCGCTTATCGGTTCTAAGGCCTACATATTATTGGTCGACCGCTTTATCTGGGAAGTGGTCAACGAGCGGGAGAAGGACGTGGAGCACCTAAGCGACGTCCTCACCGACATGGTCTTCCAGGGATTCTTTAACTAGCCGGATCGGAAGTAAAAAAAAAGAGATCACTTGCGAATTTACACAGCGGGTTAAACCGGTGATGCCGGTTAGCCCGCTGTCTGGATGACCCGTTTTTCGGTAACCAGCCAATCCATGCGCCGATCCCAAGGCTCAACCGGAACCTGGCGGACAATCTGCAGCTCAAAAGCCAGGGCTACCAGGGGCACGCCGGGGCGGAGCCGCTCAAAGAAGCGATCGTAATAACCGCCCCCGTAACCGAGCCGGTTGCCCTGCAGATCGAAAGCTACCCCTGGAACGATTAGCAGGTCGATATGCTCAGGATTAACCGGGCGCAACGCTTCAGGCCGGGGTTC
>MTKW01000327.1_pt1 | contig 10826 bp, 8 predicted proteins | sample 1042761 | NCBI WGS metagenome assembly MTKW01 (sample SAMN06205366, study PRJNA360243) | anaerobic digester metagenome | biome: Wastewater treatment plant; feature: Anaerobic digester sludge; material: sludge; isolation source: anaerobic digester fed with sludge from wastewater treatment plant ...
AATGCTGGTACAGCCAAGACTGCAACAAGTAGGAGGGTCAGAACTACAACTATACTTCTTCTCATTTCTGTTCCCCCTTAAGGTTAATCGTTGATTTCATCAGTGACCCTCCGGGGGCTCTCTCGTTATGAGTTACCTTGTTTCCTCACAACTCCTTTGCCTCCCACAGAGTCAGGGCTACAGTCAATTGCAGATATACTGCTTGAACTTGACTGCGTTTTTTGCCCTTATTGATGCGATTAGCCTCGTAGCTAACCTTCGGGTTGCACCTCCTTTCCTGCTACGTGGCTAAAATTAAACAAAAACGTGGGTTCATCCACCTAATCTAAGATGTTACCATAGGTCGGCACAAATGCCAATAGAAACCCTAAAACCCACTTGAAAACTACTATTCTACGTTTTTCCAGATTCTCCTGCAAAAATCGACATAAATGTTCACTAAAAGATCACGTAAAGTCTTCAAGTTCCAGCCAGTTCTTGCCTACGCTAAGATCAACCTTCAAAGGCACATCAAGAGCTACTGCGTTTTCCATTGTGTCGCGAACGAGCTCCGCCACTTCTCTTAGTTCATCCTCAGGCACATCGAAGACTAGTTCGTCATGGACCTGAAGGATCATCTGGGTCCTGAGATTCCTCGCTTTAAGCTTTTTCGCCATATCAACCATGGCAAGCTTGATTATGTCTGCCGCTGTCCCNNCCTTTATAATGATGGAAGTAGCTCTCTATAAACTTAGCAGCTTCCTTTCTGGAGATCTTGATTCCCCGTGCTAATCCAAAATCGCTTATACCATAGATTATGCCGAAGTTCACCGCTTTGGCCTTGGTCCGCATCTCAGAAGTCACATCTTCCAGCGGCACGCCGAATACCATAGCTGCAGTACGAGCATGGACGTCTTCGCCTTTTCTGAAGGACTCAACCAAGATCGGATCCTTTGCGAAGTGAGCAAGGACTCGAAGCTCGATCTGGGAATAGTCAGCACTAAATATCACGCTGTTTTCCTCGCCGGGGATGAAGACTGCCCGGATTTTTCTCCCTTCCTCTGTCCTGATAGGGATGTTTTGCAGGTTCGGATCACTGCTAGAGAGGCGGCCGGTGGAAGTAACGGCCTGATTAAAGGTTGTGTGAATCCGTCCTGTCTCAGGGTTTATCAAAGCACCAAGCGCATCGGCATAGGTGCTCTTTAGCTTGGTCAGCTCTCTGTAATCCAAGATCTTCTCAGCGATTTCGTGGCTGAATGAAAGAGTCTCCAAAACCTCGGCATCTGTGGAATATCCGGTCTTAGTCTTTTTGATAGGAGGAAGGCCCAGCTTCTCAAAGAGTATGAAACTCAGCTGTTTCGGCGAGTTGATGTTAAACTCAGCCCCTGCCAACCGGAAGATCTCCTTCTCAAGCTCGGAAAGCCTCTCCCCAAGATCACGGGAGAGCTCGCGCAAGCGCTGTCTGTCAACTCTTACCCCTGCCATCTCCATGTCTGCAAGCACCCTGACAAGAGGCATCTCCACATCAAGATACAGGCTGTCCATGCCGAGCTCAGACAAGTTTTGGCTCAGCACCTCCCTAAGCCGGAAGAGACTTGCCAGGCCTCTGCACGCTACATCTCTCAAAACATCTGCCTCGACTTCACTGACAGTCCTCGCTAGGCCGCCTCTCCCGGATTTCGAGACAAGATCTGCGATTGCAGGAACCTCATCACGTAAGTAGTCCCTGATTACGCTCTCCATGCTTGTTTTCTCGTCAGGGTTTAGGAGATACGCAGCAATCATCGTATCGAAGACGGGATCCTGCAACTCAACTCCACAACGCCTCAAGTGGATTATTCTTGTCTTGGCGTCGTGGCATATTCTTGTCACGTTCCTATCTTCAAAAAGCGGTTTTAGCATTAAGACAGCCTCACGCTGGGGAAGACTGGGAGCTCCCAGGCGCATATGCGCAAATGGAAGGTAAAACCCTCGTCCGTCAGGGTGGACGATTGCCATACCGACAAGGCCTGCCCTTATAGGATTGTCAATGTCAGGGATAGTCTCAAAGGCGAATTCTTTCACATGAGATAGCTCTTGTATAAGCTCCCGGACTCCTTCTAAATCCTTTACTGTTACGCATTTACCCAGCTGTCCGAAGGCCCCGTCTCCTGACAGGCTCATCTCCGGAGACTCTTCTGAAAAGAGATCCAGTATACCCGAAGAAGCAGGGTTATCCTTCTCCTGAAGCTTGTCCTCAAACCGCTTCATCAAGGTCTTGAACTCAAGACGCCTGAGAAGATCTACAAGGGTGGGCCAGTCAGGCTCTTCTACGCGGCATGCGCCAAGATCGAACTCAATAGGCACCTCCCTGTCAATTGTGGCAAGGTGCTTGGAGAGCCTTGCTTGTTCTTCATGTTCTTTTAGAAGACGCTTTACGCGGTCGGGCTTTACGCTGTCTGCGTTGTCTAAGATATCCTCCAAAGCCCCCAGTGCCTGTATGAGCTTGACTGCAGTCTTCTCACCGATTCCAGGCACTCCAGGAATATTATCGGACGTATCCCCTGCCAACCCCTTAATATCCGGCACATACGTGGGATCGACTCCCAGGCGCTCTCTCACTGCTTCCACATCGTATGTCTCTATCTCGCTTATGCCTCGCTTTGTGACCATGGCCCGGGTAAGCTCTGACACAAGCTGCAGGGTATCTTTATCTCCTGTGACAATCAGGCTCTCAACACCTGCTTCCTCTGCTTGCTTCGTGATTGTGCCAATAATGTCGTCTGCCTCGTACCCGTCAATCTCCAGCACAGGGATGCGAAAAGCGGAAAGGAGCTCCTTTATGAGAGGCATCTGAGAGCTGAGTTCATCAGGCATTCCTGTCCTTGTGGCCTTGTATTCGTCGTATTCCTCATGCCTGAAAGTAGGCCCCGGTTTATCGAACGCCACTGCGATCATGTCAGGCTTTTCTTCATCCACTAAACGGATGAGCATATTGGCAAAACCGTACACCGCGTTTGTAGGCTCGCCTTCCTTCGTAGTAAGCTTTGCTTGAATCGCATAAAACGCACGGTTCGCCAAGCTATTCCCGTCAATAATCACAAGCTTTTTTCTGCTCATAGTCTCCGCCTCCGCATTTCAGCGTTAGTATGTGCCCATACGACATCCATCATCATTCACTCTCTCAATCTTCCTCATTTACCTCGCAATTCCTGCAATGCAGTGTACCGGCTGTAAACACAAAAAGCGCCCCACGGGCGCTTCGTTTTCTCTAATAGCCTGCTACTTATTGGTTTTTCGGGACTTGACGCACCTTGCCGGTCCGCAACCTAAAGAAGTCCGGCGAGTTTGATAGGTACAGAAGCCTAGAGGTTGAGAAGCTGCATAAGGACATACTGCGCAACTTCAATCTGGCCGTAGACTTTTGCCTGTTCCCAGTTGGCGTCTAAAAGAGCTATGACAAGGTCTTGAGATACTCCCAGCTCATCAGATAATGCGCCGGCTACGCGTTTCTTGGCAAGTTCTCCGAGTTCAGTCCAGTTCTGATTGAGGAGTGTTGCCGCCTCTTCCTCTGTAAGGCCACGCTCTACAAGGTTTCCCACAAGCTTCGGTTCAAGGCCTTCTCTCACAGCATTCCAGTCAGATCTTGCTAATGCCTCAACGTCCTCAGGCTCTAAAGTCCCTTTCGAGAGGATGCTGATTTTCGTGGTGACATCGTCCTTTGTCACCAGTCCCCGTGCCTTAATGAACTTTGGCTCGCCGAAAACGTCAGATACAACGTAGACCTCATCCCCACGGAGTAGCCTGTCAAGATCCGCCTCTACATTGTTTCTGTATATGGCCGTATCCAGCCCAACAGTTATCTCCTGCTCAATCCCGCCCGGCGTAGTGATGGTGACAGAACCTTGCCGGTTATCGACGTTTGCCAGCTTCCCTTCGTAAATGCGGAGATCGATGAGAGACTTAATCATGTATGCGGTCTCAGCCCTTGTCGCAGGAAGCTCAGGTTCAAAGACTACACCGAAATGTACCGGTATCACGCCAAGGGTATTCGCAATTTCAATACTGCGAAATGCCCAGTAGTCAGGGGTGACATCGATAAAACTCGATTCAGGCTGAGTGAGGCCGTCCATCTTATCTCCAAGGTCTATTGCTCGAATCAGTATTTGGGTCATTTCTGCTCTGCTTATATCCTTTGACGGACGAAATGTGCCGTCAGGAAAGCCTGAAACGATCCCTGCCTCTGTGAGAGCAGCGATATATGCCTTTGCCCAGTTGTCCTGAATGTCACTAAATGTGGGTTCACCTGCAGCACGGACTGCAAAAGCCTTTGCCACCATCTTGGAGAACTCTGCCCTTGTCACCGGGTCTTCCGGCTTGAATGTCCCGTCAGGATAACCTGTGATTATTCCTTCGCCAATCAAAGATACTATAGCTTCTTCAGCCCAACAGTCCTCTATGTCAGTTGGGTAATGTGCGGCCCCTATGTTAACAGCTGCTACGTTCGATCCGGTTATACCGATAACCAGCAGCGCAATGACTGCCGTTCTCAAAAACGTGAACCCTGTAACCTTGCGCCGCTCGGCAGTTCTGCGTGTCATGCCATGTACGCTCATATATGTCAAGTCCCCCTTTGCCTGCTCTAGCTGGCTTAATGGGTCTTTATCCCATCATTTACGCAGATTCCACATGTATTGAGCTATCCCTTTATGTAAGTTGTGGACGTCCGGGGGACATATGGCGGATTTTCCACGCAATACCTACATCTTGCGTATTGTTAGGGTCAGTGTTTGCGGATCCCAGGTTACCACTACATCATCCAGAAGACGCGTTAGTTCGTCAAGGGTGACGTAGAGCGTGCCTTCCCTCACAACTCCTGTTACCACCTTCTGATTGATAAGCGCAGCTTGCCACTCTTTGTCCCAGGAAACCCTGTAGCCCAAAGCCTCAGCCACAGGCCTAATCGCCACATAGACATCACTGCCTTCAATGTGCACAAGCCCTGTCTCAACACCAATTGTATCCGTAACGCCCAGATTCACTTTAACCTGCCACGGGATGGGTTCAGGCACTCCCCGGGCACTACTGAGCAAAGCAGCTAACGCGTACGTGTCTATATCAGGCATCTTGGGAAGGAGCTCTGAAGCGCTACATTCCACGTCAAACCTTTCGCTTAGCGCCTCTTGAGCCAAGTCCTCCGATAATTGCCTTTCCAGAACCTCCAAAGCCCGCTCCACCGCGTTTGTGCCCATACCATATAGATCCCTGTGCACCGTAAGCCTAATCGACGCGAAATCCGATCCGTTAGAGCTTACCTCTAAAGTTTCGTAGACAAGCTCCACTTTAGTGCCTACAGGGACGATATCAAAAAGCTCCATGACATCTTCGTCATACATTCTGATGCATCCTAAAGTCACAGCTTTTCCAATGGATGAGGGGTTGTTCGTTCCGTGGATACCGTAGCCGGGCCAACTCAGGCCCAACCACCTGGAGGAAATGGGATTATCCGGCCCCGGCGGCACAGGAGGCCCGCCGTCCGGAGGATACCAGGTAGGATACTTAGCCTTTTCAACTATTTCACAAGTCCCGATGCGACTGGGTGATGCAGGCTTTCCTACTGCTATCGGATAGGTTCTTATAGGTGTTTCACCCAGGAATAAAGTGAGTGTAAATGCAGGAATATTGATCCTGATCCAATAGGATTCAGACGCTGATTCAAACTCAGCCTCGATTGTGTCAGGAAAACCTTCTGTGACGACATGTGCCCAAACATGAGATGATGCAACAGATGATGCAAACGTCGTCATAACAGTAGAGGACAAGATTAGGTCTATACAAAGAAAAAGCGCGCACACCGGCGCAATCCGAAGAAAGGCAATCCTCCGCAGCACCCAAATTCCCTCCCGCTCATGTAGCTAAATCTCGCCGGACATAGGCATTTTGCAACCTTACCTTGCTTGCACTAAGATATTCCGAAGCCTAAGAGGATATGACGGATGCAACAGCACAGAATCCAAAGACTTTTTATCCATTGAAAAAGAGCGCGTTATCACATGGAAAGGAGCGTTATGACATGAAGAGAATCGTGATGCCACAAAAAGAAGCGCGGCATAACCGCGCTCCCAAATAACCTGATTCTTAGCTAAAACGCTAAAGATCCTAACCGGACCCCTGACTAAACAATCAGCGCATCCAGCTGTTCTTCGAGTATTGCTACGAAAAGCTTTACAACGTTTTCTATATCGTTCATATCCGCCATTTCTGACGGGGTATGTATATACCTTGTTGGAATCGAGATCGCACCTGACGGAACGCCTTCCCTGGTAAGGTGGATAGGGCCTGTGTCCGTCCCGCCGCGTTCGAGGACCTCTAACTGATAAGGAATCCCCTTCTTCTCTGCGGTCTCTATCATAAACTGCCTTACACGGGGATGTGTCAGAACCACAGCGTCCTTTACCTTGATGGCTGCACCTTTCCCCAGCTCCACTGCCATAGTGGGTGCCTCAGGAGTATCTCCTGTCCCGGTGACATCCACAGCAAATCCGATATCAGGATTGACTCTGTAAGCGGCAGTCCGCGCGCCGCGAAGGCCTAATTCTTCCTGGACGGTAAAGACTGCATAAACCTGGTTGGGAATCTCCTTATTAGCAAGCTCCCGCAACACTTGTATCAGCACTGCGCAACCTGCCCTATCGTCCAGGGATTTTGCAATGACTCTGTCACCCTGGAAACAAGCTTGCCTGCACAGCCCCGCGACATCGCCTACTGACACCTTTTCCCTGGCAGAAGCTTCGTCTTTGGCTCCGATGTCAATAAACATCTTGCTAAGCCTGAGATCTTTAATGTCATCCAGCTTCTCCATGCCGAAGACCCCAACTGTGCCATTGGCAAAAATGACCCTTTGGCCTATCAGCATATGGGGTGAAATCCCTCCTATGTTGGAGAACCTGACAAAGCCTTTCTCATCGATGTGGGTCACAATTATGCCGATCTCATCCATGTGTGCAGCAATCATTACCTTGGGCCCTTGGCCTCTCCGGATGGCTATGAGATTCCCGAGGGCATCAACGACTACCTCATCTACAAGGCCTTCAACTTCTTTCCGAATGACCTCTCTGATCGGCCCCTCATTCCCGGCAGGGCCATAAGTCTCAACCAACTTTTTCAGTAAGTCCTTCAAAAGGGTAACCCCCTCTCTTCAATACTGTCTAGGAAAGCTGCCATTAGGTTTACGGCATTCTCATAATCAGTCTTGTCTATGATAGACACAGGCGAATGTATGTACCTGGTCGGAACAGACACGACTGCAGCGGGAATCCCTTCTCTCACCAGATGGATCCTGCCTGCATCTGTACCGCCTGTGGTAAGTTCCCTCCATTGATACGGAATGCCTTTCGCCTCTGCGACTTCCATGAGCCTCTTGACGATCCTCGGATCAGCTACGATAGATGCGTCTGCATGGGTCAGGGCAGGCCCTTTCCCGAGGGACGTTGAATACAGGTGCTCTTTGGATCCAGGGACATCAGACGCTGTCGTGCCTTCAAACCCTATGGCCATATCAGGCTCCAACCTGTAGGATGCAACTTGTGCTCCTCTGCCGCCTATCTCCTCCTGCGCGGTGAAGACGCCTTGAATCGTGAAATCCCACCTCTTCTCCATGGTAAGGAGTCTAATGAGCACAGCACAGCCAATCCTGTCGTCAAAGGCTTTGGCTTTGGCACGGTTGTTTCCGATGTCTTCATATTTTGTGGCAAAGATAATGCCGTCGCCTAGCTTTACAAGCTTCTCTGCCTCTTCCTTATCTTTCGCCCCAATGTCTATGAACAACCCGTCAATGTCGAACGGCTTATCTGCTTCTTCCCATTTCTGAAGGTGAATAGGTTTTGCTCCGATTACACCGGGGACCCGGTTCTTGCCGATATAGACCGACTTCGAAACCAGCACCCTCGGATCAATACCACCGATGGGCTTGAATCTTAAGGTCCCGGATTTCTCAATGAACATGACCATTAATCCGACCTCGTCCATGTGGGCGGTGAGCATGACTTTGGGACCTTTTTCGTTGCCGTTTTTTATTGCTATGAGGTTTCCTAATGCGTCTGTTTCTACCGAATCGCAGTAGGGGCTGACAAGCTCCCTTATGACATTTGCAATTTCCTGTTCCTGCCCTGGAACACCAAAGGCTTCTGTGAGGGTTTTTAGAAGCATTTCAATCCCTCCACAAACTTCTTATCGAGCCGGACTATGAATTCTGCAAGGAGCCTGCCGGCTCGTTCAATATCAGCCAAGCACACTGTCTCAACTGCGGTGTGCATGTAACGCAGTGGTATAGACACGAGCCCTGTGGGGATCCCGCCTCGCGCCATCTGTATCGCATAGGCGTCTGTCCCACCGGGATACGGGCTTGGATCTACCTGATACGGAATCTCGAGCTCACTTGCGATAGACGTCAGCCTCTCGAATATTCCCTGATGGACCGCAGGACTGAAGGCAATCCCCGGGCCGTTATCCATGGAAATCGATTGATACTCAGGGACTGAAGACTGGTCGCCGAATCCGACATCAATAGCGATGCCGACATCCGGAACGATGCCGTATGTACTCGTGATGGCACCCCTTAAGCCGACTTCTTCCTGGACAGTGGCGACACAGTAGACATCCGCTTGGTGCCGCATGTCACGGAGAACTCGGAGACACTCAAACAGAACCGCCACTCCTGCCCGGTCATCCATGGTTTTTCCTGCCATGAACTTGCCCTGCAGCTTGATTGGGGTCTGAGCAAAAGTTGCTATGTCACCTATTCGGATTAATTCACGGGCCTCATCAGCGGTCAGACCGACATCGACATACAAGTCCTCCCACTTCATGGATTTCTCACGCTCTCCGGGCTCCTGGACGTGTGGGGGTTTTGCCCCGATAACACCCGGCAGATCCCTCCGTCCGTGGACTATCACCTCAAGTCCGGGGAGAATGCGTCTGTCGATACCGCCGACCTGCGTTACCCTAAGACAACCCTGATCTTCGATTTTTGTAACCATAAGCCCGATTTCATCCATGTGCGCGGCAAGCATCACACGGGGATGGGGCGTACGTCCGGTGCCTCGCTTGAGCACAATGAGGTTGCCGAGGGCGTCAGTTCGGGCCTCATCGAATAAACCGGACATATGCTTCTCCACGAGAGCAGCAACTTTCCCTTCATGGCCGGATACGCCGGACTCTGAGATTATGCTGCTCAGGAATTCCGCAAGTCCCAATGTTGCCATTCCCAACCCTCCATTCACCAAAACTCGCAAACAAAAAAGAAGTTTCTACCAGCTATTATGTGTTCTTCAAACGATGGGACAATTCCTGCTACATCTTGGTAAGTCTCCACACAAATTAAGTGAGTTTTCTCAGTCACCATGGGATTCCGAACCTTGACTCCGGACGATGCGAAAGTGATCGAATCCTCTGTCGGCAATCCTTCCTGCAACTCCATCCTTATCCACCAAAACAACACCTGCTGTCTCAGCTGTAATATGCCCAATTACGTGCATAGTTCTTCCGAGTTCAGACAATGCGCGGCGGATCTTGTCAGTAGATCCGGGCGCAAATGTAAATAAGAGCTCAAAATCCTCGCCTCCGGACAGTGCCCATTCAAGCGGATCATACTTCAGCATCTTTGCAGCGCGTAGCGTGGATTCACATATAGGGATTAACTCCTCTTTAATCACAGCCCCGACTTTGCTCTCCCTGGCAATATGATGAATATCCCCCGCCAGTCCGTCGCTTATGTCCATCATAGCGTTTACAAGGCCTGTTGATGAAAGTGCAAGGCCTTCCGAAACTCTCGGCACCGGCTCAAGATGCGCGTATATCAATTCATCGAGCCAGTTGGCACCGGATTCGGCGTCCTGCAACGAGCCCCCATCCTCCGACGTCTGTGACCGCTCTTCATTTAAGCTCATCTTATCCTGCTGGGTTCTTTTTAGACAGGCCAAGCCCGCTGCGGATCTTCCGAGACAGCCGGTGACCGCGATGAGATCGCCGGGGACAGCGCCTCCCCTGGTAACAGGAGAGTCTGCTGAACCAAGAATTGTAACGTTGAGGACCATAGCTTCCGGAGAACTAACAGTATCCCCGCCTATCAGCTTCACACCGAACAGCTGCGCAATGTCGAGCATTCCCTCGTAAATGCTTTCTACATAAGCGTCATCTGCCCAGCGAGGAAGACCGATAGACACCAGTGCGAACAAAGGGACCCCACCCATAGCTGCGATATCACTGATATTCACTGCAAGTGCCTTCCAACCAAGGCTTCGAGGGCTTGTGAATTCCTTTTTGAAGTGCACACCTTCTACCAGCATATCGCAAGCTGAAAGAAGCTTCCCGGGAGGAGGCAAGACAATCGCAGCATCGTCTCCTATTCCTAAGACGACATCCGCGGCGTCTCCAACTCCGGCATCAATCAACCGCTTAATCCGTTCAATGAGTCCGAATTCACCGCCGGTTATTTCCGTTTCCACTTGTTATCAGCCCCTTTGTCACCTTGGAGCCCAAAAGAACTAAACACCTTTACAAGGAGCCCAACATTGCGGGACAAACTTAGCACCGCGACACGGACTTAGGATCGCCTTACAAACCTAAGACCATCGCAGAAACTCGTGCCGTCAAGAACTCTTTCCTTGTTAAATAATGTACAGCAAGGAGGCGCTCACTTCAATCTGAAATGTCCTTGCCGACTACTGCAGCGTGTTGTATAATTGACATGCAACTGAATAATCTCGCTTGTGTTCAGTGCCGGAGTGGCGGAATGGCAGACGCACGCGACTCAAAATCGCGCGGAGTTACCCTCCATGGGGGTTCAAGTCCCCCCTCCGGCACCATTC
>MTKW01022720.1_pt1 | contig 10824 bp, 8 predicted proteins | sample 1042761 | NCBI WGS metagenome assembly MTKW01 (sample SAMN06205366, study PRJNA360243) | anaerobic digester metagenome | biome: Wastewater treatment plant; feature: Anaerobic digester sludge; material: sludge; isolation source: anaerobic digester fed with sludge from wastewater treatment plant ...
CATTCTCAAAGTTATTCAGGTATCATCACCGGCAATTGCCGAGATGGCAAAGGTTTTTGAGAATACATACAGGGCCGTGAATATTGCACTTGTTAATGAGATGGCCCTTTTGTGCGATAGGATGGAGCTGGATGTTTGGGAAGTGCTTGACGCTGCGTTTACCAAGCCTTTTGGCATTCAGCCGTTTTACCCAGGACCTGGTGTAGGCGGCCACTGTATTCCTATAGACCCATTCTATCTGGCATGGAAAGCGCGGGAATATGATTTTTCCACCCGGTTTGTAGAACTCGCCGGCGAACTCAACTTGAAAATGCCGTACTTTGTGGTTGAAAAGGCCAGCAGGTTGCTTGGAACACAGCGGAAATCTCTAAGGGGAGCCAAAGTATTGATTCTTGGGGTGGCATACAAGAAAGACCTTCCGGATGCCAGAGAGTCACCTGCTTTAAAGGTAATCAGCCTTCTGCTTAAGGAAGGTGCTGATGTTTCATATCATGATCCGCACATACCGAGCATTACGGTGCAAGCCAATGCGGGTACAGGGCATTCGAATGAGTGCAGAACCGTGGCATTTGAGAGTGTACCGTTGAGTGAAGAGATCCTGGCGAGTTCAGATGTAGTGATTATCACCACTGACCATTCGGGGATTGACTACCAGCGGGTGGTGGATGAGGCGCAGTTGGTGTTGGATACGAGAAATGCGGTAGGGAGCGCATTAGTATGTTCCGGAAGAGTTTGCCGACTTTAGAGGATTGATTATGTGTTTTGCATATGAGGTATCACGTCAGTTGAACTCCAGAGAGGTATCGGATGTTTGTTTGCTGCGAAATTCTGAGACGCAGACAAACACTGGCGTTTCTGAAGTATTGGTGAATGAAGGATATTTCCGTTTCTTGATGTCTTGTCAATAAAGGTAGGGTGTATTAGAGAATGCGTATAGCAATTATCTGTGAGAGTTATCCCTCAAAACGAGACCCAGTGCCATCAGCTTTCATACATGTACGTGCCAAAGCCTACTTGGACAAAGGTCACGACGTTCTGGTCATAACAAAGAAAACTCCGTATGATGGGTGCTCCGAGGAGATTCTTGATCAAGTTGATATTAGACGGGTAAGCTCAGCTTCTGAAGCAAAGGCGATAGCGGTGTCTTGGTGCCCGGGCGTTCTCTGCGTGCATGCCCCAGTCATGGGAGGGATGGGCATGAGTTTGGGTCGCGACTTGGATGTTCCGGTAGTTGCGTGGATACATGGATTTGAAGCGTTGCTTACCACTTTCCATGGTTATCACAATTCTATTATCAAGTGTCTTGCTGTTCTGCCGCGCGATGCTTTGCGGCTAGGAGTCTTATATGGATTTCTGAAAAACGTCCAAGCAGTAGTCTATGTATCAGAGTGGATGAGAAATGTGACAGTCACGAATACGAGGTTGCAGCACATGAACACCTATGTAATCCCCAACCCTGTGGATACGTCGTTATTTGAATATAGCCAGAAATCGCCTGGCTTTCCACCCAGAGGGGTTTCCGTTCGAGGACTTAGTATGAGGAAGTATGGTATAGACATAGCAATTAGAGCTTTTAGTTTGGTAAGGGATACTGACCTGACAATTATAGGTGATGGTTGTTTACGCCCTAAATATGAGGCTTTGGTATCGCGAACGGGGTCTAGATCTACTATAGTGCCAAAGAGATACCTTCATTCCGACATGCCGAGTATTTATCGAGACTTCGACTATTTTGTTGCGCCTTCACGTACTGAAGCGCAAGGGGTGGCTATGTGTGAAGCTATGAGTTGTGGATTACCCGTGGTAGCGACTAAGGCCGGTGGCATTCCTGAGTTTGTGCGAGACGGAGAAGATGGATTCCTTGTGAGACAGGGTGACTATAGAGCGTTGGCCAGGGCCGTCGATTTCCTTGTTAGTGATCCTGCAAGACTACAGTCTATGGGTCGAAGTGCTCGCCAGCACATCCTAGATAAATGTGATAAAGACATGATAATTGAATCGGAGTTGGCTGTGATAGAAAGTGTTCAATAAGAATGGCGATGATCCCGTGATCAAGATTGGCATAGTAATGTATGGAAAGAAACCCTCTGTTGGCGGAGGGGCAGAGCGGAGGTTCGCGCGTTTGTCGAACTTTGCTGCTGCGCAGTATCCTTCGCTAGAGATTCACTTGATTGCAAACAGATATTTGATAGATCTTCTGAGACAGAGCGAAATATGCATGTCTAATCTGGTTATCCATGAAATTGAGCCGGATACGCCTCTACTGTTTAACATCAGACTTATCCAAGTGGTTACTGACCTTCATCTTTCTTGCGTTCACCTTGTCCTGTTTCAGAAAATGTTACTTCCCTTTTACGGCTGGTTGCGAATGAACACGCAGATCCATTACATACAGACAATAGCAGATTCCTCTTTTATCGACATTATCAAGGGCAAGTCGCTTCGCGGATTTCTGTACCGAAGTATAGTGGGAAATGCGGACTTGGTTGACTGCCTATATCCTAGGTTCGGGCAAAATGAGTGGTTATCTGAATTAGGCTCCAAAGTACGAATAACACCTTGCTCATTTACCGATTTCACTTACTTTAGTCCACGTTCAAAGGAAGATGTGGTAGCATTTGTTGGTCGTTTGGTGTCGGACAAAAACCCGCTGTTCCTAGTTGAAGCGGCGAATATCCTGAATAAGCAGAACTTAGTGAGGGACTGGACTTTTGTTATACTAGGTGATGGCCCCTTGCTTAATGTGATTGTAGATGATATTAAGCGAAAGGGACTGGAGTCTTCGTTCCTAATACTATCGGCCTATAGCAGTAGAGAAGTGCTTTCCAAGTCCAGTATTTTTGTGTCACTCCAAAAACGTGAAAACTATCCATCCCAGTCTTTGCTCGAAGCAATGTCTTGTGAGAACGCGATTATTGCTACTAACGTAGGAGATACATGCCGCATTGTCACGCCTGAGTGTGGACTCGTGGTAGATGATTCGCCCCGCGATCTTGCACGTGCCCTGGCCATACTAATGAACGATGATGCACTAAGAAAGGGATTTGGTGCTAATGCTCGCTCATTTGCTAGTCGCACACAAAGGCTCGATACTGCGGCCGAGTATATGTTTCACCTATGGCAGGAGGCTTACAGAATAGGTAGGACATCAGATGACCATGCAGAACAATAGCCTTATGTATAGACCATATGGGTTATTTTGGCTGACGCTAACCATTAGTCCAATGGATTCGGTTCTCCTCATTCCTCTGAAACAAGATAGCAGCATACAGCCTTCCGTATTTCGTTTGATGTTGATACTTTGCTTGGTAAGTTATGCGCTGAAAGCAATCGCGACTAGGAACTGCCTTCTTCCAGGCAATAGGGTGGTAAGATATCTTTGGTTTCTCTGGTTTGTGTGGATGCTCATAAGTTTTATGTGGGCTCCGGACCCTCATTCGGGTCTTAGAAGGTTACTTCAGTTGGCCAGTTGCAGTTTTGTGACTCTGATCAGTTGGTATTATCACAGGAGAAGTGCAGACCGTTCAGTGTTACAGTCGATACTTGTCATGAGTCTTCTATTTGCAGTGCTTGAGGAACTGACTGGCTTTAGACTGCCAGCACCGAGGAAACATTTCTTTGTCTATGAGCTGACATCGTTTTACTTTAATCCTTCTCACTTAGCAGCCAGTCTCGCCCTTATTCTGCCGTGGACTCTGGAACGTTTTTCGGACTCCAAAGGTTTATCGAAGTTTATGCGAGTTACAGAGATAATACTCATTCTATATGTTATTTTGAGAACAGGGACAAAAGGAAATATCGTAGCTGCCTGCTTGGTACTATTTGTTTACTGCTTGGGACGACTACGTGATCCTCGTAAAGTGCTAGGTTTCTTCATAGTAATTGCACTAGTGTGTGGGGTGCTTTTCTTGGCAGCAAAGGGGGGCATTATACCAGAAGTCATGGTCGGCAAGATCGCTCAGCTGTCTTTGATCTTCAGTGAGGATGCGTGGATGGATGTGGAAGGGAGCTTTGGATCAAGGTGGCATATCTGGCACACAGCAATCGATTTATCCGCCCAAAGGCCGATTTCTGGTTGGGGAATCGGGTCACTGTATGATTTCGGGAGATCAGAATCTGAGTCTGGACTTTCTATTCACAATTTTTGGTTAGAACTTATGATTGAGCAAGGCGTAGTAGGAACGACCATTTTCTTTCTCATATTACTTGCTGTTGTGTTGAAGGAATTGTTTGCTCGCGAGTCGAGGAGTGTTCTACTCTCGCTTGTTGCCTTAGTACCGATAAGCCTTACTGTTAGCTCTATAACTACATTGTGGGTGTTTTGGATTATCCTTGGTATTGCTATGACGAAATGTGAACGTAGCAGAGTTCGACAGTGTTACTCAGAATGAGTGAATCGAATGTTCCATGCGCATTGCTTTGGATAGAACGATGGTGTGATACTTGAACGTATTTTCTAGGTATGTATGGTATTCGAGGGGGATCCTCTGCTCTCAAATAGGATGTCTTGCATTTTCGGGTCAAGACCGAGTTGAAGCGGCTATCACCCAATATTTGGTTTGGTGATTTGCTTTATGGACAGCGTTTGCAGCATTTGGTATTTGTGTTATGGGAGTCATTGTTAGGCTGAAAAATGAGCAGTTTGATCGCGGAGATGTCGTCTGTCCTTGAGTGAGATTCGTAATCCGTGATCCAAGTGTAGGTTCGAATCAGCAGTAAAGGGGAATGATGGTGGTTGATGTTGACGCGGGGAAACTAACAAGATGGTGTAAGAAAAGGGAGCCTAAGGTGCTGTTCATAGCCACAGTATATGGCCATCTTAGGGCTTTTCATATTCCCCATATGGTGATGCTAAGAGATATGGGATGTTCAGTTTATGCTGCCGCGTCCTTCGATGGCCGGGAAGATGAGGTGAAAATGGCAGGGGTAACCTGTTGGGATGTGTCTTTCGCGAGAAGTCCCTATAGTATAACCAATACCAAAGCGTTATTTCAGCTGAAAGATTTGTTTGAAAGCCATCGTTTTGATTTGATCCATGTCCATACGCCTGTGGCAGCATTTCTAGGACGTTATCTGGCCAGAAAGACCGGCCAAGGACCTGTCATCTATACAGCACATGGTTTGCATTTTTATGAAGGGGCACCTTTGCAGAACTGGTTGTTCTACTATCCGGCTGAAAAACTAGCGGCTAAATGGACTGACGGTTTGATAGTTATGAACCAAGAGGATCTGGCTAACGCAGAAACACGGCTTGGTTTTCGTGGGGGCCAGAACTTATTCTTTGTGCATGGAGTTGGTGTGGAGGTAAGAGATATTTGGCGCGCAAATAGTGTTTACCCAATAACGAATCTCGCGGGCAAACCGTGTCCAACTGTTGTGGTACGCCGCGATTGTCAGGATGATCTTGAATCAAGGATCGGAGTTGACTCCTGCGGTCATATAACCGGTGAATCTTCAGTACGTCAGGAGCTGGGAATAAGAACTGAGGGTGTTGTAGTTGCTTGCATTGGCGAACTTAATCGAAATAAGAATCAAGTTTTCCTTTTGAAAGCGTGGAAGATGGTAGTAAGAGAGCGTCTGAATGCCCATCTGGTCTTCGTAGGAGATGGGGGCTTGGCAGTTGATCTTAGTCGAATGGTTCATAGAGACAGCATACAGAACGTACACTTCCTTGGCTTTCGTAAGAATGTTCCAAGTATCTTGCTTGAGACCGACATTGTGGCTCATGTGTCAAAGCGTGAAGGACTACCAAGAGTCGTAATGGAGGCTATGGCGGCCTCGAAACCAGTTGTGGCAACAAGAATCCGCGGCAATACGGATTTGGTTGAAGATGGTGTGAATGGGCTTCTAGTTGATGTTGATGATATAAATGGTCTTGAGTCTGCTTTGCGACACTTGATAGATAATCCAGACCTTCGAGTTGCCATTGGTTCAGCCGGAGCAAGAAAAATCCGTCCCTATTCGATTGATAATGTGATGGATGAGCTGAAGTCAATCTACTCTCGGTTTCTATCATTAGAGACACCCTAGACCGTCTGGTTATGGGTTTCTGTGTTCAGGCTATCCAGGTTACAGAGTAAGCATACAAGATCTAGTCATTGCAGGAACAACGAATTCTCTATCGAATTATTATTTGAGGTGAGTTTTGGTGAATTCTTCCCGTTCAGTCTTTTTAGCTGCTGCAGCTGTAGATGCTGCGCTCGTAAATGCCGGCATGTATCTGGCGTTCTACATGCGTTTCGACGGGAAAATACCCAAAGCCAATATTGAACCTTTTATCCAGCTCATGCCTTTCATAAGTTTGGTACTCCTTGTACTGTTTTGGTCCTTTGGACTGTATTCACCCCGAACCAGGCGGTATAGCGAGATTATGTACAGTGTTGGACTGTGCGTTGTCATACTAAATGTGTTGTCTTCGACAATGACTTTTTTCACCAGAGGTTTTTCATTCCCTAGGTCCGTATTGATCATCAGTGGTTTCGTTGAATTTGGACTCTTATCAATCTGGCGTTGCATTTTGCAGTATGCTCTTGAACTTGGAGACGGTCTCAAGACCGTGACAGTCATTGGTCAAAATGGCCATTTGGGGTTAGTCGCTGAAAGACTCTACGAGATAATCGGCAGGAGGTACAAGATTGAGCATGTGCTAAATGGAGACGAGACCGAGGATTTGGATAGTGCGATTATGGGAAGTGATATGGTCTGCCTGAGTTCAGTGGTCGCCCAGGATATCAAAGAAAGAGTTATGGGTTTATGCCTTGAATTGGACAAGGAGCTCATACTTGTTCCGGGCATGTATGAGATTATGATGCACAATGTGGCCATGGATAGCATGGACGATGTGCCGATTTTCAGGATAGAGCCTCTGCAGATTCAACCTGTGTATCAGCTGCTGAAGCGCTTCCTTGACGTTGTACTTTCTACACTTGGATTAGTTGTTTTGTTGCCTCTGTTCTTGATTTTGGCAGTGCTTATGAGAACTGATTCACCGGGTCCTGTGTTCTACAAACAGGTAAGAGTCGGTCTAGGTGGCTCAAAATTCAGGCTTGTCAAGTTTAGGACTATGGTCGTCGATGCGGAAAAGAGGACCGGACCGGTGCTTGCTTCAGAAGACGATCCGCGCATAACGAACATAGGGAGGTTTCTTCGCAAGACAAGGTTGGACGAGCTTCCGCAGCTTATCAATGTGCTGAAAGGTGACATGAGTTTGGTAGGGCCAAGGCCTGAGCGTCCTTATTTTGTTGACCAGTTTAGCGGCGAAATTCCCGGGTACGGACACAGGCTTAAGGTAAAACCCGGTATCACCGGTCTTGCACAGATTATGGGGAAATATGATACGGATCCCGAGGACAAACTCCGGTATGATCTGTATTACATAAAGAACTACTCTCCATTGCTTGATATTCAGATAATCTTGCAGACGTTGAGAGTAATACTGACTCCCGATGCAGCAAGGGGTGTTTCAGAGGGAAGTCCTGTAGCGAACGGCCGAATGAGATTTCCCGGTAATTGANNAGTGAGCAAGAGAAGCAGAACTAGGCCAATGAGGAGTTATTGAGTAGATGGTAAGAGAATGTGCAGTAACAGGTGGGGCAGGATTCATTGGTTCATATCTGGTAAGACGGTTAGCGAGAAATGGTATCAAAGTCAAAGTAGTAGACAACTTGACATCTGGGACATTGAAGAACCTCGAGGGAATCGATGGGTCCGCCGATTTCATCCAAGGAGATATCAGGGACCTGGATTGTCTTCGTTCTGCTTTCGCAGGAGCACAGGTAGTCTTTCACCAAGCAGCCTTGACATCCGTACCTGCCTCAGTTGAGAACCCTGTTCTGACCAATGAAGTAAATATTATCGGCACTCTCAATGTACTCGTTGCAGCTAAACAGTGCGGAGTTAAGAGAGTAGTTATGGCAAGTTCGTCAGCAGTCTACGGAAATTCACCAGTCTTGCCAAAGTCAGAGGATCTTATTGTTGAACCCTTGTCCCCTTACGCCATTTCCAAATACGTAGGCGAGATGTATTCTGCGTTTTTCTCGCGATTCCATGGAGTAGAGACGGTGTGTCTGCGGTATTTCAACGTATATGGCCCTAGACAGAATCCTAACTCACAATACGCTGCAGTAATTCCGATCTTCATAACCCTCATGCTCAATGGCAAGAGACCTACAGTGTACGGCGACGGATACCAATCCAGAGACTTTGTTCATGTTGATGACGTTGTAACCGCAAACCTGCTGGCAGCGTCGGCTGAAAACGTATCAGAAGAGGTCTTCAATATTGCATCTGGGGCAAGTATCACCCTGAACCAGCTTGTGAATATCCTTAACCAAGTTCTTGGCACCCAGATGAAAGCCAGATACGAGCCAGAGAGAATAGGTGATGTAAAGAATTCGTGCGCATCGATTGAAAAGGCCAAAAGAGTTCTTGGGTATGCTCCGTCGACTAGTTTTGAAGAAGGGCTGCGAAGGACGGTAGAGTGGTACGCTGTCCAGAATCGCGTTGTAAGAAGTTTGGCGGCAGAGGGAGGGGAGTAAGCCAGAAGTCTCTTTTGCGCAAATCACCACCGGAGAAGGCGGATGGTGGTCACCGACGATGACAACATAGCCTGGCTCTGCAGGAGCATGTGCAACCAAGGGAGGGGCCAATCGGGGGTCTGGCTGTCCCATGAAAGGCTTGGCTTCAACTACAGAATGGACGAGCTCTCGGCGGCTCTGGGAGTAGCCCAAATGGAGAGAATCGAGGAGATTATCCATAAGCGCCAGCATGTTGCTGAGATGTACAATGAGAGGCTCTCTCGGATAAGCGGTGTGACACTCCCGTACATACGTCCTGAAGTCACCAGGATGAGCTGGTTTGTTTATGTGATAAGGGTGGGGGTTGACGAACCCAACCCGGCTCGCCAGGCCAAAATCCGTGAGCATGTCATGAAGACTCTCATAGACAACGGTATCGGCTGCCGGCCATACTTTACACCAATCCACCTCCAGCCTTTCTACACAGAACAGTTTGGATTGTCTCTCACAAGTACGCGGATGATAGTGTTCAGGATCTGCCGCTAGCGGGTTATTCTACAGTGAGGGATTACGTGACAGAATTTGAGAATCTACTCAAAGACCCTGGGAAACACATTACAGCCGCGTACAAGCGCCAGGATAATCTCGCCGAGTACGGAATAGTCAAAGCAATCACGTAATGGCCGCTTTGCCCTGTGGAAGTGGGTAAGCGATTCTGAGCTGAATGAACACTGTGGCCAGCCCTGGATATTCTTCATGCACCGCTAGACGAATAGTTGCTTCGTCCTGAGGGCGATTTCTGCGAACGACTCAGAATGCCATCCAGGCAGGAGCGAACCAAACGTAGGTTTGTAGACAGAGATGAGGACACAGACAATATCGAGCGTATGTTATTGCAGATGCTATCGCTCCGCGGAACAAGGCAGACCTCCCGGTAGACGCTTTTTGCCAGCGGGCGAGGCTCGATTCTATCCGCCAAGTAGCCGATCGTCGCATCCCCCCGCGAATTCAGTTTGCACCAAATATATGGTTTGCTCATCGAGATTTGCGTCGATATTCATTGAATAGAGCGAATTTTGGCATAACGGGCAGGAATATGGAGGGCTCGAGGAGTAACAAAGAGATCAAGTTCTTGAAAGTTGAGGTGCATAGTCATGAATATTGACGACCTCGCCAGCTTAGGTGCGCCTGTAGAGCTCGTTAGTAAGTGGAAAGAGGAGGCGAAGGAGGGGTTTCTTCCGCTACAGGATAAGGCAATCAGTGAAGGCTTATTGGATGGCGGCAACTTTCTAATTGTGGCGCCCACATCATCGGGTAAAACGTTCTTGGGCGAAATCGTACTGACGTTGAATGCCTTCCGCAAAAAGCGTGGTCTCTACCTGGTACCATTCAAGGCACTTGCCGAGGAAAAGCACGCTGATTTTTCCGAGCGCTATGGCAGACCGGACCTTGGTTTGATGATAGCTATATCTGACAGAGATCATCGCGAACGTGATAATGATATCCGCCTGGGCAATTATGATATTGCCATACTGACATATGAGAAATTTCTTGCCCTTGTGACCACTAACCCTGGTTTGATTGAACAGTGCGAGAGTGTAGTCATAGATGAGATACAGATGGTATCGGATCGAGACCGAGGGGCTACGCTGGAGTTTCTGATTACAGCGATTCGCAAGTGCCGACGTCCGCCTCAGATAATAGGGCTGAGCGCCGTACTTGGAGATCTTGACGGCTTTGATGAGTGGTTACAGGCTAAAGTAGTTCAATCACGGGAAAGACCTTTGGAACTCCGACAAGGAGTAGTGACTTCAGATGGCACTTTCGAGTACACCGAGTGGAATTCGGGTATTAGTGGTAAGGAGCGTTTCGCATCCGGTTCACTTCGTGGTGTTGTCACAGATCTTATGGGACAAGGGGAGCAAGTTATCGTAGTGAGAAACTCAGTGGCCAAGGTGACGCAGACATCCCTTGGCCTGTCGGCCGCACTCCCGCAACTGCGACCCGCAGTCAAGACGATTCAGGCCCTTTCAGATGCAGCGGAGACCGAGACGAGAGATGACTTGATTTCATGCTTAAGCCACGCTGTTGCCTTTCACCATGCGGACTGTGAACTATCTGAACGCCGTGTAGTCGAGCAGGGTTTTAGGGACGGTGAGATCATGGTTTTGGTCGCAACGACGACACTGTCGGCAGGGGTAAACCTGCCGTGCAAAACCGTCATTCTGGCGGACAACCAGAAGTGGGAGTCCGGTTCCGCCAGTGGCAGAGTGCAACTCGTCAATTGGTCTGTAGGCGAGGTGCGAAA
>MTKW01000648.1_pt1 | contig 10815 bp, 10 predicted proteins | sample 1042761 | NCBI WGS metagenome assembly MTKW01 (sample SAMN06205366, study PRJNA360243) | anaerobic digester metagenome | biome: Wastewater treatment plant; feature: Anaerobic digester sludge; material: sludge; isolation source: anaerobic digester fed with sludge from wastewater treatment plant ...
CGGGAGCATCTTCTCTGCATCAGTGACCACAGAGGAAGGCCCGACAATACTTCTAAGTTCGCATATGATGTCTTCTGTAATTCGATTGTGTCTTGACATAAGCCTTACCCCTCCCTTGCGCATTTCCGGTTTTTGCTCTCTTTCAGCTTCTGAATTAGCTCCGGAACAACATCGAATAAATCTCCGACAATGCCGAAATCAGCCACTTTGAAAATCTGAGCGTCCCGATCCTTGTTTATTGCGACAATGGTTTCGGATGTCTGCATACCTGCAAGATGCTGCACCGAACCGGAAATGCCTATTGCCACATAAAGCTTTGGAGATACCGTTTTTCCGCTCAGCCCTATCTGGTGAGGATACGAAACCCAACCCAGATCCACAACGTCTCTGGTTGCGCCAACTGCCGCACCCAGCAACGACGCAAGTTCCTCTATCATGTGGAAGTTATCCCTAGTCTTAAGGCCTTTGCCTCCACAGACCACAATATCCGCATCTTGCACGTTTACATCCTGAGTCGTGTCTTTCACAAAATCAACAAGTTCTTCACAAGTTGCGAACATGCCGGCCTCATGGGTCTTCAATACGACCCTGCCGCATCTGGCCTCATCGGCAGCCAGTGGCTTCGCTGACTTTGGCCTTACTGTAGCCATTTGTGGCCGTGATACCGGCGTCTTTATGGTAGCCATCACGTTGCCGCCGATGGCAGGCCTTGTCTGAAGGAGTGACCTGTCAAGAGGATCTATGTCAAGCCCTGTGCAGTCCGCTGTCAGTCCTGTATCAAGTCTTGCCGCAATGAGTGGCATAATCGTTCGTCCTTGCGTAGTTGCGGCAGCCAGGACGATCTCAGGCTTCGCCTCTTTAGCAAGTCTGGTTAACGCTGCTGTATAAGCACGAGGAAGGAAGTGCCGAAGTGCAGGGTCGTCCACTACGTAAACGACATCAGCGCCCCTTTGGATTATCCCTTCTGCAGACTGCTCCATCCCATGTCCCAGAATCACACAAGAAAGCTCCTCCGAGAGCTTGTCAGCAAGAACGCGTCCTCTCGCCAATAACTCATACGTCACAGGGTGAAGCACCCCGCCTCTTTGTTCTCCTATTACCATTACACCTCTATACGTCAAAGCTATCACCTGCTTCTATTCATCAAACGTTACAAGGATTAAATGATACCGCGCTCTTCAAGAAAAGACAGAAGGCTGTCCACTGCCACACCGCCGGTGTCTTGCGGGTGAATAATCGTGTCCCGGCTCAGTCTCGGCCGAAATACCTTAACAACCCTTGTCGGGGATCCCGTAAGCCCCACATCATCACCGGACAGGCCCAGATCATCAGGGATAAGAACACGAATATCCCGGGACTTGGCTTTGAGTTTTCCGGAGAGAGTGGGAAATCCCGGTTGATTGATGTCTTTTACCACAGTTACAACAGCCGGCAGAGATGCCTTGATGAGTTCAAGCCCTTCTTCAACCACTCGTTCAGCCACGATAAAATGGTCTTCCAAGGCAATCTTGCGGACATAGGTCACCACAGGAACATCCAAGATTGCGGATACCATAGGACCTACCTGTCCTGTTTCTCCGTCAGTTGCACGTTCCCCGCAAAGGATCAGGTCATCGTTGCCAAGGGAGCCGCCGGCTAACGTTACCAATGCTCCGGCCAACGCCTTGCTTGTCGCCAGAGTGTCAGACCCTCCGAATCCTCTGTGGGATAGGAGCACCCCTTCATCTGCCCCAAGGGCTATTGCTTCCCGCAGGGCTTTTTGCGCATGAGGCGGACCCATGCTGACTGCCGTGACTTTTGCCTCCGGCCAGACATCCTTTAGTCGGATAGCTTCAGCAAGGGCGTTCTCGTCCAAAGGGTTAATAACATTCTTGTGTTCCGTTCTTATCATTGNNTTCACAACTTTGGCTACGTAAGGTTTCGCGACTTTCCTAAAGTGGTCCCTCATGGCGCTTCCTGCAGCCTCTGAGTCCTTGTCCGCTATGGCGAACGCCACCTCCCGGTGATAACCATATGAGTCCTTTGTGACCCCATAAAGCTCCATGATTTTCCGCAACTGAACCATGAGGATATCCTGGATTGTGGAAAACAGTTCAACAAGAACCTGATTCTTTGATGCTTCCACGACCATTACGTGAAAGGCGAAATCCTTTTCCACATACTCTCCGGGTCTGGCGATGAGACTATCCATGTCACGAACCAGCTGCAAAAGAGCTTCAACTTCCCTCGCCCCTGCCCGCTCCGCTGCCAGCATAGCTGCAGTTACTTCAATGGCTTCACGGGCTTCAACAAGATCGATCAAGGTCGTTCCGCCTAACCTGAAGAATTGAAGTGCGCGGGTAACCAGAGAGTTGCCGGTGACACGGTTAACATAAGTTCCGTCACCATGCCTGACTGTCACTATGCCCATTGTCTCTAACTGACGAACAGCTTCTCGAAGCGCATTTCTGCTCACCTGCAGCATTTCAGCAAGGTCGTGTTCAGGCGGGAGTTTCGCACCTGCATCAAATCTGCCTTCTGATATTGCACTTACAAGTTTTTCGGACACAGAATCCACTACTCTAACACGCTTTACAGGTTCCATATCAATACCACCCATCACTCCTTACGATAGTTGTAGGATGACCCTATAACAGTATCATCCTTTGACATTAATCGGAGATCTCCTGCTATGGATTAGAGATTTTTTTACTAAGAGAGGAGGGATGGATTGGTCAATGAAGGAGCAAGGCCGGATTGGCAGGGTGGTTCCTGCCTAAGTAGATCACCATAAGTAATCGCCGGTTCCAGAAAGTGTACGTACCGTGNNAGTGCGCATGAGTAGGAGGCTGTTGATACCCTGGACTACCGGAAACATAATTGCAGAACCTGCTGCTGCGCGCCACCCTGTCATAAAAAGCTTAAGGCCTCTTCCTGTCAGTTTCCCACAATCAAGCATATTGAGGATCCCGGTTATGAAAAATCCGAGTCCGATTCCAAAGGCAGCCCCTTTTATGCCCACTCCGGGAATCCCTGTAAAGACGTAATTGGCTAAAGTAGCGCAAGCTGCCCCAATAAGACCGTTTCTGAGGGGTATACCTACCTTCCCTAAACCATTCAAGACACTTGCTGTCGTTTGCTGCAGACACAGAAACGTGGCGCTAAATGCCATTATCCTAAGGGGAACTCCTGCGCCGGGATCCGCGAAGACAAGAGCGCTTATCTCCGTAGGCAGTGTCAGAAGTCCGACTGAAGCAGGGATGCCAACCAATAATGCGCCTCTAACTGCACTTTCTGTCAACTGAACTGTTCGGTGTCTCTGTCCCTTTGCATGAGACGCCGCGACTTGCGGGACAAGGTTTATCGCCATCGCAGTCGTGACAACACCCGGTAAGGCCACTAAGCCTAAGGCCATGCCTGACAAGCGCCCGTAAAGCTCTGCTGAATGAGAAACGGAAAAACCTATGTGCTGAAGCCTTGCCGGAATGACAGCTGCATTCAGAAAGTCCTGTAAAGGCCAGACCAGTGACGCGATAGTCACCGGAGTCGCAAGGCGCACAATCTCCTTCAAGGTAGAAAGAGCTGACCATCTGTGCGGTGAGTGCACAGGAAGACCGGCCGGCTTCCACCTACCCTTTTGTGTGACACTGCCTCTTCCCAAGGCTATGAAGTATATGATAAGGAGCACAAGCCCTGCCAACGACCCGCAAGATCCGCCGATAGCAGCTCCTGCGGCAGACCAATGTACACCTCTGGGCAAGAGAGCGTAAGCCAGCCCAAGCCCGACGATTACCCTGACCGCCTGCTCTGTCACGCTGCAGACAGCTGTCGGCGCCATGATTCTCAGCCCCTGAAAATAGCCTCTGAAAACCGCGGAGCATGTCACAAAGCAGATGGCAGGAGACAAATACCTGAGCGGAAAGAACACCCTGGGGTCTCTCACCAAGAAAGCTGCAATCAAGCCTGCCCCGGCGTACAGGGCATATGAGAGTAATATCCCCACCGGGACCATAGCCCCAAGACATACTGATACAACCTGTCTCACACCGGATTCATCTCCAATGGCAAGTCTTGCTGACACCAATTTCGAAGTCGCGATAGGAATCCCAGATGCCGAGAGCACTAGGACTGCGACGAAAACCGGGGATGCCATCTGCAGAAGTCCCACGCCTTCTGCGCCTATTAACCTGGTAAGGGGAATAACAAACAAAGCGCCCAGGGCCTTTGTAATAATTCCTGCGCCCAGGAGTGTCAGGGTACCGCTTAAGAAGGACTGAGTTTTCATGGCAGTACCCTATTTATGCCGCTTAGAGTGGGATAATGCCAAGCAGACGCAAGAATCAGTAGACAGGCCGAAGGATAGCTATGGGGGTTTGCTGATCATCATTTCCCAGAGGATTGCTTGCGAGCGCCTGCATTACCCAGTCCAAGGCTGTGCCATCTGTGATTCCCAGAATATCCACACAGCCAAGATCATTTACGTCAACTATTGCAATGTCCACACCCAAGGAATCTTTGATGTGTTTTGCGACTTTGTCCGGACTGGACGGGCCGAGGATTACATGCTTGTCATATGGAGCACAAGTACCTGCTATGTCATCAATTTGGGCCAGGGTGTGGCCGGCGACTCTAAAGAAATCGCCTCTACGCCCAATGAGCCTGCCTACCCCGGCAGCCACAACTCCCAGCATCACTTTGCAGGACCCTACCTCATCAATTGCAAGCTGCATGGCAGGGGGAGTAGCTAAGCTTCCGTCCTTCCCCGGAAGCTTGCACAGCACGCGCGCAAGGATGCCGGGATGGACAGACTCAGGCAAAATAGCCCTACCTTGTGTTATGGCTACAACACTTTCAGCCACAACCACAACGTCACCGGGCTTCGTAATCTCTCCGGTGTACCTCTTGATGACTTCAACCAGATTCTCGTTTTCGCCTATCAAGTGAGTCCTTATTGGGTACGTCGCGACCTCCATCGGAACAGTCCTAGACTTATTAAGGGCCTTGCCACACTTGTCAGGACACTTGGCGGTGAGACGAAAGCACCTCTTGAGTCCTGTAACCATTGCCTCTGCAGCTCTTTCCTTAAAAGTGGGGCTACGGAACCGTCCCTCATCTACCCAATTAGTTATGGCAGCCACTTCCACAACGACGTATGGAATCGCAAAATCAGAAGGAAGTCTCGCGGGGTTCCTGGCAATTCCCCTATCTGTCACCGGAAGCTTCTCAACCAGGGAGGCCTGGATGCATTCTGCCAATGCCTTGCTCTCGCTTTCCATCTCTCTGCTATAGAGAGTCCTTGAGCCTGATATCTTGCGGTTGCCAGATGAAAACGTGTGGATGCTGATAAATACGTCAGCACGGGAGGACTCCGCACGGGCGAATCTTGCCGCCTTTGACACATCCTCATCAGATGTACGAGTCATCACGACTGCTGCCCCTTCTCGCCTAAGGGCGCAGGCAAGGAGTCGCCCTATCTCAAGAGCTATCTTCTTCTCTACGAGGTTGACAGGGCCGCGTCCCCCGATGTCGGAACCTCCGTGCCCGGGATCGATAGCCACAAGCTTACCTCTAAAGACCTCCTTGATAGGACTACGATCAAGATCTATTACAAGTCTTCCGGACGCGCCTCCTTCCCGCGCCTCCGGAACCTTAATCACAGTCCAAGACGAAGGGTGTTCCAGATTGACCGAGACATGGGGATAAGGTGGTCCGGGAGCCACTGTCATTCGGGATATGAGCCCATCATTCACTGCTATCCGGTCAGACGCCATAACAAGCATCGAATCAGGAAGGTCGATCCGCAATTCACAGGCAGATACGCTACGAATGCGGCAACTCGGCAAGGCAGTGGCTTCTATGACCAGGCGGGACATGCTGCGATTCGCCACCGGGTCAGCAAATCTGGTAGCCCAGACATTCGTAATTGCAGGACGCCCCATAAACACTCAACCCCGCCCAGCATAATCGTATGTCTCTCCCGCGAGAGCGCCACAACTCATAGTATGCTGAGGCGGGGCCTTATGAAGCTTGACTTAAGCCACGTCTGCCAATTGATTCCTTAGCCGCCTGAAACCGGCGGAAGCACTGTCAATATCTGACCATGGGTAACTTTCTCATCTACCTTACAAAGCCTGTCACAGGTAAGCAGGATGCCCCAGGAACCTTCCGGTAAGTTCGCGGCAGACAATGCGTCTCTTGCTGTCGCCCCTTCCTCCAGTGCCACTTCTATTTCTTCATCAAGGTTCTCGTAGATTTCCCGTATCGCCCGGGCAAGCCTGAGGGTAACTTTCATGCAATCCTCCCCATTTTGTGAAGCTCCGACGCGACATGGTCAAGCCCAAGCCGTGTCAGAGTGTCTACCGTCGGCCTTCCGTTCGAGTCCCAACCGCGGGCTTCATAGTACTCGTCAAGAAGGGTGTTAAGGTCCTCTGCCGTGATATGCATCCCCGCAACCGGGCCGTCAGGCACAGGTTCTTCATAGAATCTTCTCGGAGGCCAGTCATCAGCCCTGCCAAAGTCGTCTCTTTCCCTGACAGCAAACGCCCGCGTCAGGTTCCATATTCTCTCAGATTTCACCAGTAGGTCTTCCCAGGAATCCTTCCGTCCGGTTACCACCGGATACAGCCTGGCATAATGCTCAAGAGGAAGGCCCAGTTCAACCCATTGCAGCCTGCACACACCGAAACAATCAAAAAGAGGTCTGACATGTTGATATTCCACAACCTTGGCAGCCTTCCCCTCAATGATATCACGTCCTACCGCAATGTCATGGGTAACTGACCATGCACGGTTGTGATGCGCGCCTATGTCACACGTCATGTATGCCAGCATCATGGAAGGCGCACCCCTGGACTCGTATCCGCTCCATTCGAGTCCCTTAACATGTATTGCTATACGCTTGCTTTCTTCGCCCCAGGCTTCGGAAGCGCCTGCCACTCCCTGAGCCAGAAGTTCGCCAATGCCTTCCCTGGCAGCTATCTTATGCGCAAGATCGCAAAACGCGTCAAGGCTCCCGAACCTGGCTTCGATACCTCCGGTATCTTCCTTCGTGATTATGCCTTTTTCAAAGCATTCCATGGCAAATGCCACGACATTGCCTGCGGAAATCGTGTCAAGCCCAAGCTCGTCACAGACATAATTCGCAAATGCCACTTCCTCTATTGAGCGTAATGCACAATTACTCCCGATGAGTGCTGTAGTCTCATACTCCGGACCTTCTACGAGGACAGTCTTCCCACGAAAACTCGCCTTGCATAGTTTTCCGGTAGCCATAGGACAAGCGAAACATGCCTTATCACCCACGACAATGGTGTCTTTCATAAGCTCACCGCTTAACCCGTTTACATCCTCATAGAAATTCTGCCTGAAGTTGCGAGTAGGAAGGGCCGCGATGGAGTTCGCCCATGTAGTCACCTGCGCAAGTCCTAGATCCTGCCATACCTTGAGCCCGGGATTCGCCAGAAGCTCCCGGAACATATCATTCGCCACATTCCTCAGACCGGCGATATCAGCTACAGGCACACTACGAGTCCCCCTCACAGCAATAGCTTTGAGGTTCTTGGACCCCATGACAGCTCCCATTCCGCACCTGCCTGCCTGACGGCCCAAATCATGGTTTATACATGCGAACACGACACCGGTCTCGCCTGCAGGACCTATCGTGGCAATTTGGAATTCGTCTCCTAACTCCTCTTTCAGGACTTCTTCAGCCTTTATCGCACCTTGTCCCCAAATGTGATCCGCGCCTCGGATCTCTACCCGATCATCTTCGATCAGCAGGTAAGACGGGGTTTGTGCCTTGCCTGCCACGATAATCGCGTCTATCCCCGCGTACTTCAGTTCTCCTGCCAGGTGTCCCCCGATATTACTGTCACCGTAAAGGCCGGTAGCCGGGCTCTTTGCTGAGATGCTGGTTTTTGCCCCACTGGGCAAAAACAACCCTGCAAACGGGCCTGACGCAAAGACGAGTATATTGTCAGGCCCGTAAGGATCAGCGCCCGCCGGCACTTCTTTATAGACATAGTAAGCGCCAAATCCCCTACCGCCTATGTAATTGTGAACTAGCTCTTCAGTAAGAGGTTCATACGAGACTTTTCCGCAAGACAAGTCCACCCGGAGAATATTGCCTGCATATCCGTACATCTAATCCGCCACCTCCCCCTCATCGCTAGCTGCAAGGATACCTAGAATTCCCCTCGGACAAAGCTTCTCGCACTCCCCGCACAAGATACATTTTATCGGGTGATCCACGTCCGGATGAGTAAACAGGGCGCCATTTGGACACGCGTCCACACAGACTCCGCAATTCGTACATAACTCAGGATCAATGGTGACAACTCCTGAATCTAACCTAATTGCATCAAAGGGACATGCGTCTATACACTCGCCGCACTGGTCGCAGACAACAACCTCGTATCTGGCTTCAGTAAACAGCTTAGACACTATCCTTATGCCGGCTTTCTTCGGATTGTTCTCCTCGAAGTTAGCTACGGAACAGACTACCTGACAAAGCTTACATCCTGTGCACCGTAGCATGTCTATGTCCATCCTCATACCAATACCTCCCTGCCTGCCGAGAGAGTCCGAAAACCGTCAATCCCCTCATACGACCGACGGTTCGATCACCAGTTCCCCGCGTTCAAACCTTCCTAAGTCAAGCCCATGAATGTCAATGGAAGGCCTTTCATCGCACACGATTTCACTGATAAGCTTGCCGGTCACAGGTCCCAGCATGAACCCGTGCCCTGAAAATCCGCAAGCCAGATAGAACCCTTCGCATGGTGTGCTTCCCAAGATTGGATGGGCATCAGGTGTCATGTCATAAAGCCCGGCCCACTGCCTGACCACTGACAACTCCCCCACCGGGGGTAATACCTTCGTTATTTCCTCTGCCATTTCAACTAAGAATTCCCGGGTGGAAGAAACGGAGAACCCCGGTTTCTCTTTGGGATCCCCCATACCCATGATAAAGCTTCCATGGGGAGTCTGCTGACAGTAAAATCGCCGAGAAAAGGACATCACCATCGGGCCCAGAACCGGATCCACAGGTTCTGTCACAAGTATTTGGTGCCGCTCCGGATAGAACGGAATATCCAAGCCTACCATTTTTGCGACTACCCCTGAGTAGGGTCCTGCAGCGTTAATCACTACCTTAGTGTCAATCGTTCCCCTGTTAGTCCGTACGCTTTCGACTTTTCCGGATTCAGTCCCAATCTCATAAGCTTCGGTGAAGGTATGTATCGTGACGCCCAGCCTCTTTGCAGCCGTAGCATAAGCGTATGTAACATGAAAGGGATTAGCGTGGCCGTCTGTAGGACAGAATGTGGCCAGGTAGATGCCGTCTGTATTCAGTATTGGGACGATTTCCCTGGCTTCCTCCGGAGTGAGGAGCCTAACCGGTATACCCAGCTTATGTTGAAGTTTCACGTTCTCCTTGAACTGGTCCGCCTCTCGCCGGGTGTACGCCAATAAGAGATACCCGCCTTGTTTAAACTCTATGCTCCTTGAATAACCCAACTCCTCGTCCATTCTCTCAAATGCTCTGACGCTGTCAACAGACAGGAGGCAGTTGAGTTTAGTACCCCATTGCTGCCTGACCCCGGCTCCGCAACGCCCTGTGGAACCGGAAGCCAAGTAAGACCTCTCTACAAGCGCCACGTGGCCGAACCCTTTCTTCGCAAGGTGATACGCGATAGACGTGCCGATAACACCGCCACCGATAACCACCGCATCAGCAGTCTTTGGCAAACTGTCCGACATCCGGGGTGACGCGGTCTTAGCACAAGTCATTTGTATCACCTTCAACAATACCACCAAGACGAATGGGCTTCGTGGGGGGCCTATACCTTGTCGGCGCCACTTTATCCACCTTCTCTCCCAAAGCCTTTGCAATCTCAGCAAGTAACAGCTCACGGCATGTGCGACCTTGGCACGGCCCCATGCCGCACCTTGAAATCCTCTTAATTTCCTCTGCGGTGGTGTAGCCCTCCGCAATCAGATCCCGGATTTCCTTGAGAGTTATGTCTTCACAGCGGCAAATCAAAGTGCGCCCAGATACATCAGCCATCTCTTTGTCAAGTTTCTTATCTCGCAAGTGAAGTCCCTCCCACGTGAATATGCCTCACATCCATAGCAAGAGCCCGAGGTATCTCCACCCATACTACAGGGGTTCTATCATGCCTTTTCGTGTTCTCCACCTTCACGATTTTCGCCTCGCATAACTCGACTCCGTCTCTCGAAAGGGCCTTTACCTGTTGCCCTTTATGGGGGAGGGGAATAAACTCATAAGGGATCCTAACAACTGCAAGGCCGTCTTTCCACGTTTCATCCACGACGAATATGGCTAATCCCGGACAGACGGAAATACACCTTCCGCACCCGTTACACTTGGCAAAGTCTATCTCAGGTAGACTGTTGATGTCATCAAAGGCCTGTATCGCCCCTTGATTACACGCCTCGTGACAGGGGTCACAGGGAATTTCCTGAAAGCATTCTATCACCACAACCGGGCCTTTGGCCCGTCTCTCTGCGTCCGGAATCATACGAGAATTCCTGCCACTCTCAGTCAAATGCCCTCACCCCCTCTGTGAGTGCAATNNNATCATCTGTCTGGTAGCCCAGGGATTTTGCTGCCGAAAGGCCTGCGATTGTCCCTTCTATCATTGCAGAAGACGCCTCTTCTATCCCTGCCAGGTCTCCGGCGATAAACACACCCGGGCGGGTGGTTTCATAGTTCTCGTTACGAAGCGGCGTATATCCGCCCAGTTCAGGCACATAGCCCATCTTACAGCCTGCCTGCCATAGGAGCTCTGTAAGGGGCGAAAGGCCTACTGCAAG
>MTKW01013885.1_pt1 | contig 10811 bp, 7 predicted proteins | sample 1042761 | NCBI WGS metagenome assembly MTKW01 (sample SAMN06205366, study PRJNA360243) | anaerobic digester metagenome | biome: Wastewater treatment plant; feature: Anaerobic digester sludge; material: sludge; isolation source: anaerobic digester fed with sludge from wastewater treatment plant ...
TCAAAAATTAGTAAAGGTAGAGCTTTTACATCTCCAATGGGAGAATACATTCTATGTTAATGTTATCAACACAGCTAATAAACCGGCCCAAGATACTCTGGAAAAATTACTGCGTCCTGGTTATTCCACCAAGGATAAACATTCGGGAATTGGCTTAAGTTCTGTTCAGCACATTGTCAAAAAATACGGTGGAGAGATTCTCTTAGATTATGACCAAGAAGAGAGTCTATTCAAGGTGCAGGTAAAGATACCTTCTGAACCCGTATAAGGGAAAGGATATGACCAAATGTTAAAAGTACTTCTTGCTGACGATGAACCGGGGATTCTATCCCTGCTAGAAGGTATTATCTCAAGTATAAGTGAACTAAAAATTGTGGCTAAAGCACAATCTATAGAGGAAGCCCGGAACTGCTTTATGGAAACGGAACCGGATATTGTGATCCTGGATATTCAGTTTCCGGATGGTTCAGGGGTGGAATTAGCCCGGGAGTTTACTAAGCTTGATCCGGAGATAGATATAGTATTTGTTACTGCTCATCCGGGATTTACTTTAGAGGCTTTTGAACTTTATTCCTATGACTACATTTTAAAACCGGTTGATGAAAGTAGAGTCTGCCGGACAATTATGCAGATTAAGAGGGAACGGGAGAACCTACCGGAGTCATCTCTGGTCTATGATAATGCTTTAATAGAGAGGAATATCAAGTTTGGGATAAGGGTTGAAAATGAAATACTCTTACTCGATTCGCAAGATATCCTCTATATTGAGAGGTTAGGAAAAAGTGTACTTATCCATACATTGGATAAGGTTATAGAAACAAAGGAAACATTAATTAACTTGGAAAATAAACTAAGAGGTCAATTCTTCCGTTCTCACAGGGCCTGTCTGGTGAATATCAATAAGATCGAAAAAATTGTCTTATGGAGTGAGAATGCTTACCAGATTAAATTCAAACAGAGTACGAAGGAGGCCTTCCTCAGCCGCCGTAGGTCCGGTGAATTACTGCAATTATTTGAAATTATCGGTTAGCCAAAGTTTTTTCCAACTAAATTTTGTGCAAACTGTGTGATCCCGCTACCACATAATGTAGCGGGTCTTTTTGTATTTTGCCAAATCAACGACCGTTCGGACCTCAAATTCGACCGTTTATGCCAAGATTCATGTCTTTGGTGTTAAAACGCACTAAAAGTCGAAAAAAGCAGGTATGATGATTATAAGGCATAACATGGTGAAGGAGTTGAAAGAGGAAATGGGCGTAACGAAGGATACTAGACTAACAAGGTTTATTACTCCTAAAAAGGCAAGAAAAATTAGGCAGACTTCTTTTTTCAGTAAGGGTCCTATACCGGCCAGTGCAATTATAGATAAGCAGAAAATATATAAATTAATATCAGAGAAGTATGACATTCGGAAAGCTTCCTACGCGGAGCTATGCGATATGACCAAAGCCTTGTATGATTATGGCATAATTACTAGTGGAGAACGGGCTTTAATTCTTTTTAATCCTGAATTATATCCACCTGAATTTATTAGGCTTAACTATCCTAATTATCGCTACTTTCTTCTGGAGACTGATGATAACGGGAGAAGAGATTGGCTACAAGAGTTTGAGGCCAGAATAGAAAAGAATTATGCTGAGGGGAATTCCAATAGTGCCAAATACCGGGAGAGATTATTGGAAATTCTGAAGAGGTTGGAGCGGAAAAATCATTTGTAAAATTAGGCAGTGAATGGTATCCTATAAGTGTGATCCGGTTAAAGGGGAGTAACTGCCTTTCTTATAAAAGGTGATAAAAGTCAACAACCGGCGGTATCTGACTGCCTGGCTTTATCCTTTGCAATGCAAAGAGTAAGACCTTTAGCGATATTTTATCTCAGTTTAGGATAAAATTTTGCTAAAGGTCTTTCTTACTAAATAGGGCTTTAAAATGTAAAAGGGTAAACAATAGAAGAGAGTAGTTTTAATAGGGGTGTGAAGCTATGAACAAAAGGATGTTTTTTCTTAAAACTAAGGAGGAAGTAGTTCAAGAACTTTCTGTAGATCCTAGCCAGGGCTTAAGCAGCGAAGAGGCGCAGCGCAGATTGGAAAGGTATGGCCCCAACAAGTTAAGAGAGAAACCGAAGAAAAGTGTGTTCGCTCTTTTTTTGGCCCAGCTAAAGGATATGCTGATCTATGTATTATTAGGGGCTACAGTAATTACCTTTGCGATTGGCGAATATGTGGATGCAATCATTATTCTCTTAGTGGTTATCCTGAATGCCATAATCGGTGTTGTCCAAGAGTATAAGGCGGGAAAAGCCATTGAAGCATTGCAAAAAATGACTACTCCCCAAACTTTAGTTAGGCGGGATGGAGAGATTATTGAGATTAATTCCGAGGAGCTTGTCCCTGGTGATATTGTGATAATTGATGCGGGTAGGTACATACCGGCGGATTTACGTTTACTGGAAAGTGCGAACTTACAAATTGAGGAGTCTGCTCTGACAGGGGAATCTGTTCCTTCTGATAAGAATGAAAAAGCCATCATAGAGGATCCCAAGACTGCCTTAGGAGATTTGGCTAATATGGCTTTCTTATCCACCTTGGCCACTTATGGTCGGGGTGAAGGTGTAGTAGTGGCTACAGGAATGTATACTGAAGTGGGTAAAATCGCCCGTATCCTCGATGAAGACCATGAAGAGATGACACCCCTGCAAAAAAGATTAGATGAACTAGGCCGGATTCTGGGCTTTCTAGCAATTGGGATCTGTGCTGTAATTTTTATCATTGCCTTATTCCAGAAACGTGATTTATTTGAAATGTTCTTGACGGCTATCAGTCTGGCGGTAGCAGCCATTCCTGAAGGATTAGCAGCCATTGTAGCTATAGTTTTGGCTCTAGGTGTAACCCGGATGTCCAAGATTAATGCTATCGTAAAAAAATTGCCTGCCGTAGAAACATTAGGTTCGGTGAATATCATCTGTTCGGATAAAACGGGTACTCTGACCCAGAATAAAATGACGGTAGTACAGCACTATACATATAATCGACTTAAGGAATTGCCGGATACGGAACAGAATTTATCGGCAACCGTTGATGAAGAAGAGCTAATTAAAACTCTAGTTTTGTGTTCTGATGCTACTTATGAAAACGGGGTCGGGACCGGGGATCCTACGGAAATTGCCTTGGTGGCCTTGGGTCAGCGTTACAATATGCCTAGCAAGGAACTGAATGGGCGGCATAAAAGGGTGACGGAAAAACCTTTTGATTCTGAGCGTAAGCTAATGTCCACGCTGAATATTGAAGGTGATGGCTACCGCATTCATACAAAAGGTGCCATAGATAATATCTTGAAAATCTGTACTAAAGCCTTAGTTAATGGGGAAGTTATCCCTCTGACTGAGGAAATGAAGGCTAGCTACCTGGGCATTGCTGAAGATATGTCGGATCAAGCTTTAAGGGTCTTAGGGGCGGCTTATAAGGATACGGAAGAAATAATAGACCCTGAAGAGATGGAAAAGAATTTAACTATCCTTGGCTTGGTAGGAATGATCGATCCTCCTCGGGTGGAGGTAAAGGATTCTATCCAAATAGCCAAACAGGCTGGCATTACACCGATTATGATTACAGGAGATCACCGTAATACGGCAGTGGCTATAGCTAAAGAGTTGGGTATTGCCGAAACTATAGAACAAAGCCTGACTGGTGTTGAAATAGATGACCTATCTGAGGAAGAATTTGCTGCCAGAATTAATGATTATCGGGTTTTTGCCAGAGTCTCACCTGAGCATAAGGTCAAGATAGTAAAAGCCTATAAAGCTAAAGGTAATATTGTCTCCATGACTGGAGACGGGGTTAATGATGCACCTTCTTTGAAATACGCCGATATCGGTGTAGCTATGGGGATAACCGGTACTGATGTATCCAAAGGTGCTAGTGACATGATCTTAACCGATGATAATTTTACGACCATTGTCCGTGCCGTAGAAGAGGGTCGTAATATCTACAACAATATTAAGAAAGCCGTTGTCTTCCTCTTATCCTGCAATCTAGGGGAAGTCATTACAATTCTCATTTCAATTCTGTTCAATTGGCCGGTGCCTTTACTACCAACACAAATTCTCTGGATCAACCTAGTCACCGATTCCCTTCCTGCCATCGCTTTAGGTGTAGATCCTGGGGATAAGGACGTAATGAAACATAAGCCTAGAGATCCTAAAAGTAGCTTTTTTGCAGAAGGTGCAGGATTTAGAGCTGTGCTGGGTGGAGTTTTGATTGGTATATTAACCTTATTTGCCTTCTACTTTGGGTTAAGGGAAAAGGGTTTTAATCTTCTGGCCACTAATATTAGTGAAGAAGCCTTGACTTATGCCAGAACCATGGCCTTTGTAGTCTTGGCTGCCTCTCAGTTGTTCTACTCTCTATCCATGCGTAATTTTGAAAAATCTATCTTACAGATCGGTGTCTTTTCAAACAAATATTTGATAGCTGCGATAATAATCGGCTTTGCTTTACAACTGGGAGTGATCAGCCTACCTTTCTTAGCTGACGCCTTTAAGGTGCAGATGCTGTCTGCAAATGATTGGGGCCTAGTTATTCTCCTAGCCTTGATTCCTCTCTTGCTTAATGAAATTATTAAGCTGTTCCTAAGGTTAAAGAATAGAAATCGTAGGTTATTAAGCGATTAATTAGCCGTCTAAGAAGCAATTAGAAAGTAGATAAATGTATTCACAATAAAGCCACTTCCTTATGATTCTAAAGGAAGTGGCTTTATTATTAGCAGTTAAAATTATAAAATTAAGAGTGAGCAACGAAACCCCTTGCTAAAGCCGGGTCGACTTTTGACCCCTCTGGCAAGGAATATGTTAGAGCTCTGGAAGGACAAAGATCGATGGTTTTGATTATTTCTTCTGGGCTTGCAGCAGTAGCATTAACCCAAGGCCTTTCTTTGGGTTTGAAAACCTGGGGGAGTGTCTGCCAACAAGTGCATGCATGTGTACATTTTTCAGAATCCCAATGGATGACTAAATCATCAGTTTTGTATTCTCTTTTCTGGCCCATTTTAGCACCGCCTTTTTGTAGAAATTTGTTACTAACTAAAATTTTATAGCATGGGAGTTAATAATGAAAGGATTAAATAATATCTATAACAACTTATTAGCTGCTTACGGCCCAAGACATTGGTGGCCGGCTGAAACGCCTTATGAGATGATGCTAGGAGCCATTTTGACCCAGAATACTAGCTGGAAAAATGTCGAGAAAGCTATCGCCAACCTCAAGCGGCAAGCTAGTCTCAAACCGGAAATTATTGTTGAATTGTCTCTAACTGAACTGGCGGAGATGATTCGCAGTAGTGGTTATTACAACCAAAAAGCCCAGAGCTTAAAAGCTCTTACCGCTTGGTACAGCAAGTATGATTATGATATTGAAAAAGCCAGTAAGGTAGATGGTTCAATTCTACGGCGGGAGCTGTTAGCAATAAAAGGTGTTGGTCCTGAAACAGCAGATTCTATTCTTACTTATGCTTTAGAGAAGCCCTTTTTTGTGGTCGATGCTTATACCAGACGAATTCTTGCTCGTTTTGGTTATGACTTAGAAACAACTTATGAAGGATTACGGGAACAGATTGAACGAAATATTCCGCGGGAATTAGGGATTTATAATGAATTTCATGCCTTAATTGTGGAACACGCCAAACGCCATTGTAGTAAAAAACCGAATTGTAGCGGCTGTCCACTGGCTGAAAAGTGCAGGAGAATTGTTAATTAGATTTTTTCCTAAGATAATATTTCTCCAGAACAGGCAGGCATTTTTCTACAAGGTCTGGATCGAACTGGCTACCACTGCAGCGAATAATCTCTTTGATTGCTGTCTCATGAGATAAAGCCTTACGATAGGGTCGATCACTGGTCATGGCATCATAAGTATCAGCAATAGCTAGTATTCTACATTCTAAGGGGATTTCTGACCCTTTTAATCCCAGGGGATAACCACTACCATCCCACCATTCATGGTGTTTGAGAATCCAATCGCTTATCGGAGCTAAGTCAGGGGTAGACTGGGCGATTCTGGCTCCTATTTCTGAGTGGCGCTCAATGATTTTTCTTTCTTCTGCATCGAGGGGGCCTTCTTTGAAGAGTATCCGATCGGGGATCCCTACCTTACCGATATCGTGAAATTGGCTTAACAGGCACATTTCGTGGATGGTACTCTCGGAAAGAGATATAGCTGTAGCCATGTCAGTAACCAACTCCTGCAAACGTTCAGCATGTCCTTCAGTAATAAAGTCTCTGGCTTCTAAGGCGGTTTTTAAGGTTTGGACTATGGCACTACGGGCGCTTTTTCCGCGGTAGATCTTATCGCGATACATATTATTATCTGCCTCAATAACTAGCTGAGCAGCGGTGATTCCCTCATCGATATTCTTAAAACTATAGCCGATAGAAATATTAATAGCTTTATCTTTACCAACCATATTGTTGTGAGCATTAATATGATGGCGTATTTTATCACAAAGAGCTTCTACTTCAGCTTCCTGATAACCCGGTAAGAGGATGGCAAATTCATCTCCGCCGATTCGAGCAAAAAAAGTGTTTTCTTCAAGGCATTTTTTAATAATATTGGAGGTATCAATGAGCAGTTCATCACCGGATTGATGCCCAAAGGTGTCATTGACTACCTTAAGGCCGTCAATATCAAAGATGATCATACCTAAGTAATCAGGTGGATTGTCTTGCAACACACGTATCTTCTCTTCGAAATAAGCTCTGTTATATAAACCAGTAAGAGAATCATGGCGACTGATAAACCGTAATTGTTCTTCTGCTTTTTTCCGTTTAGTAATATCAGTATAGATGACATAATAGCCGATTACTTCGCTGTTTGTCTTTACTGGAAAAGTAGTATAAGCAACATGGAACAAACTACCGTCTTTTCTCCTGCGCACAGTTTCTCCATAAGGAATTTCTCCTTTGAATACGACTCTAGTAGAGATATTTTGAGCTTCTGCTAATTTATCTTCTGGTACCACGAGCTTGTGGAGATTCTGGCCTATGGCTTCCTGGGCTGTATGTTGAAACATTTCCTCAAAGCTGCGGTTTACATTGAGAATAGTCGCAACTCCGTTGGCAATAACGATAGCTTCGGGTGAATTTTCGAATAATTGCTGAAAATATGATTTTTGCACCAAGAGATCTTCATTAGTCCGCTTTTTCTCACTTATATCAATTATTACAACCTGAATATAGGATTTATCCTGAAAATTCTTGATTTTTAGGCTAATTTCTGTCTCAAAAGGAGTTCCGTCGGCTTTTTGAAATCTCCATTGAAAAAATTGAGCTTCGCCAGCTTTTGCCCTAGCCATTCTGCTCTTAATAATCTGCTGAGATTCTAAGTCGTCTTCCTGGTAGGGAGGTGAAAACTCCCGGAAAAAGGTGCGGCCTAAAAGCTGTTCCCGTTGACATTGAAACATTCCTAAGGCGGCTGTGTCGTAGTCAATTACACGTTCTTCTTCTAAAAGAATAAAAGAAGTTACCGGGTTATTAATAGCTAACATCATAAGTCATTTCCTCCACTACAAATAGCTATAGCTATTCTCACCTTACAGATTGGCTCTTTTTAGGTTGTATCCGAATTATCCTTGACGTACTGATTTTCAAAGTCCTTCAAAATAGGCAGACACTTGTGAACAATAGCCGGATCGAATTGTACTTCGCTACATCTGATAATCTCTTTGATAGCCGTCTCATGGGAGAGGGCTTTGCGGTAGGGCCGATCGTTAGTCATCGAGTCGTAAGCATCGGCTATGGCTAGAATTCGACATTCCAAAGGGATTTCTGTACCCTTTAAACCAAAGGGGTATCCGCTACCATCCCAATACTCGTGGTGCTTGAGAATCCAATCACTGATGGGGGCCAGATCAGGTGTTGATTGAGCAATTCTAGCACCGATTTCGGAATGAAGCTTAATAGTCTTCCATTCTTCTGGAGTTAAGGGCCCCGGTTTAAAGAGAATACTATCGGGGATACCAACTTTACCTATATCATGAAACTGAGCCAGTAGCTTCAATTCGTTGATCGTTTTTTCGGAGAGATTCAGAGCTTTAGCAATCTCCATAACTAGGGTCTGTAAACGGTCAGCGTGCCCTTCAGTTATAAAGTCCCTAGCCTCCAAGGCTGTCATTAAGGTCTGCACTATGGCACTTCGGGCGCTTTTGCCTTGATGGATTTTATCCCGATACATATAATCATCTGCTTCGATATACAGTTGTTTTACATCTCGGTTGATGTTATCCTCCATCACACTATAACCCATAGAGATATTAATCTTCATTTTTCTGGGATTAACATTATGTACTGTGATGGCCTGGCGAAGTTTTTTAACCAGCCTTTCCACTTCGTCCCTCTTGTAACCAGGTAGGAGGATAGCAAACTCATCACCGCCTATCCTGGCAAGGATCGCATCCTCTTCTAAATTAGCGGCCAGAATCTGACTTGTTTTGATCAGGAGTTCATCACCTGCTTTATGACCTTGGGTATCGTTAATAATCTTCAAACCATCAATATCGCAGACTACGACACCAAAGTATTCTGGCCGTTTAGCTTCATACTCCTGCATTTTTTTATCAAAGTAATACCTGTTGTAAAGGTTAGTAAGAGGATCATGATAGCTGATGTACTTAAGCTTAGCTTCGGCTTCTTTGCGGTCTGTAATATCAGTGTAGATCACATAATATCCTACAGTCTCATCAGCAAGCTTAATCTGAAATGAGGAGTAGGATACTTGTATCAATTTACCGTCCTTTCTCATGCGGACGGTCTCTCCTTGAGGTATTGCCCCTAGCCGTACAACTTGATCTGATTGCCAGTACTCATCTTTTTTATCAGCTGGTACTAAAAGATCGATAATCCTTTTACCGACTGCTTCTTCATAGGAATATTGGAATATTTGCTCAAAGCTGCGATTAACATTCAAGATTTGAGTTTGGTCGTTAGCAATAATAATAGCCTCAGGTGAATTCTCAAATAGCTGTTGAAAATAAGACCTTTGTACCAGAAGAGCTTTGTTAGTACGCTTTTTCTCGTTGACATCGATAACAATTAATTGTAAGTACTCTTCTCCCTGAAAAACCTTCTTAGTCATACTAACTTCAGCATCAAAATTAGAATAGTCAAGTCTACGGAACCGCCAATAGAAATGTTGGGGGTTGCCACTTAAAGCCTGATTCATATAGATTTTACTTAGCTCGTTCGATCTTTCGCCATTAGGCTGTAGGGGTAGAGAGAATTCTGTGAAAAAATCTAGATCTATTAAGTCTTCCCTGCTACAACGCAGTATCTCGAAGATTGCGGAATCGCAATCGATGACCTTACCTTCTTGTAATAGTAAGAATGCGGTTATGGGGTTATGGGATTGAAAATTCATCAGTTGAACCTCCCAAGTTACCGAAAAATGAATATTGCAAAATTCACAAAAAAACGGAATATTTTAGCTAGTATATAATATTCTATCAAATTATGTTATTTTATTAAAGAATAACATAATTAATTCCGCAAATAGTAGAATAATAACAAATTGAATAAAGAAGTATAAGTAAGGAACTATAAAAAATTTCTCTACAAGGAGGTAGCATACTTGCAGTTGGAACGTGCGGCAGGCATCTTATTGCACCCTATATCATTGCCTTCGCCCTTTGGTATCGGCGATTTAGGTGAAGGGGCCTATAGATTTATTAATTTTCTGGCCTTGAGTGGGCAGAAAATCTGGCAAGTATTGCCTCTTAATCCCATAGGGTATGGGGAATCTCCTTATCAAGCCTATTCAGCTTTCGCTGGCAACTTCTATTTAATTTCCCCGCTTGAACTTGAAAAAAGAGGGTTATTAGAAAAGTCAGAATTGGCCGAGTTTCCCTGTTTGTCTGAGCACAAAGTAGATTATTCCATCGTTAAGTTTGCGAAATTTAAGCTGTTTCGTTTAGCTTATAAGCGTTTCAGGCAACAGGCATATCCCGTTGAATATCTGAAATTCTTGCAGAAAAACAAGTATTGGTTATCTGATTATGCCCTTTATATGGCTATAAAGACCAGCCTAGGTGGCCTGCCTTGGAGCCAATGGCCTAAAGATATTGCCACTCGTCAGCCGGAGGCCTTGTTGTCGTATGGTCTTAAGTTACAAGAGGAGATAGAATTCCACCATTTTTTGCAATATGTTTTTTATTCTCAATGGCAGAGTTTATTGGCCTATGCTCATCAGCGCGGAATCAAAATTATGGGAGATATTCCGATTTTCGTGGCGGCTGATAGCTGCGATACATGGGTCAATCCCCAGTGGTATTACCTTGAGCCTAGTGGTCGCCCCGCCAAAGTTGCTGGTGTGCCTCCTGATTATTTTAGTAAAACGGGTCAGCGTTGGGGTAATCCCCTCTATCGTTGGGATGAAATGAAAAAGGACGGATATAATTGGTGGGTTCAGCGGGTAAGAAATTTATTAGAGAATGTTGATTATGTGCGTTTAGATCACTTCCGGGGTTTTGCTGCTTATTGGGAAATACCGGCTGAGGAAGAAACGGCAGTGAAAGGCCGTTGGGTAGAGGGGCCGGGAGAAAATTTCTTTACTGTTTTAAAAGCTGAGCTTGGTAGTTTGCCAATTATAGCGGAAGATTTAGGGCTTATTACTCCCGATATCTTACAGCTCAAGGAGTTCTGTGGTTTTCCCGGCATGAAAGTCCTCCAGTTCTTAAGCTCTGAACAATGGGCTGCTGAGGCAGAAAACGAAAATGTGGTTTACTATACAGGCACCCACGACAATGATACCCTCCTTGGTTGGTACCGG
>MTKW01009400.1_pt1 | contig 10809 bp, 8 predicted proteins | sample 1042761 | NCBI WGS metagenome assembly MTKW01 (sample SAMN06205366, study PRJNA360243) | anaerobic digester metagenome | biome: Wastewater treatment plant; feature: Anaerobic digester sludge; material: sludge; isolation source: anaerobic digester fed with sludge from wastewater treatment plant ...
TACTCAGCGAAGCTGGAGCGATAGGCTACTTCTACCTGGTCCTCGAGCCCACGCCGCATTAGGTTAAGTATGGAATTACAGCTCAGCCGATACTGGCTACCGATAGGCTCAACGGCTCGGCGGGAATAGTCAACCAGATCAGGCACCATGGGATCGGCAACGAGGGTGAAAATGCAACCTCGCCGATCGATGCCACGGCGTCCGGCTCGCCCCGACATTTGCATATGTTCCTGGACCGTGAGGGGGCGAATGGTGTGACCGTCAAATTTCTGCTGTTCTAAGAAACAAACACTTTTCACTGGATAATTAACGCCAACAGCAAAGGTTTCTGTACAGTAGAGCACCTTAACCAAACCTTGCTCGAACAGCTCTTCCACCAAATCCTTGAACACCGGCAACAAGCCCGCATGATGAAAGGCAATGCCCTTAATAAGCATGCGAGACAACAGGGCAAAGGTGGCATGATCCTGTAAGCCATACCTCTCAATGTACTTGTCCAAAGTGAGTCTGACCTGGTCTGCCTCCTCTTTCCTGAGGAAAGTGGGTTCTCGCAGCAACTCCTTGGCCTTTTCTATGCACTGGCGTCTACTAAACACAAAACATAAAGCCGGTAAGTAGTAATGACGCAAAGCATTTACCAGCTGCAGATGCTCCGTTGGGCGCAATTTTCCTTGACGAATAGCCTTTTTCATCTCAGGCAGGTTGGTGATACCCGTTGCCCCGTTGTAGTAGCGGTGCAGCAAGGGTACCGTGCGACGTTTCTCCACCACCAGGGCCACTGGTTCCTGGCGTACTTCCGATAGCCAGCCGGTAAACTGCTCCAGATTGCCAATGGTGGCGCTGAGCCCCAAGAACTTGACATGCTTGGGGGCAAAAATAATGCTTTCTTCCCAGGCCACACCCCGGTCCGTGTCAATGAAGTGAATTTCATCGAAAATTAGGTAATGAATGTCGGCGGCCCGTTCTGGGTCGGTCAGCGCCATGTTACGGTAGATCTCGGTAGTCATCATCAAAACGGGAGCCTCGCTATTCACAACCACATCCCCCGTAAGGATGCCAACCCGCTCAGCCCCCAGGCTAGCCTTAAACTGACGGTATTTTTGATTACTCAAAGCTTTAATGGGAGCTGTATAGATAATGCGCTTACCTTCAGCCACCGCCTTCTCAATTAGATAGTCGGCGATTAGTGTTTTGCCGACCCCGGTGGGAGCGCTGACTATGACTGACTTCCCTGCTTCAATGTGGGCGAGGGCCTGTCTCTGAAACCTATCTAGAGTGAATCCTTTATAAACAGCCAAGCCCTGATCATCTTGCCGCATGCAAACACTCCTCTGTAAACCCATTCATTAATACATAGGCCTTTTAGGGGCGAAAAGGTGAGCGCAGCTCGGCTAGTTTTACTTGTTTTAGAGCCATCACCCACATGCCGATAGATAGGGGCACAACTCCCATCGCTAAAATCGTATGTTGAGTAGATAGCAGTAGATCATAGATACCGTGTAATAAAACCGGTATGATGAGAGCGCGCCTCAGGTAATACTTGGTCTTACTCTCATGCTTTGAGAATCGTGCCCTTCCCAAGCAGTAACCCATAGCTGCTGCAAACAGGGCATGACCGGGTACGGAAAGCAAACCGCGCATAATGGCAACTTGTAACCCACCCTGCGCCACATACAAAATATTATCTAGAGCTGCAAAACCAAGGGATGCGGTGATAGCGTAAAGGATGCCATCATAGGGCTCGTTAAAAGCCGGATGAAAATAGGCGGTGCGCCAAACGACAAAATACTTGAGAGCCTCTTCTACCAAGGCCACCAGCAAAAAGTTCTCAATCAGCAAGTAGGGCCAACTATTGGTGGGCAGAATGGAGGCGAACAGACGGATACCAAGTAGGCTTATCGCTGCAGCTACAACGGTCACTAATAGACCGCGTACAAACAGGCGGGCCAATAGCGCCCGTGGTTCCTTATCATAGCGATCGCGTACATAAAAAAAGGTGAGCAATGCCCAAACCGGCGCCATAGCCATCACGAATGCTCCTAGCATCGGGTGCCTCCTTTCCATTATATACGTATCTTACCATGCCCCGTGCTAACCTCAAATAGCCTAGGCGACTAAAGCCAAACACAAAGGGAAAGCAGGCAATTGGTTGCCTGCTTTCTCCGTCTATTTTGCTTGGTAGGCCAGATCCAGATGAACTATCTTACGGTCACTGTCAGCCAAACGGGTACTCTTTCTATCTACTTCGAGGAAGGAACCGTCAGAGAAACTGATCTTAAGCCGCAAAACAACCGGATCCATACAGTGTGACGTAACCTCGGTAATTTGAACATCGCTAACTGTCTTACCGACAAACTGCTTTAGTAGCTCCGCGTCTGCCACAAATTGAAACGACTGCATTGGGGCAAGTGAACGCCGGGGGGTAACCTGCACGCTGATAACCACCGCCTCCTTCAATATTCACTAAACCGCTTCCTCTACTAATAGATATTACTTCTCTGCTTGTCAGTTTCCTGCTCCGAGGCAACTTAATTTGCATGTAAATTTTGTCCATTAAGACATAAAAATACCCGCATAAAACCCGGTCGCACTGGCCGCAACTAACTTATTTGATGGGCAAACTCACTGTAAAACAACTGCCCTCGCCAACCTTGCTCGTTACCTGAATTTCGCCCCGATGTTCTTCTATTATTTGCTTACAGAGGGCTAGCCCCAGCCCCGTACCCCCTTCTTTGGTGCTATAGAAGGGAGTAAAGATACGCTTCAACACCGTCGGGCTCATTCCCACTCCCGTATCTTGCACACTGACTAAAACTGCATCGCCCACCTGGCGGGCAAGTATGTGAATGGCACCGCCTTTCGAGGTGGCCTGCAGGGCATTGGAAACTATATTCAAGAACACCTGCACAAGAGCTTCGGCCTTGCCCCGTATCAAAGCCAAATTGGGAGCAAACTGCCAGGTAAGGTACACACCTTGTAGCATAGCCTGATTCTCCACCAGCTGCAGCATCTTAGTCAGCAACTCGTTAATGTCCACCTCTTGCCAATCCTCATCCTTAGGCTTGGCCAGATTTAAGAAGTTGGTCACCACATGATTAGCGCGATCGATTTCCTCCAGCACATAATCCACGTAGCGGGTCTCCACATCCATTTCTGCATTTACAAGGCGCTGTTTCAGTAGCTGAATAAAGCCGCGAATGGAAGTCAACGGGTTGCGAATTTCATGGGCCATGCCAGCAGCCAGCTCGCCAACAGATGCCAGCCTCTCGCGCAGCCGAGCTTCCACCATTAGTTCCTGAACCTTCGTCTCTTGCTGTACGGTGACCACGTATCCTAGTTGTTCTCCTTGGGCAGATATGGACGGGGCCGCTCGTACCGCCAAATGCTGACCCTCTGGTGAACCGACGGTGAAACTAAGTCGGGACTTTTCTTTCTCCTCTTCAATCCGATCGAGGATCTGGTCCAAAAGGGGCAGCCTTATTCCGGCACCCTGAGCAACAACAGCTTTGCCGGTTAGTAAGCCCACGGCTCGTTCGTTGGCGTAAACCACATTTCTAGCCACATCCAAGAGTACCAGTCCCAAATCGAGGGCTGTTGAAACCCCGTCGTAAAAGGCCTTGTCGGTGATGGTACCTCGACAAAATACGCACTGGCCGAAAGAATAGAGGGCCAGAGAATATTGCTGGCTTAGCGTTGTGATGAAGTGGTAAATCACGTCATTAAGTAGTTGCCGAACTAACGGTTCGCTGGAGACTTCGTAAGGAGCAATTGACCTGCTGGCGGCCGTTTCTGCCACTAGGTGAGCATAACTGGAAGTTCGCTCCTGGCCCCACACAACAGCCACCGGGAAATAGGCTCCTTCAAAACTCACTGAAAGCAATAACGCCCCGGTACCAAAGAGCGAATCAAGCCGGAAACCTATACTAGAAAAGGTTGAATGTTGCTCTCCTGCGAATTCTGCTTCCTGAAGAGGAAACTCACCTGGCCAGGGTATAATTGCGTTGACAGCGGACACTTGAGCCACATACTGCAAGAGAAAATCCCACTCCTTGAAAAAGCGCTGCGCCCAAGCCCCGGGAGAAATGAAGCGACTCTTGGTTAAAAGATAGCTTTCTAATGCGGTATGGCATTCGCCATCACACATGCCCTCATCGTTGGCCATTTTGCACTTGGCCATATGCTCAGTGCGATAGCGACTAAGCCGAGCAAGGCGAAGTAATAATCTTATCTGATTAATAGTGATGGTAGTGATAGGCCAAACCTCGTCCACCCCATTAGCCCATTCCAGGTCAGAACTCTGTTGACAGATTAACACCAGATAACCCCAAGGTGTTACTTTGCGGAATGTCGCTAAAAGCCCCTTGTTCTTGGCATGATAAGCATCAAGTAGCAACACGTCGGGACGTAGTTGCACAACCTTTTCCGATAACTCGGCTGAGCTATCGGTTACTATTGCGTGTACTCCCACTAATGCTTCCGCGATTGCTGTATTCTCCACTTGTAATGCCAACACTGCTCCTACCATAGCTCCACCTCCTACAAGCAACCCTAATTACCCATTCGGCTATTAGGGCAATATTTCCTGCAGCAATGTTTAACAAATTAGTCTTTGTCATTTTTAGCCAAGAAGAGCAGGTGACAGTTGACAGCAAATCTATAATCGTTTATAGTCATTAGCAACAAAGAAGAGTGATGATAGGGAGAGTAGCTATAGGTACGGCCCTAGAGAGCCGGGAGTAGGTGGAAGCCCGGTGCAACGGCTTATAGTGAAGAACACCCTGGAGCTTCCGCTCGAAAGCGCTTTGCGTTAGTAGTCCCGGACGGGTATGCCCGTTATAGCTAGAAAAGTTGACCTGGCTCCATTGGTCCAGGTAATTTGGGTGGCACCGCGAGTTGGCCCTTCGTCCCAGAGTGGATGAAGGGCTTTTTTGATTAGTCCATTTATCGGGAGGGAATCAATGATGAGTTTAATTACGGTAAAACAGATTTATCGCCAAGCCGACGATCTAGTTGGTCAGGAGGTGACCGTTCAGGGCTGGATTCGGACCTCAAGGGCTTCGAAAACCACCGGCTTCATAGAACTGAACGATGGTAGTTTCTTCAAGAACCTGCAGATCGTATTCAGCCAGGACATGGGCAACTTTGATGAGATAAGCAAGCTGCCAATAGCCACCGCCATCACTGTTCGTGGCCAATTGGTCGCTACCCCACAAGCTAAGCAACCAGTGGAGGTTCAAGCGCAGGAGATAATCGTGGAAGCCCAATCCCATTCCGATTATCCACTGCAGAAGAAGCGTCACACGCCCGAGTATCTACGGGAAATTGCCCATCTGCGGCCCCGCTCTAACCTCTTCTCCGCCGTTTTCCGGGTGCGTTCCGTAGCCGCCTATGCCCTGCATCGCTTCTTCCAAGAAAGAGGCTTTCTCTATGTGCACGCCCCCATCATTACAGGCAGCGATGCGGAAGGTGCGGGTGAAATGTTTCGGGTGACAACCCTTGACTTAATGAATGTTCCCCGCACCGACGACAACCAGGTGGATTTCAGCCAAGATTTCTTCGGCAAGAAGGTGGGCCTATCGGTCAGCGGCCAACTGGAAGCAGAAATCTTCGCCCTGGCTTTTAGAAACGTATACACCTTTGCTCCTACCTTCCGTGCCGAAAACTCCAATACGGCCCGCCATGCGGCCGAATTCTGGATGCTAGAGCCGGAAATGGCCTTTGCTGACCTGCAGGATAACATGCAGGTGGTGGAGGATATGCTCAAGTACGTTCTCGATTACACCCTGCGAGAGCTACCAGAGGAATTTGCCTTCTTCAATCAGTTTGTTCACCCGGGTCTACTGGAACGTTTGCAGAATGTAATCGACTCCGACTTTGGCCACGTTACTTACACCGAAGCCATTGAGCTATTAAAGCAAGCCGATCAAACCTTTGAATATCCGGTGGAGTGGGGTATGGATTTACAGACGGAGCATGAGCGCTACCTGGCGGAAAAGGTGTTCCAGAAACCGGTTTTCGTAACCGACTATCCCCGCGATATTAAAGCCTTCTATATGAGGCAGAATGACGATGGCCGCACGGTGGCGGCCATGGACCTGCTGGTTCCTGGAGTTGGCGAACTGGTAGGCGGCAGTCAGCGGGAAGAGCGCTATGATGTGCTACAGAAACGCATCGAAGAAATGGGCTTCGATATGGATGACTACTGGTGGTACCTGGAGTTGCGAAAGTATGGTGGGGTAAAGCATTCGGGCTTCGGTCTGGGCTTCGAGCGACTCTTAATGTACATGACCGGTGTCAGCAACATTCGCGACGTCATCCCCTGCCCCCGTACCCCGGGCAACTGCGAATTCTAGTCCAAAAAAAGAGCAACGAACAGGGAACGCCCCTGTTCGTTGTTTTTATATTTCCCGCAGACAACTAATCAATGGTGCAAGCGAGGTCTGCTCTTCTAATTTAAACACAAAGTCCACCAAGAACTGCTGCTTTTCCGCGCTAAGAGTATCGTGGGTTAAAGCACGAAACTTCCCGATCAACTCCTCATCGGCTGGAGGCACCTTCCAGCGAGGGGCATCGGTTTCACCCTGAATGACTGAACCATCCTTAAGGTGAATACTGACAATACTACCCCGTCTAGCAAAGGGGCCGGTGCCATAGGCATCGTGCCGTTCCACTTTGACCTTCTCCCGCAGGGCCAGATAGCGCTCATCCTGCAGTTTCTTCGGGGTAAAGGCCTCCGGTGAAAGCCTCCCCTCAAGCAATGCGTAGGCCACTGTATAGCTCAATGAGAGTCGAGCCGAAGAGGGGTTCAAGTCAGCCCCCACACCCTGATCCAATTCATAAGAGTAAGGATAGGTGGCCACCATAACCCCTTCGATTTGCGCAGGATCAATAGGATGCTGATCTAACAAGTCTAGAACTACGGTCATGGCCGGATGAACCGAATAGCAGGCCGGGAACTCTTTAAAGGAGATATCGTTAATAAAGAAGTGCGCTCCTGGTTGCACATCCATACCCTTATCTCCAGCAAAGATGGCCTTTAATGATTTGGGGCCATCCAGAATTTGCAGTGGCCCGGTTAGGCCCTGCTTCGCCCCTTGCACCGCAATCAGCCCCAAATAGGCGCCCCAGCCACCATAGAAGTCCTTAGCATCGGCGCCTTCCAAGAAGCTGACGAAGGGACAGACGGGCAATAGCGACCCGGCTAGTGCCAGCGCATGGTGCAATTGCTGGGGGTTCAGACCATAGATCAAGCCAGCGGTAGCCGCTGCCGCCAAACCACCCACTAGCCCGGGACCATGCAGCCCTAATTCCCGCACCTTAGCTGTTGCCAACAGGCCCAGACGCAGACAGATGTCATAACCGAATACTACCGCCCGCAACACATCTTGCACGTTAGCTCCCGTGTGTTCCCAGGCAGCCAAGGCGGCCGACCAAACATAGACACCGGGATGGACCGAAGCCCCAATTCCGGAGCAATCGTCCAGTTCAATATTGGAGGTGCGGGCTCCGTTGGCAAAGGCAGCTAAGGCTGGNNTCAATCAACGATCGCTTAACTTTGTGTAGAGATTCGGCATCGATATCCTCAACACTGTAGCTATGAAAGTAATCTACCAGGTCTTGCAAATAGGTATTCCCCATTAACTACACATCCCCATTCATTTTAGCTTGGGATCTAGCGCGTCCCGCAACCCATCGCCCAGCAGGTTGAGAGTTATCACCGTTAACATGATGGCTAAGCCGGGAAACATCACCATATAGGCATGATCGCGCATAAAGCCGCGAGAGGCAGCCAACATTGCTCCCCACTCGGGCATAGGCGGTTCTATTCCCAGACCCAGGAAGCCAAGGGCGGCAGCCAGTGTAATCGCCGTCCCCACTCCCAGGGTAGCTTGCACAATGATGGGCGCCATGATATTGGGCAGAATATGCCTGGTGATAATCCCCATGTTAGTAGCACCTACAGACCGGGCCGCCTCCACATACCCTTCACTCTTTACGCTAAGGGTAGAAGCCCGGGCTATGCGAGCAAAAGCCGGCAGCGAGCTAATGGCTACCGCCAGCATGGTATTGGTTAGACCGGGACCCAGGGTGGCCGCCATAGATATGGCCAACACGGTACGCGGGATAGCCATCAGAATTTCAACTAAACGCATAATCACCAGGTCAAGCCAACCCCCGAAGAAGCCGGCCAACACGCCCAGCAGACTACCACCAATAGCCCCTCCCGCCAGTGAGACAAAACCCACAATGAGAGAAACCTGGCCGCCATACAGAATGCGGCTAAAGATGTCACGCCCCAAATGATCAGTTCCCATTAGGTGTTGCCATGAAGGCGGTTCTAACACACGGGTATGGTCTTGGTAGTCATAAGGATAGGGAGCAATGAAGTCGGCCAGCAAGGTCAGTCCACAGATTAGGAGAAACACAAGGGAGCTGACAACCACCAAAGGGTTCTGCTTCATCCGCATTAAGACATCTACTAAGTAGGTTGATCTACTCTTTCTAGTTGATTTCACCAGCATGCTAATTGCCCCCCGGCTGGCCATCCATCTCCGCCTGAATGCGCGGATCGAGGAAGCCATATAGCAAATCCAGCCCCAGGTTTAAAACGCTGTAAAACAGGGCTAACACTAACACCCCGCCCTGCACGAGAGGATAATTTCTAGCCTTTATGGCGTCAATCATCATCTTACCCACACCGGGAATAGCGAATATCTGCTCGTTGACCACGGCGCCACCAAGAACACTAGCCAGCTGCATGCCTACCACAGTAACAATAGGAATTAGAGCATTACGCAAGGCATGTCGGAGGATGACCACCCGCTCTGCCAAACCTTTAGCCCGGGCAGTGCGCACATAGTCATGCCGCACCGTTTCAAGCAGACTGGAACGAGTCATGCGGGCGAAGGTAGCCACCGATACGGCACTTATGCTGAGCACCGGCAGAATATAGTACTGGGGTCCATAAAGGCCCGAAGGTGGCACCCAACCTAGCCTCACGGAAAAGAACAAAATCAGCAATAGGGCCAACCAAAAATTAGGGATGGTAAGGCCCAATAGGGATGCTATTCTAGCCAGGTTATCGGTTAAGGAATTCTGTTTGACGGCCGATATGACGCCGAGCGGAATACCAACCAGTATAGCGAAACCGATACTTAACAGTGCCAATTTGGCCGTGACCGGTAACCGGGCCTTAATCTCGGCAATAACAGGCAGCCCCGTTTGGTAGGAGGTGCCCAAATCGCCGCGTAATATCCCCTGTAAGTAGGAGGCATATTGTTGCAGGAAAGGCCTATTGAGCCCCATCTCCTCCCGCAGGGCCCACACCTCTGCCTCACTAGCCGTATCGCCCAGAATAATACGGGCCGGGTCGCCGGGCGAAAAATAGAGCATGGTGAAGACAACTAGGGTTAATCCCAATAGCATGGGTAGGGTAATAAGCAGACGCTTTGTTATTAGTTGTAGCATCGACTACCCTTACCCCCTTTTCTTAGTCGGCGAAGCGAACACGGGTTAGATCAGGACACAGATTCGGATAGAAAGGCAAATTGACTATACGACTACTGGCTCCATAAGCATTCTTAGGAAAAGCCACCGGCAAAGTATAAAGCTTGCTCCAAAGATAATCCTGCAGCTCTTGATAGACAGCGATACGCTCTTCCTGGTCGTAGACCTTCTTGCCCTTTTCCAGCAACTCATCGATGTGCGGGTCGTTATGACGCAGAGAAATGGTGCGATGGGTGGGCCAAGCTAATAGAGCCGCATCCGGGTCGGGTATTACTGCCGTATTAGTCATGAGCGAAACAGAAATTTCACCGTTATTGTTCATCGTTGTAAAGGTGGCCAAGTCTACCACTTGCACTGTCGTGTTCACACCGATTTGCTTCCACATGTTCTCAACTACCTCGGCAAAGGCTAGGTTGAGCTGGCTCTCGTAGGTAATATAGGTGATGTTTAAGCCGTCGGCATAGCCGGCCTCGGCCAGCAGGGCCTTGGCCTTCTCCGGGTCATACTCCCACGGGCCTAGCTGCTTGTAGCCTAGAATGTTGCGGGAATAGTAGCTATCAGCCACATCGGCCTGCCCTTGCCAAGCCGTCTTGACTAGGGCCTCCAGGTTCAGCCCATAGGCCAACGCCTGGCGAACCCGAATATCGGAGAACAGCGGCAGCGAATTGTTAAAGCAGAGAAAAGAAATACCCTGCGTCTGCCCCCCAATTAGCTGCGTATTAGCTCCTTTGTCGATCCGCTCCCAATCGGCCGGCGACAAGTCAAAGGCGATGTCGACCCCACCCGTTTCCAGTTCAATGCTACGGGATGCGGCTTCCACTATGATGCGGGCCGCGAACTTGTCAAAAGCTATCGGTTCACCCCAGTAATTATCGTAGGCTTCCAGCTCAATGCGGTCGCCCAAAGTCCAGTTAGTAAACTTCATGGGACCGGTGCCGATGGGCTTGCGGCCCAGTTCTTCTTGGCTGCTGGACTCATAAACCGCTTTACTGATCATGGCGCCCCGGTGAGAAGCAAGGGCCTCCAATAGAGGTGCATAGGCATATTTAAGCTTGACGTCAATGGTCGTGGGGTCGTGAATTACGCTGCCCTCAATGTCTAGGCCGCCAAAGAGATTCTTCGTAAAAGAGCTCTCGGCGGCTACAGCTAGAGAATACAAAACGTCTTCCGCCGTAAATTTGCTGCCATCGTGGAAAGTCACATCATCCCGCAGTTTAAAGCGCAAAGTTGTATCATCAAGAAACTCCCACTCGGTAGCTAACCAGGGATAGAACTCCCCGCTATCATCCTTCTTAATGAGGG
>MTKW01010348.1_pt1 | contig 10809 bp, 6 predicted proteins | sample 1042761 | NCBI WGS metagenome assembly MTKW01 (sample SAMN06205366, study PRJNA360243) | anaerobic digester metagenome | biome: Wastewater treatment plant; feature: Anaerobic digester sludge; material: sludge; isolation source: anaerobic digester fed with sludge from wastewater treatment plant ...
CAGGGAAAGCGGTCCTTGCAGGCATTTCTTTATTTACGGTGTGCCTTGCAGTTTTTCTGTGGCTGCAGGGGGAGATGGGCAGCCCACTGTACCTGGAGCAAGCCGGGGGAGAGGTCCAGGAAAGTCAGTACATGGAGCAGGTGGTGTCCACTGTCGACGGCGATACTGTTTACCGCCTGACCCTGGAGGTAAAGGCCGAGGGCCCTTCAGGCTTTGAAGAAGGTGAAGAGCCGGTCGCATGGAAGGTGGCTGTTCTGGCTGCCGTCGCCGACAGGGTCACCAACGAATACCTGACCACTGCCATCCTGGAACAGGGCGAACAGGGCGACGGCGAATGGCAGCGCAGGGAATTTGCCTTTAAAACACCTCTTGATATCCGAAAATTGACCATTCGCCTGATGAGCGGGGATCCCGGCAGTACGGCGATATTTCGTGATGTTCTCCTGCAGGGGGCGGGGGAGGAGAAGGCGCTGCGCTTCTATGCCCACCGTATCCTGCCCGCTGGGCTTTATGCAAGAATTACACTCTTCCGGACGAACCTGGCCGAGGAGCCGCGCATCGCCCATTACGGGGATGCCTGGAAGATTATTTGCGACAACCCGATCAAGGGGTACGGGGGAGGCGCCTGGAACTGTCTCTACCCTTCATACATGAACAGGTCCTACTGGACCTCGGAGCCGCACAACCACTACCTGAAGGTGTGGCTCGAGGCGGGCCTCTTTGCCTTCCTGGCTTTGGTTGCCATTTTGGTGGCGGCTACAGTTTCATTTATCCGCTTTATCAGGCAGAAAGCGCAGGCTGCAGAGCAACGGCTGCCGGCTGCTGCTATCTATTTTGCCGCAGCGGCCCTTCTGCTGCACGGTGCTGTTGACTTTTCGCTTTCCCTGGGAGCAGTCAGCATTCTCCTCTTCACCCTGCTGGGGTGCTGGCGGGGGATGTCTGCAGGCGAGGAGGGGCGGGATAGGAAGGGCAGGAGGTGCCCCGCAGGGTTTAAAGCGATGGCGGGGTTTGCGCTGACGCTGCTGCTGTTCGGATGCACCTTTTCTCTGTGGCGCGGCAGCAGGCTTGCGGAAGCGGCTCTTTTGGCCTACGACCGGGGCAGTGTTCCCCTGGCGGAGAAGCTGCTCTGTAAAGCGGTAAAGCTGGATCCCCTGCAGGCTTTGCCCTGCTCCATTCTGGCAGATATATACAAGGAGAGGGCCGGAGCATCACCGGAGCGAAGCCAGGCTGTCGCCCTGATGGCAAAGGCCCGTGACCATGCCCGCCAGGCCTGGGAGAGAGAGCCTTGCAACACTACCTATAGCCGGAAATACAGTTTAATTCTTCTGAGCACGGGTGACCTGGATGGGGGGCTGCAGCTTCTGAAGCGGAATGTCGAACTCAACCCCTTTCACCCCGATCACTACGAGCAGCTGGCCGCCGCCCTGCTGGCGGTGGCGGAACATCATCTTGATGCGGGCAAGCCTGATCAAGCCGGGCTGCTCCTCAAGCAAATATTGGATCTGGAAGCATCCATGGAACAATATCATGAAAGCACGGCAGCGCTTGATTATTACCTGGGAAAAGCCTCCTATCTGATGCAGGATTGGAAGAGTGCTATTCAGTACTTTCTGCAGGTACGCCCGGATAGCCCGCAGTACGACGAAGCACAAAAGTATCTAAAGCTGATGGAAGATCAGCGCTGCTGCAGTCAATGAGCCCGTATGCATTGTTTCTGTACCTGGTTTATGAATAAAACGAAACAATTAACTGCTGTCAGGGTCATGAATATATCCCGGGAAACAACAAGGGGGGACTTTCGCCCCCCCGAGGTATTATGTCTTAATCAGCGCTGTATCTAGCGGCCCTTGATTGCCTGGCGGCGCCGGATAAGGAGCAGCAGCCCTGCTGCAACCAGGATCAGGCCTGCCAGGGGCAGATAGGACCTGTAGCCGAAAGTAGATGTTGTATAGTCCTTGCCTTTTTCCTCTCCATCCTTCTCATCCTTGGGTGGTTCCACCGGCGTTGCAGTGACCTTGCCGAAGAGGCCGACAGTACTGAAATGATCTACCGTGGNNGGCATCATAGCGGTAGAAGCAAAGGGAGGCTGCATCCATCCTTGCCGGCAGGGCATCATAGCCCGCAAGGAAAGCCACCGACGAGCCTTGCAGATTCTCATCGAGTACAATGTCGAAGAAAATACCAACGGCTGTGAGACCCTCAGGAGCAGGATGGCTGCTGGTGGTGCTGGAGGCCAGTTCCATCACGCCGTCATTACCGGTAGCGGATAGAATCTGCATCCAGAGGTAACCCGGGACAGGAAGATTGCCCTGAGCCCGGTAGGAGAAGACAATGTTGTCGTCTCCGCCATCGGTCAGAGCAAGTAATCTTTCAAATTTGACCAGAATGTCCGAGCGCTCGGAGAGGGGTCCGTCGAGGACAATCCCCGAGCCGACGGCCCGCACTTCGGCCCAGTAGAATCCACCTTCCTCCGGGTTGAAGTAGAGAGAATTTATCTCCGCAGGGTATATTTCCGGATCGCCGTGGCCATTGTAGACGATGACCTCGTATCCGGCAGCTCCTTCAACTTCTCTCCAGGTAAGGAATATCGCTTCGTTTTCACCATCAATGAGCCACTTCAACTCATTGATTTCACCTAGCACCGTGGCAGCGACTGCGTCGGAGGGATCCGAAGCATCGCCGTCGAGGAGGAGGTATTCATCGCCCAGGGCGGTAACGGTTACGGCGTAGCTGCCGCTACCGGCCGTGCTGATCTCNNTCATCGCTCTTCAGGTAGAGCCCGTGAATATCCTCTACCCAGACCTTGACGTAGTAGTCACCCGGGAACTGGCGCATCTCCGCCAGATGGTTCTTGGAGAGCGAAAGGCTGCTATATTGATAGTATGATTGTCCTGAGGGGTGGCCTGCCGGCAGGTAGAGCCTGACGTTGCTCTGGCTGGCATGCTCATCCCTTTCCCAGGCAGAGACCCCCTTGTCGGAGAGGCTGACATTTGTGGGTGCAGCAAGCTTGCTCACTGCCTGGCTGTTTGACATAAGGGCGGGGCCGTCGGAGAAGAGGCCGCTGCCCTTGGCGGTGACGGTGACGTAGTAGTCACCCAGGCCTGCATTGCGCATGGCGGTGCGGAAATTGGCGCTCTGCACGCCCTTGGCCACGATCAGCTCATCGCCGACGGTAGAACCGCCTTTGTAGAGCTGCAGCACGAAGTTATCGGCTTCGGGTTCGTCAACCCAGGTGAGCAAGCCCCTGTCGGATAGGTTCAGATCGGTGACCTGGCCCAGCGGCCCGGTTTTGGTGAAGGTGTCCGATGCATCAGAATAGGGGCTGTTCAGCAGGAGATAGCCGTCGCCCAGGGCCTGCACCTTGGCGGTGTAGTAGCCGGCGGCATCGCCGATGAGGGCGGTAAGGTCATGTCCCGCAGTACCGTCGGAGGCGCTGGCGGCACCGCCCACCTCCGCGCCGCCCTTGTAGAGCTGCACCAGGTAGCCCGTCGCCCCTGCAACATTATCCCACTTTACAAGAGGCGCTACATCCCAGCGCACATTCGTTGGTGCCGGCAGTTGGCTGACAGTTTGGGCCGCCGAATGCGCCGATTCTGCGCTGTTAAGATAGAGCCCTGTGCCCAGGGCGGTCACGGTTACGGTGTAGCTGCCCGGGCCCTCTTCGAGTATGGTTGCCAGAAAATCGTGGGTCAGTCCCGATTCTGTTTTCGAGTCAACCATGCTGCCGTCTTTGTAGAGCTGCACGGTGTAGCCATCTGCATTTGTCACGGCACTCCAGCCGGCCACGCCCTTATCACTCAGAGTGGGTTGGCTTGCCACGAGCTGCACTATCGTCTGAGCAACGGAGGGAACGGAAGCGTCGCCATCCTCGTAGTAGCCGCCCGCCTCGGCAAGGGCGGTCACCGTGGCGGTGTAGGTGCCGATACCCCCGTCAACACGCATATAGTCAAGCAGGTTCTGTGTGAGCAGTTCAGTGGGCGGCAGTACTGCAAAGCTGTTGCTATCTTTGAACAGCTGAACCTTGTAGCTTGCGGAATTTTCCACAGCGCTCCATGCAAGCACGCCGTCGGCACTCCAGGTCGGTTGCCCGACCGTGGCCAGTTTGACCTTGCGGACCTGTGCGTCGGATTTATCGGAGACATCACCGTCGAGATAGACGGTGCCGTCACCCTTGGCCTGGACGGTGGCGGTGTAGCTGCCTGCGGTCGTTGTATCGGCGCTGAAGTCGTACTTTTTGATACCGGGGTTGACCGGTACTGTTTTTACCGGGACCGTACCACTGCCGAGATAAAGCTTAACCTCGTAAGACTCGGCGCCGGTCACGTCGTTCCAGGTGATGTTCCAGCCATCCCAGACAGGCTTGGCGACCTTGGCCAGGGTTTGTGTTTTCCTGTTTTCCGCGGATTCATCCGATACTGCGCCGTCGGTCCAGGGTTCGTTGTCCCCCTTGGCCTGAACGGTGACGGTGAAGATGCCGGGGGAGAGCGAGTCGATTTTCGTTTTGAAGTTGTAGCTGTTAGCTGCCCCAACAGTCCCCTGGTTTACCGTTTGGGTATCTTCCAGAGTTCCCCCTTTGTAAAGCTTGACCTCGTAGTTTTTGGCATCCTCCACGTTGGTCCACTTGATCACATCGCCATCCCATGTGGGCTGGCCTACCTTGCGCAGCTCGGTGCTAAGGACGGTGATGGTGCCGTTGATCGGATTGAAGGGAACGGAAATGACTTCATCCTCGTCGTCCAGACCCGCAATTGACACATCAGATAAGCGGAGAACTGTGCTCCCACTATTTTTCAATTCAAAACCAATAGTACAAAGAGCACCATCACCAATGATTTTTCTGTTGCCGGCGATCGCTATAGAAATATAATCGCCGTCGTCATCAGAATGCAGAGCTGACTCAAGCAATGGGGATCCCTGTGGGTGGTATATAACGCCAAGAGCACCAAGCGTTACATCCGGATAGAACTTTCCCTCATCATAGGGATCTTCAATCATAGGTATATCAACCAAGCTGCCATCATAGTAAAGCCTGAATTCTACACCGGTGGCGCCTGAACGGTTGGTGATGGTAACCGGTATGGTTACCTTTCCGCCTGTATAGCCCTGGCCGCTGCCGACCGTCAGGGTTGCCTCCCCTTGCGCGAACACCGTCATCGCCAGCCCCGCTGCGCCGAGCAGTATCAGCGCGAGCAGAACGGCGATGACTTTGCGGCTGCTGAAAAGGCGCCGCTTTATCTCCTTTGCCATTTTGAAACCTCCTAGAAATTTATTAAAATCTTCCGAAAAAGTACCGCATTCCCTTGGTCAAACCGGGTCCAGTCTATTGCCGGTTCCGAAGGGACCTTGCATGTATCAGTTCAAATCGTTGTTTGCAAAAGGCAAAAGAGCCCATGCCAAATCAGAAAAACTTTTTGATCGTATGCCCCTTCTTCATGTGCGAACGGGAAAGGTTAAACACGCTTACTCCAAGATAGCTAAATGCCCTTCAAGCGCCTCCCCCCTCATGTTTATGCTACTCTGCCATTCCTTTAAAAAATCCGGCCTGGTAGAACTGCTCAAATCTATACACATTATCTTATATTCGCCAAATTATCCTAGATACCTGCCCGTTTCCGATGAATATTATGGACCCAATGGAGAAAAATTATAGATCTGGACCAGATTTTTGTCTTTTCTTCAGGCCGGCCTGGTAAAGAAAAAATACTGTACCGGCGACAGCGATCACTGCCGCAGCTGCCACTGGGAAAAACCATCCGGGTATGCTGCCGGCCGGCCTCTCCGGTGATGGTTCCTTTCCAGGGCTTGCGAGGTCTGCGCCATCTGGTTCTTCTTCGGGCGGGGTTTCAATATCCGCATCACCGGGTTCACCGGCAGGCGTACCTGGAATGTCAGGATCATCGGGCTTTTTACCGGAAGGTGCTGGTTCACCCGGCGGTTGCAGCACTACCTCGTTGCCGCCTCCGTTGCCCGGGGGGGGACCTTCTCCCGGAGGGCTATCACCGGGTAGCTCACTTGTGGCGCCCACTGCCAGCGCGCGGACGTCCTGATCGTAGAAAGCGATATCTTTGAGCGTAACCTCGAGCGGTCCCGTTTTTTTCAGGGCAAAAGTGATATTGCACAGATCGCCGTCTTTGGTGATCAGGCCGCTTACCGCCGCCAGTGTTATCTTGGCGCTGCTTTCACTGAATTTTTTGTTTTCCATGAACATGAAGCCCGAGCCCAGGGCGCTGCCCTTTTTGATCTTTTCGATAGAGGCTGCGGCGGGATCATAGTGGATCTCGAATTCGCCGCCGGAGAGCCCCCCGACGCCGGCGAGGTTCTCGATTCCGCGCAGGCTCACGGTGATTTCGACGTTGTCACCGGGTTCTCCGGCGGCGCCGCTTACAACGAGTGCTGTCCCGCCCTTTGCGGCGGCACCGGTGGGATAAAGAGCAAGCGCAAGAAAGAAGAGCGGCAGCAATGCTTTGGCCATTCTGGATCCAAGTTTTCTCATACATTTCACTCCTTCAACTGATGCCCCGTCAATACGGGGTTTCTGATGGGGTGCCGGTAAGCTCCCGCCTTATCCTTTTTATCAGTCAACAATAACAAGGTCGTCGCGGGTCCGCCCCCCCCCCGGACCGCTGCTCGGCACCAGGGTTGGGTGGTCATCGTTTTCTCCCCCCGATTCAATTTGTTGAAAAGGGAAAAAATAGTCATTATTTATGTTTAATTAGTTCAAGATTTAACCCTTCGATCCTTTATTTTTAAAGGATTTTCCGAGGTGCTACAAAAGTACACTCCAAAGGTTCAAAAGGATCTCGATCCATTGGTATGCCTGCCTTGAGGGATCTTTCCTGGATGGAAGGATTGACCGGTATTTCGTGTACCAGGCCCACGATATAGCGCAGGATAGTGATGGCATCGCCGACATCTATTTTGCCGTCCGCACAGACATCTGCCGCCGCCACCTGGCGCGGCGTCAGGGTCAACAGGCCGACAATGCTTCTCAAGAGCATAATGGCGTCGCCGACATTTACCGCCCCGTCGCCGTTTATATCGCCGCTGGGCAGCGGCAAGCCTTTTGCTACATCAACCAGGCCGTAACCGTAGCCCTGGTTTGGAGATGCGGGATAGCTGCCATCGGTAAGGGGTTGGGCTGTATCTTTCAAAAGCTGCTCGATTCCGGCGACTGACAGGTGCGGGTTGGCCTGAAGAAGCAGCGCCGCCGCCCCGGCAATGTGCGGCGCCGCCATGGAGGTGCCGCTCCAGGTCCCGTAACCTCCGGGGACGCAGGAGCAGATGGAGGCCCCCGGCGCCGAAATATCGGGCTTGTACCCATCATAGGGCCCGGGCCCGCGGCTGGAGAAACCGGCCAGCGCATTGCTGCTGTCCAGGGCACCTACGGCGAGGCACTCGGGGTAGTGTGCCGGGTTGCTGACGGTGCCTGCACCCGGCCCTGCATTGCCCGCGGCAAATATGGGCAGAATGCCGGCGCTGCGCCAGCTCTGAACCATTTCACGAAACCACTCATCCGGTTTCGCCTCGCCGCCCCAGGAGTTGTTGATGATCTGCGGCGCCATCTCGGGGTGGGGCACGCCTTGGGCATCGGTTGGCGCAAGAAGGTATTGGGCTGCAGCGATGATGTCGTTATCGTTAGCCACTACATCTTCACCTTTTACAGAAAAGGCGGCGGCGGCAATCCATTTTGCGCCTGGTGCTGCGCCTACGCTGCAGCTGCCTGTGGCGCCGAGGATGGTGCCGGTGACATGGGTCCCGTGGGGACGCTGCGGCAGGTCTTCGGGCAGCGGACTTCCGTTCACGGCGTCGAACCAGTTGAAGATGGGATCGGGGGTCTCCGGCGCCGCCTCGTTGTAGCCGCGCCACCTGGTTTTCAGCGCCTCGTGTTCCCGGTGTACTCCCGTGTCCAGGATGCCCACCACGATGCCGGTGCCGCCAATACCCTGCGCCCAGGCCGCAGGGGCTCCAATACGGGAAATGTTCCAGGGCGGTCCTTCCATGGAGGTGAACCCGGCGGGGTCCATGGCCACGGGTGAGAGCCGGAGCTGCCTGTTGGGGTAGATGGCGCCAACATCGGGGCGTTCGGCCAGCTCGCGGATCACCGCCGGCGCCGCCTTGATGTAGAGCATGTTCACGATATAGAAACTCTTTAGCTCCTGGAGCGTTCCGATTTCTCTTTTCTGCTCCAGGTAGCGCCGGATATCCTGCTGGCTCTCCGCGGCGTTGCGGCGCAGCGCTTCGACAACCGCGGCGCCGGCGATGAGCCTGTCCGGCCGGGTATCCGAAAAGAGCCGGTTTCGCAAAGCTGCTTCGGCAACCCGGCAGGTATCGACCTGGACGGTCATCTGCACCAGGGCCTCCACATCCTCTTCGCCCTCCAGCAAATTCCTCAGCGGCGCCGCTATCTTTTCTGCAGCAGGTTGCGGTTCTGCAACAAACAGGGCTTCTTTTGCCCGGGCCTGCCCCGGGGCTGGCCCTGCAAGAAAAAGAAGAGCGGTGAGCAGGGCAGCGATATTTATTCGCACGAATCTTGCAAGAGCCAAAGCAACCACCCCCCGGCGCACTTTTTGCGAAATTTCAACATGTATGTATGTTTCCTGTTCAGGGCTGTTTCTCTATCTGGCGGGTAAATCCTGCCGGGCCTGCCTTCTAATACATAGGCTCAAAGAGCACTTCGGCTCCGCGCGCTTCGAGGTCCGCGATCACTTCCCTGACCGCCTGATCCTGCAGATCGATATAGTTGTAGCGGATGTCAAGATGGGTCAGACTCTTGAGCCGGTCCCAATCAAGAACGGCCAGTTCACTGATCCGGTTAATGCTCAGATCGAATTGCTTCAGTCCGGACAGAACTGCTCCGTTCAGGCCGCTGATATCCTCGATTTCGTTATCGGCCAGAATCAGCGTCTCCAGCCGGGAAAGGCCGCTTAAAGGGGTCAGATCGGCAATCTTGTTTCGGCGCAGGTTCAGCTCCCGCAGATTGACTGCGTTCTGAAGGCCCTGCAGATCACCTATCGAACACCCCAGGATCTTCACCGTTTCCAGCCCGGCCCAGTCTTCTGCGGCAAGAGCGCCGCCGGACTTGCCGAGCTGCTCTCGCAGGGCCTTCTCCAGGTTGCTGTCGGTCACCGTGCCGGCGCCATTCGTGTTCCTTTTGGCAACGGAGCAGCCTGCGCAGGTAAATAGAAGGAGGGCCAGCAGGGAGATAAAGAGGAGGCCCAAGTGGAACCTGTTCTCCAAAGGAAACACCCGCTTTCCATGCAAGTTTGGTTCGATAATCAGACCGTTAGCTTGCTGCCATTATATTTCTCATTGACGGAAAAATCAATATATGAGTGGAGCATCCTGAGGCAAGGTTTACCCGCCGCCGTGTCGAATACTATATGGTGAAGGCAGGTCTTAGCGACCTACGTGTGGTGAAGGTAAAGCAAGATGAAACTTAAACCTTTGGATATTAAGAAGACATACCTGGTTACCGGCGCAGCCGGCTTTATCGGATATTACATATCGAAAGGCCTCCTGGAGCGGGGCTGCCGGGTAGTAGGCATTGATAACCTGAACGATTACTACGATGTCAACCTCAAGCGATCACGGTTGTCCCTGCTGGAGCCCTTTGATCGCTTTATCTTTGTTAAAGGGGATATATCCGAGAAAGAAACTGTTGATCGGCTTTTTGCGGAGCACAAACCCGATATCGTGATCAACCTTGCCGCCCAGGCCGGGGTGCGCTACTCCATAGAGCATCCCGAGCCCTATATCAAAAGCAATGTCACCGGCTTCTTCAACATCCTGGAGGGCTGCCGGCGCTACCGGGTGGACCATCTTCTGTACGCCTCCTCCAGCTCGGTGTACGGCGCAAACAGAAAGGCGCCCTTTGAAGAATCTGACTTTGTGGACCATCCGGTTTCGCTTTATGCCGCCACGAAGAAATCAAATGAACTGATGGCCTACACTTACAGCCATCTCTATGGCATTCCGGCGACAGGCCTGCGTTTTTTTACGGTGTACGGTCCCATGGGCCGCCCGGACATGGCCTATTTCAAATTCACCCGGAACTACTTTGCCGGCGAACCGATCCGGATCTACAATAATGGTGATTTTGCAAACGATCTCTATCGCGATTTCACCTACATTGATGATGTGGTGACAGCCATGGTGAAGCTTCTGGGGAACCCACCGGGTGTTGCAGTACCACATGTGCTCTATAACATTGGTAACAACAGGCCGGAAAAACTGATGCATTTTATTGAAACCCTGGAAAGGTGCTTGGGCAAAGCCTGCGGTAGAAAGGTAGTTTTTAAAAAAGTATATGAGCCGCTGAAGCCCGGTGATGTCAGGGCAACGTACGCATCCACAGATTTGCTGGAGAAGGCGGTGGGGTTCAAACCGGGTACTACAATCGATGAAGGGCTGCAAAGGTTTGCCAGCTGGTATGTAGAATACTATGGAGTGAGATGATTTGCCATNNACCGGGTAAAGGTGGGATGGACAGGATAGAATGCTAAAAGCGCTGCTAGATTTTGTATCGGTAGAGCTGACGGTAATGCTGACCGCGGTATTGCCCGTCGTGGAGCTGCGGGGGGCCATCCCGGTGGGCATTTCCCTGGGGTTGACCCCCATGCATGCTGCTGTACTAGGTTTTATAGGAAGCATGATCCCGGTGCCCTTTATTCTCTTTACAATAAGGCCTATTTTCGGTTATCTTAAAAAAACAGGGCCTTTCAAAAAGCTGGTGGGCAGGCTCACCGATAGCTCGGAGAAGAATAGAGCCAAGATTCAAAAATACGGGGTGTGGGGTTTGATTTTGTTGGT
>MTKW01004307.1_pt1 | contig 10799 bp, 11 predicted proteins | sample 1042761 | NCBI WGS metagenome assembly MTKW01 (sample SAMN06205366, study PRJNA360243) | anaerobic digester metagenome | biome: Wastewater treatment plant; feature: Anaerobic digester sludge; material: sludge; isolation source: anaerobic digester fed with sludge from wastewater treatment plant ...
ATTGTCGGACTCAACAAACACGTCAACAAAGTCTTGATCACCGGAGTCCATGGATGCAATTATGATACCCTTTTTCTTGGCCTCAAGGCAGGCAGAAGATAGTTCACCGATATCGCCTTCTTGGATAATTATTGCGTCAACGCCTTGGGCTATCATGTTTTCGATGGAGGCAACTCTACCGGGAACATCGGCATTAACTGTGGAAATAACTTTACCGCCGTTTTTCTCGATCTGGTCCATTAAAGCTTCGCGGCCGATACGGGCAAAGAAGTTAGCTTGACCAAAATTGTTAATCCCGATGGTAAAAGTCTTTTCTCCCTCAGCAGCCGGTTTCTCACTACCTCCGCTGCACCCCATAACCGTTACCGCCAGTACCGCTGACACCAGTAACAAGATACTGATCTTTTTAAACATTTCTTATTTATCCCCCTTATGACTTCACTATCGATTAAGTTCTTCCACGGGAACATAATCTAGTTTGGGAAAGCCGAAACGTGCACCACTAAATGATTCTTTGCCTTCTTTTGTTGCCAAAGCTTCCCGTAGCCGCGGATGGCAAGGTGATCCGATCACAACAACGTCTAGTCCTTCTTTCAGGTCAACCGTCATGATACCTTCTCCCTGCAAATTAACAAAATAGATTGGGTCAGGGAAAATTGCCTTGACTTGGCCATTCACCCAAGCGGCCATGTACTCATTCTTGACCACAACATCGGCTTTCTGCTTAGCAAAGTCTCCCTTACCTTCCAGCTTCACGTCTGTTAGATAAAAGCCACCTTTGTCTTCGCCGGTTACTTCCGCGATTTCCCCCTTAAACATTATCTTGCCATTCACTGCTTCTGCGACTGTTTTCACGGGGTCCTGTCCAGCTTTGCGGGCTACCAGGACTGCCTTACCAACTTCCAGTGCTTTTGTCATGCAGCCCGGCACCACGCTTGTCTTAAGCTCTTTACCAGACATGGGATAGTGAGCGTTACCTCCAAAACCACCTCCTTTGGTAACCACTACACGACCGATCTCATCAGCATAGGTTGTTTTCTGTGCCCGTTTCACCACCACTGTATTGCCATGAGCATCTATCAATGGCATCGGATATAAGGAAACTCCATGTCCGATAAAGCTGGACATTTGTGTCTCCGGCGCCGCCCTGCCGACACCGTCGCCGTTTATAACCGGTATACCCAGTCTAGCTGCCAGGCTCATAATCACCGGAGTGTTAAGGCCACCGGTCTCGAAAGGCACTACGTAGTCCAGTTTTCTACCCATAGTGCGCTCCATTTCACGAAAGACCTCTACTAATACAAAGCTGTCCTCCCAGCTTGCTACAATTTCTTCATAGGACATATCCAAGAGTGTCTTTACCGAACCCATGATTCCCCCGCTGCAGACGAAAGCATCGTCAGCCACATCTTCTGGATCAACGATTTGGTACTTTCGACCTTTAGCCATATCGTTTTCAATGATCACTCGTCCCCATTCCAGTTCGCCGCCGCCGCCTGTGCCAAGAATTCCTAATCCGCAAAAGAACGCATCCAAGTCTTCATGTTTGAGTTCGTAACAAGCCATAACAATACCACCTTTCTTTTCATTACGCATTATTCATCTTCATAGTATGGAACATTAACAACGTACTCGCCGCCGGGGCGCAAGAAAATATGAACCTGTGAATCAGGTAAACAATAGTTTGTCACATGAATGACAGGCTCAAACGCATCCGCCTTAATTAACAAATCTTTACCGTAAGCGTTGTTGTCATAACTAGCATGGACAATGTCTGCGATCAGCAGTGTGTGATCACCGGCATTTATTGCTTGTACCAACTTACATTCAAGATGGGCCCGACACTCTTTGATAGACGGCGGTGCCACTTTAATTGATGGTAAGCGGGTATAACCGGAGCGTTCGAACTTGTTCTCGCCACGCTTGGTTTTGTAAGAGCAACGAACTAAAGACTCAGCCAAAGTCAAATTAGGAATGTTGACAACAAACTCCCCAGTTTTTTCGATGTTTTCCAGTGAATGCTGTCTGCGCGGGCTGTTTAACAGGGCTAATGCTAACCGCGGTGGGTTTTGTGAAACCGGATTTACCCAGCTAAAAGGAGCCACATGGTCTGAACCATCGTCGTTCTTTGTGGTACAAAGAATCGGGCGGGTTGGTTGGAGCAAGAACACACTCTCTGCCATATGGTCCTTGGACAGTTCCACTAACATTTTTGTTCCTCTCTTCTGCCGGCTATGTTTCTCAAATCCTGCAGTAAACTAACGCTCCACTCATAAATAAGTCCCACGTCTACTGAATAGGAAATGTATTGTATCCCTAAGCGGCGGTACTCGGCAGCCAGTTCAACCGTATCAACAAAGCTGCCTACAGCAATACCCGATTGTTTCGCAACTGCTATAACCGCTTTTAGCTTCGCTTCCACTGCCGGATGATCCGTTTGACCTGTTAGTCCCAGCGACTGAGACAGGTCATATGGCCCCACAAAAAGCACATCTATCCCTGGTGTGCTGATTATTTCCTGAATATTATGCACACCCTCTAGGCCTTCTACCATAGCTATGACCATTGTTTCCCGGTTAGCCTTTTCAAAGTACATAAAACGGTCGGAGGCACTGTAGCTAGCTGCCCTTACAAACCGACAGACGCCCCGCTCGCCCTGGGGTGCAAATTTTGCCGCCTGGACTGCTTTTTCTGCTTCGGCCTTCGATGAGATATGTGGAACTTGAACACCCTGAGCCCCAATATCCAAAGCACGGGCAATCTGCCCCGGATCATTGGCTGTAACCCTTATAATAGGGGTTATACCGGTTAACTCCGCCGCCCGCACTAGGTCCTGTGCCTTTTCCGGACATAAAGGGCCATGCTCCATATCGATAATGACAAAATCGAAGCCGGCATGCCCATACACCTCTACTACAGCAGGGTCGGAGAGTTTCATAAAGGGCCCAAAAGTGACCTTATCCTCTGCCAACAGACGCTTCAAACGATTGTTTAGCAAAACTAAAAACCCCCTTCTGTCTTCCCATCAGCGAGGATATTACAGCTCAGACCCGCGGCTGTGATACACCTTGCTAAGTCCTTCCAAGGACAAATAGTCTTCCGGTGAGTTTATTTGACGCTGTGATTTTATGTCCCAATAAACCATTCCGGCATAAGTAACGTTGCCGCCGAAAACAGCCCCTACGAGTCTGCCGTTAGCACATACGATTTTCCGGTAAACCTTATTTTCTAAATCGACATGTTTATAAACATCTAGGCCTTGAATGTCCTTTTCCTTTACTTTGCCCACCATAATAAAAGGAACGCCGTAAAAAACCACCGAATTCATACTTAAAGCCCCTGTATGAGCTTTCTCACAGAAACCCAGAATACTATTGGCCGCGATCCGTCCTTGAACCGTTGCCTCAGGCCAGAGAGTAAACATGCCGTTCCCACCGCTGAGAAGATCTTTTACCTGAGCAACATCACCGGCAGCATAAATATCCGGCACAGAAGTCTTCATGTACTGATCCACAATAATTCCTCTGTCGTAACGTAAGGAGGTACCCTTGGCAAAACCCAGGTTCGGACGAACACCCTTGCCTACCACCGCCAGTTGGGCCGGTATGCGTCTGCCGTCGGCCAGCTTAACAGCCCTTAAGCCCTTTGCGTCTGTTAAAAAACTGGTCGCTGGAGCCGAAAGCTCAATATCTACACCGTGGTTACTGAATAAGTTGTAGACCCACTGAGAAATCAAAGCATCACTGATCTGAGAAAGCAGTCTTGATGAACTTACCAACAACTTAACTGTTAAGCCCAGTTGGTTCAAAGCCCAAGCAGCCTTAAGGCTAACCAAGCCGCCGCCTAAGACAACACATTCTCCTGCCTTTGCAGCTCTTCTTCTGATCTGTTCAGCATCTTCGAGGTCACGAAGGTAAAAAACACCCTCCGGCAGTCCATTACCGTCCGTCCATGGTGTAGGTGCCGCGCCGGTAGCAATAAGCAGCTTGTCATACACAAGTTCTTCTTTGTTGGAGAGGTGGATAAGTCTTCGTTCAGGTTCAAGACCTATTGCCTCCGTATTTCTCTTGATGACTGCCCTGTCCTCCGGTATTTCATCCGGAACCAGATGCAGCCGCTGTTGTGAAATATGGCCGGCAATATAATCAGGCAGCAATACCCGTGAATAAAAGAGATCTTTTTCTTTGGTAACAAGTATTACTTTTTCCTGCGGGGAAACACGTTCCAGCAGGGTCGTAAAAGCGCTCTTTGCTGCCGTGCCGCTGCCGAGAATCACTGTTTGCATTTGTCCTCACACCTACTCTTGCCCAACAACAAACGGGCGCTTCTTTTTCTTTTCCTGGCTAAATACAGCTCGACGCGACCAAAGGCAACAGCATTTATGGAATAAAGCTCTGCACGGCCTTGTATCTCCTCTTTGTAGAGGTCGTGTTTGATATTATGGTCTTTGTTATCAGATTCAACAATCGCCCCGAAGGGACAAACCATAATACACATGTTACAGTGAACACATCGTTCTTCTTCCAAAACAACATAACGGTCAACTTTACGGCGAATAATGGCCCCGGCTGGACAAGCATCTAGGCAAGGTGCATCTTCACAGTTTCGGCAAATCTGTGGCATGGACAACTTTCCTAACCTCCAATAATGTGGGGCATGATTAATACTTCTGTATTGTCGTCAAGAAGCAATTCCCCCTGATAGTGTAAGGTATGAATGTTTCTGCGGTTTACCATGAAAACTACATGCCTTGATACCTCACCATTGTCGTCCAACAATACGGTCATTTCCGGACCATAACGTTCAATTAATCGCTGACACAGCTCACCCACCGTAGCAGCTTCTATTTTTACCCGAGTCGCGCCGGCAATCCTACTAAACGGAAGGGTAAACCTTACAATTGCCAACGTTTACTCTCCTCTACCGAAAACTCTGGTAAGCTCACTACTTGTTCAGACACATAGCTGTGTCGGCTATACGTTTTCCTAAAATTGTGCTCTGGCGCAGGCCTTCTTCGTCCTTAAGAACAGCGTCTTTTTCCGCTCCCGGAAGACCCATTTGCCAACCGCCGGCACCTATATAGCCACCGCCGTGCCCGGGCGCAACCACCACAAACTGGTTAAGGAGCAAGAAATTTACCATATTAGATAAAGCCATTTCTTGGCCGCCGTTGCGGTCATAGCCCACGGCAACAGCTCCGGCAGCCGTGCGAGTCCAATCGGGTACCGGATATGGAAATTCAGGATGCCAGATTCCCTTTACCAAGGATGTCCATCTTTCCATAAAAGCCCGCATGGCTGAGTTAACATTGTAAAAGTACACCGGCGAACCTAGAATCAACCCGTTAGGTACAGGGTCAACAACATGTTTTACAATATCGAGCCAGTCATCTCTTAGGATGCAGTAGGAAAGCTTGCGAACGCAGCCATCACAATTAATACATGGTTGTATTTTTTTACCGGCAAAGGAAATAAGAGTAGTCTCTACTTCATAGCCTGCAGCTTCGGTTACAGCCTTGGCTTCCTCAAGGGCCGTTCTTACCATTACCTCGGTGTTAGCATGCCGAGGGCTGGAGCTTATACCCACATAACGAAGTACTGACACATTTGGCACTCCTTTACTATTGATTTACAACCTTGGTGAAGGTCCGTTCCCGTTTTTCACGGTTAATCTTGCTTTCATCTGCATATGAAAGGGCTTTTTGACGGCAGGCCTTAACGCATTCCGGATCGCCTTCACAGAGGTCACACAGGCTAATCTCGGCTTTGTAAGCCGTCCTCATGACTGAAATACAGCCGAAGGGACAGGCAATAACACATGCCTTGCAGCCGATGCATTTGTTTTGGTCACACAAAATTGCACCAGTACTTTCGTCCTTGTACAATGCCTGAGCTACACAGGCGTTTATACAAGGAGACTCCTCGCATTGCATACACTTTACTGGAACATGTAGAAGAATATCCTCTTTAGTTTGGATCCGTATATTCGAAAGTTCTCGATTAAATACACTGTGTTTATTAAAGGAACAAGCGAGTTCGCACAAATGGCAACCACTACATTTGTTTGGGTCAATCATGAAGACTTTCATGTATCTTCTCCCCATCAAGTATTCTTGTAAAAACCGCCCTCTGGCAAAAAGGTCACGCCTAAAGAAACGTCGCCTTGGACTCAAATTCATCCAGTTCAAGTTCCTCAAGGACTTCCTTAGTTGGCAACCCTGCTTCCAGATCCCAACCGTGTAGCTTGAAGTACTGGTCCTTCATGATATCTAGTACTTCCGGGGAATTGATGGCATTATCATGCATGGCATCCAATTGTTTTTCATACATCATTCTATAGGGTAATACATCATCATCTCTGGTATAGCCTAGAATACCGCTAAAAACACGTTCTAGCGTTATAACCCGACGACCAGACATCATTATTTCTTCGGCAGTAACATCAATCCCGCTAAAACTAGAATATAGATCTGCCACATCGAATTCATCCACCCAATGTTGGGCGGTTGTAGGAAATGCACAAATCCCCATGGAATCCCCAGCAGCGTAGATATCCTCATGCCAGCGAACAATTTCGGCCCGCTTATCGGTGGTGTATGGGTACGCATACTCTTTACTGCCTGTAATGCGTTCTATTAGTTGGATCGCCTCCGGAGCACCACCGAATTCGGCCAAACACTCGGTATTAAGATGGTCCGGACCTCTGGAGCTCACTGCAAAGGCCAAAGCATAAGCGAAGGCCGATCTTGTTTCCACACGGGATTGCTCCAGCCCTCTCGCTTGAATAGCCCATTTATAGGAATCTTGTCCAACTTCCTCCGCTGCCACCTTTAGACCCTTGGCTAACAGGTCCCCCACCCCTTCCCGGTGGGCAATTTTCCTGGTTAGCTCAATAACCGTGTCCATATTGCCCCAGCTAAGATCTAGACCATCGGCATCTGCATCGGTCATGACGCCCCTTTGCTTGCATTCCAGCAGCCATTGAATGCAGTTACCAGTGGAAATAACGTCGAGTCCGAGAATATTGCACAGCTCGTTAGCTTTTATGACTGCATTGATATCTGTGGATAAACACCCGCCGCCCAGAGCCGATAAAGTCTCGTACTCAGGTCCGCCACAATACGTGCCACGGTATTTGCCATCATCAACGGTAACAAATCTATGGCACGCTACAGGGCAAGAATAACATGACACTTTTCTTTTAAGCAGACCGCTTTCTACCAAATACTGTCCTGTAAGAAGATGAACATTGTAGATGGTACTTTGCTGAAAGTTCTTCACCGGAAAGGCCCCAATACTGTTGGTGGATTCTACGCCCACGCTGGTGCCGTAATCAGAAAGGGGTTGGACTCCCGAAGCCTCTTCCATCTTTTCCCGAAGCCGTTTTACGGTAGCTGCAAATTCCTTCGGTCGACTGACACCGATACTCTTGGTTCCTTTTACTGCTATCGCTTTGAGATTCTTGTTTCCCATAACGGCTCCGCCGCCGCCACGGCCCGCTGCGTTGTAAATAGATGCGTGGACAGATGCATAAATCACCTTGTTTTCACCGGCAGGGCCGATACACGCCAACTGCAGTTCATCATCATCATTCTCTTCGCGCACTATTTGGTTCGTCTCGCGCATATCCTTGCCCCACAGATGCTTGGCACTTCGTATTTCAACTCTCTCGTTTTCAATGTAGATGTAAACCGGTTCTTCAGCTTTCCCTTCCACAATGAGAATGTCATATCCGGCAAATTTTAGCTGGGCACCGAAAGCTCCGCCGACGTTAGTCTTGAAAAATCTATTGGTGGCCGGGCTTTTAAACATAATACTGGTACGGCCTGAACAAGGGACGAAGGTACCGGTTAGGGTGCCGGGAGCAAAGATAATAGGGTTATCGGGTGAATAAGGATCGACAAACGGATCGACTTTAGACAAAAAGTAGTGAGTAGCTACCCCTCTTCCCCCAAGATACTTCTTAAGAAAGCTTTTGTCTGTGAGGGTGGTCTTGTTCACAACACCGTTACTTAGGTTAACTGTGAGCAACACGATTGAATCCCAGTTGGACACACCGACTCCCTCCTACAATTGGTATTGGCTCGTCCTTAAAGCACACTCTCTTTTATTTGGACCGCTGCCCAAGCACTATGGATAATACTACAGCAAATATGACTACAAGACCTTTGGTGATATATTGGAAATAATAAGGTACGTTGAGCATGGTCAAGCCGTTAGTAAGCATACTGATAATTAGAGCCCCGACAAAGGTACCTTTGCCTGTACATTCACCATCACCGAACATGGTAGTACTAAGGAACACTACAGCGATGGCGTCAAGCATGAACTCTTCTCCGGCCAACGGTTGGGCGGAACCAAGCCTGGATGTCAGAATAACCGCCGCAATGGCCATGGTGAGCCCGGATATGATAAATGTGATCAACCTATGCTTCTTAATATCTATGCCGGCATAAAGAGAAGCTACCGGGTTGCCCCCGATGGCATAAACTCGCCGGCCTAGAGCAGTGCGATCTAAAATGTAAATGCCAATTACTACAAAGATCATCATCAGGATGACAGGTAACGGTATCGGCCCTACGTAACCCTGCCCAATAAAGAAAAAGCTGGACGGTATGCTGCTGTCAAAGAAAATGGGATTGCCTTTGGTAATGAGCATTTTCAGTCCATAGACAATAGAACCGACAGCAAAGGTAGCGATGAAGTCTGCCAAACCTACATAGGCCACCAACAAACCGTTTATGCAACCGATGCCCATTCCAAGAGCCAGTGCTACTAGCATTGAAAGTAGTACGTTTTTGGTCTTAATCAAAACTAAGGCTAGAATAATGTTTACTAACCCAACAGCATTTCCGATAGACATATCAAAGCCGCCAGCTGCCATAACAAACGTGAAACCCAGTGATACAATAGTAAGCATGCTCATTTGCCGTAAAAGCATAAGAAGGTTAGTCACTCTAAGAAAGTTCTCCGACATAACCGAAAAGACGGCGAAAATCGCAAGGGCTCCAATTACTGTTCCGTATTGGCGTAAAAACAGTCTCTTATCTGTCTTAGCAGTAACCACTATATTGGTCATGATGCTGCTCGGCCCCCTAACATTGCCTGCATGATTTGGTGTTCGGCATCGCTTTCTTCTGGGCTGAACTCGCCCACTATACTTCCTCGATGGAGAACCAGAATCCGGTCACTGATACACAGCAGTTCCGGCAAATAAGAGGAGAATACTATTGCCGCTTTCCCTTCCCGTGCCAGGTTATCCAATAAGCGGTAAATGTCTTCCTTTGCTTTAACGTCTATCCCTTTAGTCGGCTCGTCGAATAAACCAATCTCAAAGTTGCCGCTCAACCAACGGGATAANNATGGACATTAGATTGATGAAATCCTGGGCAGTTCTTAGCTCAGCTGCTTGATCCATAACCCCACGATGACACCATTTGTTAAGATAGGTTAAGGTTACATTTTTTTGCACGGAATAGTTTGGAATAAGCCCTTGGGCCTGCCTTTCTTCCGGTACCAGTGCTAAGCCTTTCTCTACAGCGTTCCCAGGTGAAGGTACAAATTCCTGTCCCTCGATCAGTATCCGGCCGCGATGGATCTTATCTAAGCCAAACAGTGTCCGGGCAATCTCCGTTTTTCCTCCACCCACTACTGCGGCCACACCCAATATTTCTCCCTTGCGTAGCTTCAGGTTAATGTCGTTCAGCTTATCTGTGAACAGACTCTTAATTTCCAAGCAAACTTCACTCTGACAAAAATGTTTTTCACGTTTGTAAGCCTGATAGGACCTGTGGCCGATCATCATGGAGACGATCTTTTCTTCGCTGGCTTCTTCCCGAGTCATGGTAGCTACTCTGACTCCGTCCTTAAGCACCGTGATGCGGTCAGAGATCTCCATTACTTCGCCGAGATTATGAGAAATATAGATAATCCCTAAACCCCGTTTCTTAAGGCCGGTAATGATCTCTAACAGGCGTCTTCTTTCTTCTTCACCAAGAGACGTGGTAGGTTCATCAAAAATAATTATTTGAGGATCGTGCACCAATACCTTGCCGATCTCAACAATTCGCTGCAAAGAAGCGTTTAGGTATCGTGCCAGGGTGTTTACGTTCAGATCTATGCCCAACTCTTTAATTACCGCTGCAGCTTTGTCGGCCATAGCCTTATCATCCATGACTTTGAGACCCAGCTTCTTGTTAGCAATTTCGTTTCCGATGAACATGTTGCGATAAACAGAAAAGTAAGGTACAAGATGAATCTCTTGGTGAACAGTTCTTATTCCCGCCTGCTCACTATCCTCTACGTTCCTAAAATCCACTGCCTGTCCATTCACCAGGATGTCTCCTGACGAGGGCGGGTAAACCCCCGATAGGATCTTGATAAAGGTGGATTTCCCCGCTCCGTTTTCGCCTACAACAGAGTGGATTTCACCTGGCTTAAGATCAAAATCAAAGTCTCGCAGCACCCAAACTCCGTTAAAATCCTTCCCAATACCTTTGGCTTCAATGAAATTGGGGGTGCCAAAGCTTGACTTATCAGGCACAGTCTCCTTCCCCCTTTTGCCATACGGCTAGACTTTATCGTCTTTTTTTAGTAGACTCTTTCCACATGCGCCCTAATGCGTCGCACAGCTTCCTTCAGGTTCTCATCGGAGTTGGCAAAAGATAGGCGTAAGTACCCTTCTCCCATGGAACCGAAAGCCGAACCCGGAACTGTCACCACACCTGCTTCCTTGAGTAGTTCCTCGGCAAACTCTACCGATGTCTTGCCAAAGGCCTTAATGTTAGGAAATGCATAGAA
>MTKW01003403.1_pt1 | contig 10791 bp, 3 predicted proteins | sample 1042761 | NCBI WGS metagenome assembly MTKW01 (sample SAMN06205366, study PRJNA360243) | anaerobic digester metagenome | biome: Wastewater treatment plant; feature: Anaerobic digester sludge; material: sludge; isolation source: anaerobic digester fed with sludge from wastewater treatment plant ...
GCTGGCCGAAAAAACACGCTGCGCCAGCCGCTCGCAATCGGCCGGGCGCCGGGTGCTCTCCACATCCACGCCCACATCCGCATCGCGCGCCAGAACCGCCACCGCATATTGCCCCGCATGCGACAAATTGAAACCCCACTCCGCCGCGCCACCGGCCAGAATCGGCTTGCCGTTGCTTCCCGACAGAAACTCCACGCGGGACAACTGCACCTGCTGCGGCAACCAGCCATATTTCAGCCATTCAGAAGCCCCCGCCCGCGCCTGCGCCATCGGATCCGCAAAACGCACCAATCGCTCGCACGCCGCCGACGGCAGATGGTCCGGCCAGTGGATTTCTCCGACCTCCACGGCCACCAACCGAAACGGCTCGCCCGGCTGCGCCCATTCTTGAACAGCTATATTCAACATTCTGACCTTTCCCCAATCCTGCCAAATTTTGAGCCACGGATAAATCTATTTGTCATTCCGCGGATTCTGCGGCATGCTGGTACTCATTGCTGATATGCGCAGTAAACTGGTCATCCTCACGGTTGCCTTGGTCGTTGCCCTTTCACTGGGCGCCTGCACGTTGCTGTTCCACGATACCGAACCGCAGGACGGCATCATCCGCGGGCGCTATGTCACCATCGAAGCCACCGCCTACTGCGCCTGCGGCATCTGTTGCGACTGGAAATACAATTTGCTTCGCCAGCCCGTTCACTCCAAAGGACGCCATGCCGGCAAGCCCAAAGCCGTCGGCATCACGGCCAGCGGCACAAAAGCCAAACCGGGCACCCTGGCCGCCGACACCCGTTATTACCCCTTCGGCACGGTGTTTTACATCCCCGGCTACGGCTACGGCGTTGTCGAAGACCGCGGCGGCGACATCAAAGGGCGTCACCGGCTCGACTTGTATCATAACACCCATCAGGAAGCCCGCCGCTGGGGCCGCAAAAAAGTGCAAGCCGTCGTCTTCCCGCACGGCACCCCCGCCGTCCCCAAAAACGCGCCCCCGCCCCGCTGATCGCCAACTCCCCCGTCACCGGACACATAAAAAGCGCCGCGGAAATCCGCGGCGCTTGCAATAACTTTTTTTGTGCAATCTGCTCAGGTGCGCGTTCCCGTTCCCCCGGGCTCTCGCGTCGTCTCCTCCACCGCTTCCTCCGCCGGAGCGGTAGCAATAGGCACCGCAACGGTCTGGCCATTGATATTGCCGGTTTTGCCTCCGGCTTCAATCCACGTGCCGTCCATTCTGCGACCGGTGAAAACGCCCGCCGCGACTGTGCCCTCCAAGGTGCCGACGATGCGCACTTGCATGCCGGCCTGGCTCGTGCCAGAGCATTCNNGATAAACCGCGCCATTATTATCGGTGATTGTCAAGTTCTGCCCCTGATGATTGACGACAAATGAATAGATGGCCCTTCCGGTGGATCCAGGCACAGCGCCACCGCCGGCGCTTCCCTCGTTGGAGACCAGTTGGCTGTAATCGGCATACACTCTGCCAGACCCTGGAGCAAGCGGCGCGCCCGTCAACGTCCAAGCCCCCGAACTGTAGCTGATGGTGCCACTGCCGGCCGGCCCGGTCAACACGCCGTTGCCATTATCAGCCGCGGAAAAATATCCAAAGTCAACCACAACACTGCCGGGCTTGACGGGCGTTTTGCGCAGGACCCCGTTATAGGCCGTTTGGTTCAGAGATACAGTCCCCTGTGCCTCGCGCAAAACATTCACCGTATTGGTGCTGCCGGGCACGGAAGGCGTGGTCGTATAGTCAGAAACCAATATCCCGCCAGCGGCGCTGCGATAGGTGCCGCTGAAGTTGACCCAGTTGAAAGCGGAGCTCCAGCTTTCCGCGTCATCCCCGGTATTCCATTCACAACCGACGAGGCCAACCGCCAGCGCCGTCATCAAAATGCTCAACCAAACCAATCGTTTCATTTCGCGCGTTCTCCTTCTGCGAGGCCGTTATTAGGACTCAACATAAACCATTCCGTTTGCCAAGGTCAACACCATTTGGCCGGATTGCGCCGCGCAATCCGGCCATCCACCTCTTACTTACTCACAATGCGGACGAACAAGCGACCATCCGCATTCGGATCGGGAACCGTATCGGTAAAGATCTGGCCCACGTCCGCAAGAACCAGCATGCGCTGAACCCCGGAGGGTGTCCAGATGCCCGTCTGCATGTCATCATTGGTTTCCAGTTCAATAACCGCTGGCGCACCCGTCATGGAGACAACCCGATACGTCACCTGGGCTGTATCCCCCATGCGCACAACTTCGATGATTTCCGTTTGGGCCGTCGCCCCGGGAGTCGGGTAATCATTCGGGTCGAGCGGATCGGTTCCATAGGCGATTTCAAGGCTGTCGCTGAACGTATCGCCATCGGTATCCCACTTCGTGGGGTCCGTGCCGTGCGTGAGGACTTCCTCGCCATCCGACAATCCGTCGCCATCCGTATCAGGATCGGTCGGGTCGGAGCCGTAAACATGGACTTCCTCGCCATCCAACAGACCATCGCCATCCGTATCCGGATTATTCGGGTTTGTCCCATGGACATACTCTTCCAGATTATTCAGCCCGTCGCTATCCGCATCCAGAGCCGCATCATTCGGGTCCAGCGGGTCCAGCCCGTTCACGACCTCCCACCCGTCCGGCATCCCATCGCCATCCGTATCGCTGCGATTGGGATCAGTTCCCAACTGGTACTCTTCGAGACTGGTCAGACCATCGCCATCAGGGTCCAGAGCCGCATCATTCGGATCCAGCGGATTCAACCCGTGCGCGACTTCCCAGACGTCCGGCATTCCATCTCCATCGGTATCCGCCTTTCTGGGGTCTGTGCCATTGCGGTATTCCTCCAGATTGCTCAGGCCATCGTTATCGGCATCCAGAGCCGCATCACTCGGGTCCAGCGGGTCAAAGCCATTCTCGACTTCCCATCCGTCCGGCATGCCGTCGCCATCGCTGTCCGGATTGAGCGGATCCGTTCCCGCCGCGATTTCCGCGCCATCGGACAAACCGTCGAAGTCGGTGTCCCAGAGGAACGGATTCGTTCCATGGACATCCACTTCCTGCGCGTCCGTCAGGCCATCGCCATCGGTATCCCGCGTGGAGGGCGCACGCGCAAGGCCGTCATAGATAACGACATCCTGCCCCAGAATCGTGCCACGGTCGGAAATGGCAATCTTCTTGGCCAGATAGGAAGCGCTGTAGGGCGTAACGGTCTCACCGTCCAGTCCTGCCTTCACAATGCCCCACGGCTCGTTCGCCGAGAGACGTCCGTCGCCATTCGTGTCCACCACGGCCATCACGGTATAGGTGCCCTTCCGCAAGCCAAGAATATGATAGTTGCCATCGGCATCCACCAGAGATTGGCCGACGGGCGCGCCGCTGAACCCGGTGCTGTCGAAAGCCAGCACACGAATCGTTCCCGGCCTGGACCCCGCATAGAGGACATGTCCCGCGATGGAACCGGCGCCCAGCGGGCCTTCGGTTACGCGAATCGTAATGTCATTCGTGATTGCCGCCGACGTTTGGACCGGCGTGCGCGATTGGATAATCAGCTTGTAATCACCATTCGGAACATCCGTTCCCGCCAGCCATGTCAAGGGGATATTCGCCACACCATCAATGGAGCCGGCATGCGCCACATAGTGCGTTTCCGTGCGGTTGATGCCATTGCCGGAAAGGGTGACCAGCAACTCTGGCACATTATCCGCGATGTTCTCGGCGGAATGCTGCTCCAGCATGACGTTAATCGTGTTCTTCTGATAGGTCAGCGTCGCCGGCACAGGGGCCAGCAATTGCGGAGTTTTCAGCGCATCTGTCGTATAGTACACACGATTGGAGCCGAGCACAAAGCGGTTGGAATTTACGTCCTGCGATTGCATGCCGGAGACGTACCATTGGTAATCACCCTGGAGCGGCGCAATGCCCGCCTGAATCAAATCCATTTCAGTTACAAAGGGCCGGGTGAAGGACTCACGATCCCGGTAGGCCGCATACACAACCCGCTCGCCCGTCGAAGAGAAGGTCTTCAAATAAACCGCGTAGCTGGTTTGTTGGACACGGTCCAGATAGGTATCAATAACCGCCAAATCCTGAACCCAGGAGAAGCGGACATATCCAGCCGGCTTGTCCATCAAGGTAATCGCCACCTGATGACTGCCGAACTGCAGATTCTCGCGGCCATTCCCTTTTTCGCCATAGCTGAAGCCCATCCACTCCGGAGCGTTCCAGACGCCATCGCCGTTTTCGTCAATGAACGCCATGAAGATATTGTCCCCTTGGCGCAAGTGCCCAGTATCCCACCGCTCCGTGGTGAACGACTGGCCATTTTCGAAAAAGCCATCAAATGGCACTGCCAACTGCGCATCCGGCTTGGCCATGCGGAGGTCCGAAAAAGCTTGAACAATCAGGAGGTTCTTCTTGGTACCCACCAGCCGGCCATCATCAGAAACCAAAAAGCCAGAGTGGAGGAATACCGAAGGCGAACCGTAGAAGGTGAACGTGATTTCTGGAATGGGGAACGATTCCCCATCATCGGGCCGCGTCCGCTCAACCAGCGTCTTGGCCAGAACTTCCACAGACGTCCCCAAATCAGACGATGGCTCATTGGTACTACTATACCAATTCCAATACCACTCGNNCGGTACCCAGATATTCGGAGTAATTGTCCCAGCCATCGCCATCCGGATCGCCGTTGGCGTCGTTAATCAGGCTGCTCAACACGGAGGGGAATTTAGCCTCCCACACATCATCTATCTGATCCCCATCCATCAGGAACTCACCGGCCGTAACGGATTGGCCCAAGCTGTTGGTCAGTGGCCGGAAGCAGTCCGCCACTCCATCCCCCAGCGTGTCCCAGTTGTTGGGATTGGTGCCCGCCAGGTATTCTGCCAGATTGGACAAGCCGTCGCCATCCGCATCATAGTGAGCATCCGCCGGGTCGGCCGGGTCCAGACCATGCAACTGCTCCCACCAATCCGGCATGCCATCGCCGTCCGAGTCGAGGATATCAATGCCCCCGCCATCATCTGTGAAGGCCACTCCGCCGGTCAACAGCCCGGCAAAGCTGAGGTCATTGCGTTGCATCATGTTTTCAACGGTTTCCCCGCCATCGCTGGTCGGGAAATAGCCAACCAGTGTTCGATCATACGCGCGCAACGAATCCGTTTCCAAACCAGTCGGTTTGACCCCCTTGCGGATTTCATCCCCAAAGGTCACCGGATACAAACGATACCGCAGGTTGTCGTTGGCCTCGTCCGGTATAAAGGGCAGTTCATAGACCCCATCAAAGGTGACATAGCTGACGAGGTCCACATGCTCCTCGCCATCATCAATGGCCAACTCCGGCAATGGGGTGATGACGGCCCGTCCCTTGGCAATATCCTTGGGAGTCAGGCCATATCGCATCTGCTGCCGGATTTCCTCTTGAGTCTTATCCATGTTCCAGACCATCGCCTCATCAATTTCGGCCTGGAGGGTCATATCGCCCACTCGGATGTCGGACTTGCTGTTGCCATATTGCCAGTAGAAGGCTTCAAAGCTCACGCCATCGCGCAGCATGAAGGTGTGATAGGTTCCGGTTTCCGCGTCCAATTCACCATCAATGTACAGGCGCACGCCGACACTATCCCCCACCGCGGCCAGATGGTGCCACTGACCATCGCGAATGTCCGCTTCGGAAATCAGGTCATGATAGGCCAATTCCTCGGTAATCTTCAGCTCTTTCAAGACCTTTCGTTTCACCGTATTGGTGCCCTCACCCGTGCTGACGTCCCGGTCTTCATATTCGGGGGTAATGACTTGCAACTGGCCTTCCCAATGAACCGTGGGGAAACCCTTCTCTGAAATCACCAGCGCTTCGGAATCGCGCAAGTCGGTTCCATTGATGAGAACTTGGCGTTTAAGCAACGTGCCACCCGGAGCGCCGATGTCCATGCGCACCCACGCTTCGAGCGTGAACTTATGCGTTTGCCGTCCATAAACATAAGGCAGTGGATTGTACTCATCCGGATAAATCCGCGTCGTCCAATGCTTGTAGTTATAGCCGTCTTCAACGGACTCCGTCGGCCGTCCGACATAGCTGACATTGTTGTAAAACACATTTTCCAACTGATACGCGGTGAAGACCAGCGCCTTGCGGTAGTCTTGGAAAATCTCTCCGGCGGTGCGCTCGGTATTCCAAATGCGCGCCTCCTTCAAGAGGCCCTTGAAGCCCGTGGAGCCCAGATAGACCCGTCCCGCATCAGCGGCGACCGGTTCCGCGCCCGTGGCGGCTCCCCGCACCTGTTCGACACCGTTCACGTAGAGAATCAAGCGGCGCTCTTCCTGGCTGAAGCTCAAGGCCAGATGGGTCCACTCATCCCGTGGAATCTCGGCATTGCCGGTATCCACGGTAAAGGCGATATGGCCGGCATCCTGACGGTCAAATCCGCCAAACGCGGTCAGCGCGCCATTGTCCGCCACCTTCAAGGCCAGCAGATAGTTGTTCGCGCCACTCGGGATGGTGGTTCGGCGCAGGAGGGCGTATGTGCCCTCGCTGGTCATCGCGGCGTCTGGCTTCACCCAGACTTCAGCCGTGAAGTTGCTCGCGGCATACAGAGCGGTTTGGATGCCATCCAACTGCTCCGTGAAATCCACTTCGCCGGTGCCATCGAACACCAAGGCGCGAGACACATAGGGCGACTCCGAACGCAACTCGAGAGTTCCCGTGGTGCGCTCATCCACATCGCTCAGCCCGTCGTCATCGCTGTCGAGAGCCAGCGGCGGCCACGGAGACGCGACAAACTGGGCATCGCCCTGCAGGGTCGCGGCGTGTTGCCAATCGCTCATCCAATCGTTGCGATAGTAGCTGTTCTCCGCAGTCATGCCGCCATCGTCGAAGTTAAAGAGACGCTTCGGCGCGCGGTTGCTGTCCAAATCAGCGCTCGGATTGGCTTCCGGCAGGAGCACCCCGCGATTGTCCTGAATATCCGCGGAACCCTTGGCATAGTCCCAGACGCGGACGGCATCCAGTTCGCCCACCAGTCCTTCGCCCATGACCGTTCGGAAGACGCCATTGGGGGTGAAATTCGGCACACGGGCCGGGGCGGTTTTCACGCGCTTGCCATTCACGAACAGGCGCACCTGAAGGGTTGCCACATCACGCACGGCGGCGACGTGCGCCCACCGGTTGGCCGGCAGCGCCTTCAACGCGTCCACGCGCACGGTTTGCAACCCGCCCTGAGCGTCCCGGAACGCATAAGAGACGTACGGCACGCCACTGCTCAAGCCCAGCTCATAATCCACCCAGCGCATGCCGGACGCCGCATGTTTTTCGCCACGGCTAATCAGGATGGCATCGCCAAACACGCCGGTGCCAATGGGCTTGACCCACGTTTCAACGGTCCAGGAAAGGCCGCTGTCTTCCGGCAGCTCCTGATTGACAACCAGCGAGCCGCTGCCGCTGAATCGCATGGCGCGGGCGACTTCCGGGTCCCGGGAATTCAAGGGATCGTGTCCGGTGGCGACTTCATCGCCGTCGTTCATTCCGTCGTCATCGGTATCCGCACGTCCGGGGTGCGTCCCCAACTGCTGCTCTTCGCCGTTGCTCAGGCCGTCACCGTCGGAGTCCAGATAGAAATCCCCAACATCATTGCGGAGCGTGTCGGGATCAAACGGATTGGTTCCCGCCAGATATTCGTAGTAGTTGGTCAGTCCGTCCCCATCCGGATCGCCGTCCGCGCCGTCATCTCCGGAAGCGGCATAGGGGTCCAGACCCACGGCGATTTCCCACCAATCCGGCATCCCGTCGCCGTCGCTGTCAATGAACTGACGAACCGCTTCCTCTTCATCAAAGACCGCGTGAATCAAAGCGGCGGCATGACGCCAGGCCGGCCGGCTATTCCAGTCACGACGCTTGGTGAAGTCTTCGGCGCTGACACCGCCATCGTCGAATCTCAGGTCCAGAATCGGGCTTCCGCCAGCGCCCACAACCTTGGACAAACTGAATTGCCCGCCGGTGACAACCTTGTCCTTCAAGGCATCCGTTTTATTCACTGCCCGCAGGATTTGGGCGCGCAAATCGCTCATCTCCAGCGTCGGGTCCAGCGCCAGCGCCAGCGCCGCGCCGCCGGACACAAACGGTGTCGCCATGGAAGTGCCGTCATAACGCTCATAGGTGTTGCTCGGCGTGGTGCTGAGGATGCTGGCGCCCGGAGCGGCCAGGTCCACGGACAGATTCCCGTAGTTCGAGAAGTCCGCCAGATTCCCGCTGCTCTCCAAGGCCGCGACGGAAATGATGTTCGGCAAATCATAATCCGAAGGATAGTTGTGATACAGACCACTGGAATCATCATTGTCCCGCCCGTTATTGCCGGCGGCCGCGATGACCAGATGGCCGTTGTCTCCGGCAAGTTTGATGGTGTCATACAACGCCTGACTATAGGCGCGCGACCCCCAACTGTTATTGCTGATTCTGGCCCCATTCCGCCAGGCATATTCAATCGCCAGAATGGCGTCAGAGGTCAGGCCCATTCCCCACTGGCCGAGGAAGCTCAACGGCATGATGCGCACTTTCCAGTTCACGCCGGCCACACCAACGCCGTTATCGCCGACCGCGCCGATAATCCCGGCGCAGTGCGTGCCGTGGCCATTGCGGTCCATCGGGTCCGTCGGGTCAAAGTTGGGACCGTCCAAAATACTATCCACCCAGCTAAAGTTCCAGCCCCGATAATCATCCACATAGCCGTTGCCGTCATCATCAATTCCGTTGCCCGGAATTTCGCGGGTATTCACCCACATGTTGTCGGCCAGGTCTTCATGCAGATAGTCCACGCCCGTATCAATGACCGCGACAATAATCTCGCGGGAGCCCGTGGTGATGTCCCACGCCTCCTGCGCCAGAATGGAGCCCGCCACATTGTTGTCATATGCCCATTGTTCGGCGAAGCGAGGATCGTTCGCCTTGCGCTGAGTGCGAACAATGTAGTCCGGTTCCGCATAACGGATGTTCGGATCGGCCCGGAGAGCTGTCAGCGCCTCCGTCATGGTCATGTTCGGCGGCAGAGCCAGCCGTTTAACCGGCACAACGGAATAGGTGCGGTCCACGGTAATGTCCAGTTCGCCCAGCGTGGCCGGTATGACGTCGTCATCCTTGTAGCGCACCAGAACAAACCCATTGGTATGCTCGTAGGAAAGCGCCTCCGGTATCGGCAGTTGCCGCACAACCGGCTTGTCAGTCGCGCTGTCCAGCGTATTCAAGCCGGCCGCGAGAATCTTGGTGTATTCGGCCCGAACGTCGTTCTGGCCGATGGCGCCGCCCAACACCTGGACTTCATCCATCCATCCGGAGAATCCCGCGTCCATCACATTGGCGGAAATTTGTTCGCGGGCGCCAATCCGCAAGTTGCCTTTCACGACTTTATCCGGGTCAAAATCAAAGCCGCCCGGCGCCCAGGCCTCTTCATCATAGGCGACCAATTCGCCGTTCACGTACAGGCTCATGGTGTGAGCCTGCACATCGTAGATGCCGGCAAGATAGGACCATTCGTCCGCGGCAATCCAGCCACTGCCCAAGCGACCGGGAGACGTTTCCGGCGCGAGTACCTTGGTTTCCTTCGCCCACAAGGTGTTATCCGGCGAGACCAGCCCGTCTTCATCGGTGGCCAAACCGACATGCCGCACATAAGGAGCGAACAGGCCATTGCCTTGGGCTTCCAGACCCAGTTCATAGTGAACCAGCCAGTTCGTGCCGGTATAGGTCTTGCTGGAGGCCGGAACCGTTCGCACAATCAAAACGCTGTCATCCTCGCTGTATTCGGGCTTCACCCAGGCCAACAGTCCCCACGACTGGCGATGGTGCCGCTTCTGGTTTTCAACGGTCAACATGGCATGGCCGTCGAAGTACATGGACCGTGCTTTGGGCGGGTCCAGAGAGTTCACCGGACTGGTCATGCCGGTGATGACGGTGCCAATGGCTTCTTCGTAATCGGTCAGGCCGTCATCGTCGGTATCCACCATATCCAGACGAGTGCCGGAAATGTTCTGCTCATAAATGTTGGGCAGACCATCCCCGTCAAAGTCCTCATCGCCATCCAGAATGCCATTCCCGTTGGTGTCTGGATTCCGCGGGTCATACCCCAGCAAATACTCATTCAAATTGCTCAGGCCGTCGGCATCCGGATCGCCGTTGGCTCCGTTCTCCCCGATCGGATCGAACGGATCAAGCCCATGCGCGATTTCCCAGTCATCGGGAAGTCCGTCGCCATCGCTGTCGCCCGTCGAAGCCGACGTGCCATCCAGCAGACGGAGCTGCCCATAGCCTTGAATTTGCGCCGCCAGGAGCCATTGGTTGTTCCAGTCCTTTCGTGTCGTGTAATCTTCCACAGAAGGAAGCGCGCCCCACCGCGACCAGATGCCGAAGCCGTCGCGCCGATAAGCAAAACCTTCATTCCGCACCAGCAGATAAAGCATCTCGCCTGGGAAATCTCCCGCGTCCGAAAGCGTCACCATCGCCGTGCCATCCCACACCTGAATCTTGTCCCCCACCAGGAAGCGGTCTTCCGGCAGCAAGACATCTTTCGCATATCCGCCATTGCCGTCCATGATATAGAGGCCGAAGTCCGTCGCATCGGTGACAATATACTTCGCTCCGGTATAAGCATCCGACGGCAGGGAGAGCACATCCGGCACCACATTCGCGTCACCCGCCAGACGGGCGCGCACGGGGTCCAGCCAATAGAGCGAACGTCCCCAGGCCATCCAGTCGCCGCCCACAAAGCGGTAATACTTATTCCGGCTGGCCCACCAGGCGAAATCGTCCGC